>Ga0105350_10000677_pt1 | contig 22516 bp, 20 predicted proteins | sample EN1Hudsemesocosm_FD_83506 | JGI IMG/M metagenome (GOLD analysis project Ga0105350, IMG submission 83506) | Methane-oxidizing microbial communities from mesocosms in the Hudson Canyon - EN1E Hudson Canyon | ecosystem: Environmental > Aquatic > Marine > Cold seeps | place: Hudson Canyon... | reverse complement strand
TGTTTGATGTTTGGAGTTAACGAACCCGTCCGCCGCGGCTACCACGCAACTGAGTTAAGGCGAGGTCTTTAGCATGTTGTTTCGGTGTTCGACTAGTGGTTAAGCGAATCAAGCTGGCATTGGTATTGGCATGACACAAGGCAATCGCTAGGGCATCTGCTGCATCTTCCTGAGGTAGGCCGGGTAACTTAAGAATTCTTGCCACCATGTGCTGCACTTGAGACTTAGCTGCTGCACCGGTGCCCACTACCGCTTGTTTTACTTGCCTTGCTGAGTACTCTGCCACGGGTAAACTGTGGTTTACCGCCGCCACCATAGCCACACCCCGCGCCTGACCTAGCTTTAGCGCCGAGTCGGCATTACGCGCCATAAACACTCGTTCTATGGCAAATTCTTGTGGTGTATAGGCTTCAATTATTTCATGCACCGCTCGGTAAATCTGACCTAAGCGATCGGCCAGTTCATCACCGGTGACTTTTACATGACCACTGGCAATGTAGCTACGCTGGGCACCTACAGCGTTAATAATGCCGTAGCCAGTAATGCGGGAACCCGGATCAATGCCTAAGATGAGCGCCATTGTTGTATTCCAAACCTATTGCTGAAACTTATTACCAAAACGTAGGGTCATACTAACAATATACTGTACAAAATCACAGTAGTTTTGTTGTTTACGCTTATTTCAAAGACAAAAAAGGCCCAATGTTAACCATTGAGCCTTTTTATTTACTTAAAACGCAGGTATTTAAGCGTTATTCCGCCGCTTTTTCGGCAGTCACTTTCTCGCGTAGCTTGATGCTCAGCTCTCGCAATTGCTTAGTGGCAACCACACCCGGCGCTTGGGTCATCACACAAGCCGCACTTTGGGTTTTAGGGAACGCAATCACTTCACGAATCGACTTAGAGTCAGTCATTAACATCACCAAACGATCTAGGCCAAACGCCAAGCCACCGTGTGGAGGACAACCAAACTTCAATGCATCGAGTAAGAAGCCAAACTTCTCTCGTTGTTCTTCAGCACCAATATTCAACAATTCAAACACCTTGGTTTGCATGTCTTGCTGGTGAATACGGATAGAACCACCACCTAATTCGGTACCGTTAAGCACCATATCGTAGGCCCTAGACAAGCCCGTAAGCGGTGACGCCACAAGCTCTTCTGGGGTGCATGAAGGCGCTGTAAACGGATGATGAATGGCAGTGATACCGCCGTCTGAGGTGGATTCGAACATGGGGAAGTCAACCACCCATAAAGGTGCCCACTGGCACGTCATCAATCCCAGGTCTTCACCCAGCTTGCAACGCAATGCACCTAAGGCTTCGTTAACCACTTTTTCGCTGTCTGCACCAAAGAAGATTAAGTCGCCATCTTTGGCGTCTAAGCGCTCAAGCAAGGCTGCGCGTACATCCATTGGCAAAAATTTAACAATAGGAGACTGTAAACCTTCTTCTAAGTCGGCGGCATTGTTGACCTTAATGTAGGCTAGGCCGCGCGCACCATAAATACCTACAAACTTGGTGTAAATATCAATTTGTTTACGGGTTAAGCTAGCACCATTTGGTACTTTTAAACCAGCGACACGACCGTTGGCATCGTTGGCCGGGCCAGAGAATACTTTAAAGTCTACACCGGTCATCAAGTCGCTAACGGTGACTAGCTTTAATGGAATGCGTAAGTCTGGCTTATCGCTGCCATATACTTCCATCGCTTCGCTGTAAGGCATGCTTGGGAAGCTTCCCAAATCCACATCGATCTGACTCTTAAATAACTCAACCACCATTTGCTCGGTCATGGCCATGATCTGATTTTCATCCATAAAGGATGTCTCAATATCAATTTGAGTAAATTCTGGCTGACGGTCTGCGCGCAAGTCTTCGTCGCGGAAACACTTGGCAATTTGATAATAACGATCCATACCCGCAACCATTAACAACTGTTTAAACAATTGTCGTGATTGAGGCAAAGCAAAGAAATGACCTTCATGGGTACGACTTGGCACCAAATAATCACGTGCACCTTCGGGTGTAGCGCGGGTAAAGATGGGGGTTTCAATATCAAGAAAACCATTTTGATCCAAAAAGTTACGAATAAAGGTACTGATTTTAGAGCGTAACTTTAGCTTCGCGGCCATTTCTGGACGACGTAAGTCAACATAGCGGAACTTTAGACGCACGTCTTCGCCCACCGATTGATGTTCATCTAACTGAAACGGCGGTGTTTCTGACTTGTTAAGGATCTCAAGCTTTTGACCCAACACTTCTACTGCACCGGTTGGCATATCGGAGTTTTCTGTACCTGCAGGGCGTGCACGAACTAAACCATGCACCTTCACTACAAACTCATTGCGGCAAGAGTCGGCTAACGCAAAACTGTCAACACGGTCAGGGTCAAACACCACCTGCACGATGCCTTCGCGGTCTCTCAAGTCTAAGAAAATCACACCACCGTGGTCACGACGACGATGAACCCAGCCGCATAGGGTGATTTGTTGGTCAACATCGCTGGCTCTTAGTTGGCCGCAATAATGGCTTCGCATAGTCTTACTTCCTGAATCAAATAATGTGTTAATTGTTATTTAGTAGTGGCCGCAGGGCTGCTTGGTTTGGCAGCGTCGCCCGCTAAATTCTTTTTGTTGCCGGTTTTAAAGTCGGTTTCGTACCAACCCTGACCTTTAAGCCTAAAACCGGCCGCAGAAATTTGCTTACGGTACTGATCAATGCCACATTGTGGGCAATCTGTGAGTGGCGTATCACGCAACTTTTGCAATACATCTTTGCCAAACCCGCAGCTTTGACAGAGGTATTCGTAGATAGGCATGATAATCTCCAGCGAAACATCTCAAAACCCGAAATTATACCCCAATTTTGCGCCTCACAGGGAGTAGCAAAACTGCTTTATTATGCATGAACAGCAACAATTAGACTTTTATTACTAATAAACGCGGTAAAGGCATTTATCCTTCGGCCTGAGCAACATACAATAGCTGCTTATTTATTTTTAGCCTGATCGGATTTACAGCCCCATGCGCGCCAGCCAATTTTTAATTGCCACCCAAAAAGAAACGCCTGCCGATGCCGAAGTCATCAGCCATCAACTTATGCTTAAAGCGGGACTTATTCGTCGCTTAGCGTCTGGTCTATACACCTGGCTACCGCTCGGCCTACGCAGCATCCGCAAAGTCGAACAAATTGTACGACAAGAACTCGACGCTGCCGGCGCACAAGAATTATTGATGCCTGCAGTACAGCCTGCTGAATTGTGGCAAGAATCTGGCCGCTGGCAACAGTACGGCCCTGAGCTGTTGCGTCTTAAGGACCGCCATCAACGTGATTTTTGTGTGGGGCCTACCCACGAAGAAGTGATCACCGACATGGTACGTAAAGAGCTCAGCAGCTACAAACAGTTGCCCATCAACTTTTATCAGATTCAAACCAAATTTCGTGATGAAGTTCGCCCCCGATTTGGGGTTATGCGCTCGCGTGAATTTATCATGAAAGACGCCTACTCTTTTCATCTAGGCCAAGAGTCGTTGCAGCAAACATACGACGCCATGCACACCGCCTATACCAACATATTTACCCGCTTAGGTTTAGACTTCCGCGCCGTACGTGCCGATTCTGGCAGCATTGGTGGTGACGCCTCACAAGAATTCCATGTGTTGGCTCAGTCGGGTGAAGACGACATTGCCTTTAGCAATAACCCTGACAGCAAATTTGCTGCTAACGTAGAAACAGCCGAAGCCTTAATGCCTCACCTAGAGCGGCCCGCAGCCAATGCCACCATGGAAACGGTGCACACGCCAGATCAAAAAACCATCGACACGGTATGTGAATTTTTAGGCCTACAGAAAAACCAAAGCCTTAAGACGCTAGTTGTGCTTGGTACCGCAAACGATGACGGCCACCAGCCTTTGGTTGCCTTAGTATTGCGCGGTGACCATACTATGAACGAAATCAAAGCCGAAAAACACCCACTCGTCGCTGAGCCATTAACCATGGCGCCAGAACAGCGCATTATTGACGAGCTAGGCACCACCCCCGGCTCCAGTGGCCCTGTAGGCCTGGGTATCGACATCATTGCCGACCGTGCTACAACTGTCATGTCAAACTTTACTGCCGGCGCCAACGACTCAGGTTACCACCACTGCAACCTCAACTGGCAACGTGATTGCGATTACACTCAAGTGGCAGACCTTCGCAATGTAGTTGAGGGCGACCCAAGTCCCTGTGGCCATGGCCAAATCGAAATTAAACGCGGCATCGAAGTAGGCCATATTTTCCAATTGGGCGATAAGTACTCTCGCGCCATGAACGCCAAGGTGCTCAACGAAAACGGTAAAACTCAATTTTTGGAAATGGGTTGCTACGGCATTGGCATTACCCGTGTGATTGCCGCCTGTATTGAACAAAATTATGACGAAAAAGGCATTATTTGGCCGCTTGCTTTAGCCCCCTTTGAAGTGGCACTAATTCCGCTCAACTATGACAAATCTGAAGCGGTTCGCACGGCAACGGACACCCTATATGCGCAGTTAAAGGCATCAGGAGTAGACGTCATTATGGATGACCGAGCATTACGCCCTGGAGCCAAGTTCGCCGATGCCGAGTTAATGGGACTGCCGCACCGTGTGGTGATTGGTGACCGAGGATTAACGTCGGGTATGTTGGAATATCGCGACCGTCGCCAAGCCGACAACGAAGATATGCCGATCGCAGACGCGGTGGCTTTTGTCACCAACAAATTAGGACGTTAACCATGAGTGTCACTCTGTACCACAATCCACGTTGTTCAAAATCAAGAGCCACCTTGGCGCTACTTGAAGAGCGTAACATTGATGCAAGTATTCGCTTGTATCTAGACACCCCCCCTAGCGCGGAAGAACTCACGCAGTTACTGGTTATGCTTAACATGAGCGACGCCCGCAGTTTGATGCGCAAGGGCGAAGAAGCCTACAAACAACAGCAACTGGCTAACTCAAGTCTCAACCAAAGTGAACTTATTGAGGCCATGGTAAGCTACCCCAAGCTCATAGAGCGCCCCATTGTTATACATAACAACCAAGCCCGTATTGGCCGCCCACCCGAATCTGTATTGGAGATCCTTTAATGTTGTACCAACAAAAACGCAAATATTCGCGCGCCGTCAGTGTAGGCGCCTACATTGCGCTGCTCGCCTATTTAGTGATCAGTAGCTTTAGCCACCCCCTAGACGGCACAAGCTATGTCGTCATCATCGGCATTAAATGCTTCCCGTTACTCGGGTTTGCACTCGCTATGTATAAACAACACCTACGCCAGATGGCATGGATGTGTTTTGTATTGCTTATTTACTTCACCATTGCCGTCATGTACGTTCCAGTCACAGGACCTTTGGGCGCGTTTATCATCACTCTACTTTACACCAGTAGCATATTGCATATTCGTTGGCATAATCGGGCTGGCGAAGAAGCAGCTGCTAGCCTCAACTAAACTAAATCAGTAACCCAGCATGAGTCATGCGCAGCTATTAAAAACCGCCACCTGGGCCTCTGTGTTGGTGGCCCTTGGGCTAATCATGCTTAAAACTTGGGCCTGGGAAAGCACCCAAAGTGTGAGCTTGCTAGCGTCATTAATCGACTCCATCATGGACAGCGCAGCAGCGCTAATTAATTTTTTTGCAGTGCGTTATGCCATGGCACCGGCCGATAAAGAACATCGTTTTGGCCACGGCAAAGTCGAAGCCTTAGCGGGCTTAGGCCAAGCCTTGTTAATCGCCTTATCGGTAGTGTGGCTATTGTCGCAAACCCTAGGCCGCCTAGTGCAACCACAGGCGATACAGGATGCCAGCACAGGCATCGGGGTAATGTTGGCGAGTATGGTCATTACGGCCATGCTCGTGTTATTTCAGCGCTGGGTGGTGCGGCGTACTCAGTCCACAGCCATTGCCGCTGATTCGTTACACTATACGTCGGATTTATTGATGAATTTCGGTGTGATTATTGCGCTGATCTTAACTCAAGTGGGTTATTACGGCGCAGATCCATACCTAGCACTCATTATCGGTACCTATGTGCTCTACAGCGCTTGGGGTATTGCCCGCAACGCCTTTCATTTACTATTGGACCATGAGTTGAGCGACGAGCAAAGGCAAACCATCACCGACTTAGCCTTGGCCCAGCCCCAAGTATTGGGTATGCACGATTTACGCAGCCGTCAGTCGGGCCACATTCAGTTCATACAATTACACTTGGAACTACAAGATGACATGCGCCTCATACAAGCCCACGCCGTTGCGGATGCGGTAGAAGGCCACATTATCACGGCCTTTCCCCACGCCGATGTCATTATACATCTAGACCCCGTGAGCATTGCACAAGACGAGCCCTATCAATCGTCGCCCTCAACTGACTAAAGCTGAACTATACGTGGCGACGCGTACGCTGACGTTTCTGCTGACGCTCAAAACTTTCCTGCTCTTTTGGTAAGCGGCGCTTCACTTTCTTCGGACGCATGCCCACAAACTGAGACAAAGCGTTGATTTCTGGCTGTGGCATTTCCATCCACATACCCGCACGTAGTTGAGGCGGCATAAATACGTTGCCGTACCTTACGCGCTTCAAGCGGTTAACTCGCAAACCTTGTGATTCCCATAAGCGCCTTACTTCGCGGTTACGGCCTTCCATAATCACTACAAGGAACCAGCGGTTAATACCTTCACCACCAAACTCTTGAATATCATTAAAGCGAGCCATACCGTCATCCAGCAATACACCTTGGTGCATGGCAGTGACTTGTTCCATAGTCACGTGACCCATAACGCGCACGGCGTATTCACGCTCAATAGTCGTGGATGGGTGCATTAGCGCGTTGGCTAGTTCGCCGTCGGTGGTAAACAACAATAGGCCTGAGGTGTTGATATCCAAACGACCTACAGCAATCCAACGCTCGCCTTTAAGGCGCGGTAACTTATCGAACACTGTGGAGCGGTTCTCTGGATCAGAACGGGTTACGATTTCGCCTTCCGGTTTATTGTAAATCAGCACCCGGCGTTCAACATTATTGGGCGACACCACCATCACAGGCTTGCCGTCGACCGCTAGTTGGTCGCGCCAAGTCACACGATCACCCCACTGGGCCGTTTCTTGGTTGATTGTTACGCGGCCGCCAGCAATCCAGCGCTCCATTTCGCGGCGCGAGCCAACGCCGGCACGGGCTAATACTTTTTGTAGTTTTTCATCGGCAGGTTTGTCCTTAGATGCTTCTAAGGTCAGGTCTTGATCTGTCATGATAGTCCCATCAATACAGTTAATATGTGAGCCTATTATAGCGCGAGGCTAGGTAGGTTATCAATGTAACTGCTCACCATCCACTTGCACAGCCGCGACTTCCATCTCTTGTTGTTGGGGTTGTTTTAACTTAGCCGGAGCCATGGTCGCTTCATCCCATGCTTCTAGGCCATCCAAGGCCGGCAAATCACTGAGTTGTTTAAGGTTAAAGTGATCCAAAAACTCTTTAGTGGTGGCAAACAATTCAGGCCGACCGGGCACCTCTTTGTGGCCTACGCCACGCACCCAACTACGCTCCAACAGCGTGTGGATAATCGGTGAGCTGACTCCCACGCCACGAATGGCTTCTATTTCGCCGCGAGTAATGGGTTGTTGGTAGGCAATTATGGATAATGTTTCTAATAAGGCACGCGAGTATTTTTGGGGTTTTTCTTGCCATAAGCGAGCCACCCACAGGGCGTAATCTTGCTGCACCTGAAATCGAAAACCCGAAGCCACTTCGATGAGTTGATAACCCCGGCCATCGTAACTTTTTTGTAGCTGCCTTAAGGTTTCGCGAATACGCTTATTATCCACGCCGTCATGTTCATCGAACACTTGGCTCAAACGGTCCACACTTAAGGGTTTATCTGCAGCCAGAAGCAGCGCTTCTAACACTGGCGCAAGTTCACTAATCATAAGGCAAGTTCCTGGTTGGGTGATTCATGCTGACCACCTAAACTGACATGAATGGGGCCGAATTCTTGTGCTTGCACAAGTTTTATAAGTTTCTCTTTCACGAGTTCCATCATCGCCAAAAAGGTAACCACTACACCCATACGTCCTTCGGATACATCAAATAACGCATGAAAGGCCATAAACTGATGTTCCTGCAACTGTAACATCATCGTCGACATACGCTCTCGGGTAGACAAACGTTCACGAGAAATAGTGTGGTGCTCGTACATGTCGCAGCGCTTTAACACCTCTTTATAAGCCGATAACAGTTCTTCCATGGCCACTGCCGGTTGTGGCCTAACTTGTTTGACATCGGGCATAGCCATAGAGACTGGAAAATTGTCTCGCCCCATACGCGGCAGGTCTGCCACCCGTTCCGAGGCGCTTTTAAAGCGTTCATATTCCTGCAATTGTTTTATCAACCTAACCCTCGGATCCTCTTCCTCATCGTCTAACAACTGTGTGCGTGGCAACAAACTGCGGCTCTTAATTTCCGCCAGTGTTGCGGCCATCACCAAATATTCACCCGCCAGCTCAAATTGATGAGCTTCCATCAACTCAATATAAGCAATGTATTGGTGAGTAATATTGGCAACGTTAATTGCAATAATATCCAAGTTGTGGCGCCTTATTAAATATAACAAAAGATCTAACGGCCCTTCAAAGGTGGTTTCTAAAATCACCTTCAAGGCGTCGGGTGGAATATAAAGGTCCGTTGGAATAGTGTATTCTTTCCCTTCTACCCAAGCATCCATATTAAAACAACTCCCAAACAGGCCGACATTGATTAGGTAGTTTTGGATAACGACCTAATTTAACCCATTGATATTCTGGATTATGAAAATCACTACCTACAGACCCATGGAAATCAAAAGTGTCACATAAATCTGCCATTTCTTCGGCCACACCTGGCACCTGATTACCCGTGCAGACTTCGATGGCCTGACCTCCAGCATCGGCAAAATCTGCCATTAACCGCCGCCGCTTAGTGCGCGTCATTTTATAGCGGCTAGGGTGAGCCACCACAGCCACTCCTCCAGCATCATGAATCCATGTAACTACTTGCTCTAAGTCGGGCCAAACACTAGACACATCACCTACTTTGCCCGCCCCTAGGTATTTAGTAAAGGCTTGTCCAACACTGCGTACCATGCCTTCTTGCAACATGTACTGGGCAATATGCGGGCGCCCTATTTGACTGTCTCCAGCCACTGCTAATGCCCCTTCAGTAATGTCTGGAAAACCTTTTTTGGTAAGCTTATGGGCAATGGTGGACAATCGCTGCAAACGAATTTGTGTTTGTTTGTTAACCGCTTCACTGATGGCAGCGCTGTGTATATCAATATTTAAACCCACAATATGTACGCCCATATTATTCCATTGGCTAGAAAACTCAACGCCCTTAATAATGGTAATTTTATCGCTTTGATATGGCTCATACAGTTGTGCCAACTGCTGGTGCGCTTTAACGGTGTCGTGATCAGTAATGGCTAAGTGAGTCACTTCTTTTTCTATGGCCAAATCAATCAGCTGCGTAACAGTTAAACTACCATCAGAGTTTATGGTGTGACTATGTAAATCATATTTATTCATGAATGGTGACAATATTTTATATTTATTTAAAAATAGGCTATTATTAAACTAAGCTGTTAATCAACGGCTCTTATAATAATTACATATTCGCCAAACAACTAACTAAGCATCTATAAGTGGAATTTCTATGACCGACTTTTCTGATATTACTCGCAACAAAAATCGCTTCCGTGCTGCGTGTAAAGACCTTAGCGTTAATCAAATGCAAACCATGGCTGAGCATCTAGCTGAGTTTATCGAAAAACGCGCGCAAGAAGAAGCGGCCAGCCTCGCTCAGGATGCTAAAAAAGCAGCTGAGAAGCAAGCCATTCTTAGCGCCATGGCCGATGCCGGCTTAGCACCAGAAGATTTTTTTAACAACGAAGCCCCAAAAACCAAAAAGGTTCGTAAACCCGTAGCCCCACAATACCGCATTCAAGACGCGAACGGCGAGACCCACGAGTGGTCGGGTCGTGGCCGCACCCCTAAAGTGTTTGAACACTATTTCAACAATGGCGGCAGCAAAGACAGTTGTAGAATATAGTTTACTTAGTTTGCTTCACCACATAGCTTAGTAGACCTTCGGTGGAGGCATCAAAAATGATGTCTTCATCGCCGGCTACAAATTCGGCATCCTGCCTTTTTTGAATGGCTTTAAGTGTGGTCTTGGCAATCTGTTTGCCTAGCTCAACGCCCCACTGGTCAAACGGGTTGATGTCCCAAATGACGGCTTGAGCAAACACCTTGTGTTCATACAAAGCAATTAAAGCGCCTAAACTGGTGGGGGTTAGTTCATCCAACATCAACGTGGTTGACGCATGATTGCCTGGATACAATCGATCCGGCGATGCCCCGATGCTCGACTCCCATTCAAGCACATCATCACCTAACATCAGCACCCTCGATTGGGCCACACAATTGGCGAGATTGAGGGCCTGTTGATATTCTAACTGACTACGAGTTGCTTGCGTATATTCGCTCGAAGCCCTGCGTTTTACAGGCACAATAAAATCGGCATAAAAGGCCGGCGTGCCCTGGTGCAATAGCTGAAAAAAGGCGTGTTGCGCATTAGCTCCCACATCACCCCAAATCACAGGACTGGTGTCAAAGTCGACTTTCTCGCCAGCATTAGTGACCGATTTACTATTACTTTCCATTTCCAATTGACTCAAATAATTGGGCAATAGCTTAAGCCGGCCATCGTAAGGCAATATGGTATGCGCTTTTAAACCTAAAAAATTTATATTCCAGATACCTGTGAGCGCCAACAATAATGGTAAATTCTGTTGCGGTGGCGCGTTTTTAAAGTGCTCGTCCATGCCCTGAGCACCCGCTAGAAGCTGCTTAAAACCACGCATGCCGAGTTTAATAGCAATTGGCAAGCCTATACCACTCCACAAAGAATAACGCCCACCTACCCAGTCCCACAGCGCAATATGGTTTTCGCTGGGAATACCCCACGCCAACATCCGTTCTGCAAAAGCACTACAGCCAATAAAGTGGTGGTGCCCAATAAGTCGGTCACTGGGGATCTTTTTACGCAACCAGGCTCTGGCTGTTTCTGAGTTAGCCAAGGTATCCACTGTGGTAAAGGTTTTTGAAGCCACAATAAATAATGTAGAACCCTGATCTAGGTGCTGTAACTGCTCAGCAAGCTGACTGCCATCCATCGACGACACAAACATGATCTGCAAAGGAAACTTGGTTTCGGCCCTAAATTCGTCTAACCCATGGCACACCATGTGAGGACCAATGTCAGAGCCACCGACACCTATATTAACGACGGTAGTAATCGGTTGACCGCTATAACCCAGCCATTCACCTTGATGAATTTTAGTGACAATACGTTCCATCGCCAACAAATTATCCGCTACCAACTTAGACACTTGTTCGCCGTCCACCCTAGGCGATACGCTGCCAGACGCCCTATTGCTGTCTGCTGTCGACCTTAGTGCCGTGTGTAACGCTGGCCTTAATTCGGATGAGTTGACTTGGCCGCCACTATACAAGGCCTCAATAGCTTTGCTTAAGCCTTGCTGCTGAGCTAGGTCAAGCAACAATTTCATAGTCGCAGGGGTAAGCCGCTGTTTTGAGAGATCCAATAATAGGCCTTGACTGGCAAAGGACAGCTGTTCGAACCGTGTTTTACCGCCGTCCGCAAACACCTGCTTTAAGGAGCTGGGCAATATATGTTGCTCGCAATGGTGTTCTAGGGCCCGCCAGGCTTGGCTTTTTTTAACGGTCAAAATACTTTCCTTATATGTAAGACGTTAGAGAGCATCCTGCTGAGCGACTAGCGATTGGATGAGGTCTATGGCTTGAGTTTCATCTAACACGGCCACACCTAAGGTATTAGCTTTAGCCAGCTTAGAGCCTGCCTTTTCGCCGGCGACTAAGTAATCAGTCTTTTTGGATATACTAGAGGCCACTTTAGCCCCCAACGTTTGTAACTGCGCCTTCAGCTCATCTCGAGTCAGGCTTGATAAGCTGCCAGTCACCACAAATACTTTACCAGTTAACGGTAACTTTGCTGTACTTTTTTGCGCTATCTGAGGATCAAATTCTGGCCATTGCACACCTGCGGCCTGCAGCTGGGCAATAACTTCAAGGTTATGGGGATCGGCAAAAAAGTGTACGATTCGGCCCGCGACGATGGGCCCTACATCGGCCACTAACTGCAATTGTTCTAGGGTGGCGCTGGCAATATGAGACAAGCGACCATAGTGCAAGGCTAAGCTCCGCGCCGTGGCCTCGCCCACTTCGCGTATGCCAAGGCTATATAAAAACTTGGCGAGACTGGTGTCTTTACTGGCTTCGAGGGCAGCCAATAAATTGCTCGCGGACTTAGCGCCCATGCGTTCCATACCCTGGAGCATCTCATGATTTAACGCATACAGATCTGCCACATGGCTAATTTTAGCAGCGTCCACTAAGGCCTGTACCTGTTTTTCGCCTAAGCCATCAATATCCATCGCCTTACGGCCTACAAAGTGCTTTATGGCTTGTATTATTTGTGCGCCGCAACTTAAACCACTGGCACAACGTAAGGCTGCCTCACCTTCGTCTCGCTCTACTGGCCCATCACATACTGGACAAACTAAAGGCTGGGGGATCGGTAACGCGTTATCAACACGGCGTTCCAAAACCACCCTGACTATTTTAGGAATCACGTCTCCCGCTCTACGAATAATCACGCTGTCACCTAGGTGTAGGTCTAGGCGTTGGATTTCGTCCATATTGTGCAAGGTGGCATTACTCACGGTAACACCACCGACAAACACGGGATCTAACCGTGCCACGGGGGTTACAGCGCCGGTGCGACCTACTTGAAAATCGACTGCCAATACGCGGGTCATTTCTTCTTGCGCAGGAAACTTATGGGCAATCGCCCAGCGCGGTGCTCGAGCCACAAAACCGAGATGTTGCTGTAACGCCAATTCATCGACCTTAAACACAATACCGTCTATCTCGTATGCTAAAGAGTCTCGCTTTTGGTTCAAATAAGTGTAGTAGTCTAAGCACGCCTCTATACCCTCAACACGGCGCATCTGGGCATTAATTTTAAAACCCCAGGTTTGTAGCTGCAGCAAAATATCAAAATGCTTAGTGGGCAAGGCTTCGGGTTCGCTGACTAATCCCACACTGTACGCACACATTTCCAACGGCCGCTGGGCCGTGATGCGACTATCCAGTTGCCTTAAACTGCCAGCAGCCGTATTGCGCGGGTTAACGTAGGTCTTTAAACCTTGCGCAATCAAACTCGCATTCAGCGCATTAAAGCCGGCGCTAGGCATATAAACCTCACCCCGTACTTCGAGTGTGGCAGGCCAACCTACGTCCATCAAGGTTAAAGGCACAGAGCCTAAGGTGCGTATGTTTTGGGTTATGTCTTCGCCACGGCTGCCATCGCCACGAGTGGCTGCGGTAACGAGTACCCCGTTTTCATAGGTTAAGCTCACCGCGATGCCATCTAGTTTAGGTTCACAGGTATAACTGATGACCTGATCCAATCCGCTCTCTAGCTGTTTATGCAGACGCTCTCGAACACGACGATCAAAGCCTTTTAAGTCGTCAGCATTAAAGGCATTATCAAGGGACAACATGGGTACTGCATGCTTAACTTGCTGGAAACTTTCGAGAGGTTGATCGCCAACGCGCTGGCTCGGAGAGTCGGCGGTGACCCACTGGGGATGCGCCAACTCAATGGCTAACAGCTGTTGCATTAGACGGTCGTACTGAGAATCAGGCACAGTAGGGTCGTCCAATACATAGTATTGGTGGTTATATTGGCGAATTTGGTGTTTGATGGCGTCTAGCTGTGCCATAGTAATATCAGACATGGTTGAGCCAGACAGTGGATTGATTACAGCTGTGCGCGACGGGTCATATTACGACGTTCAAAATCGCGAATTTGCTGACGGCAGTGTTCAATGGTTTGTGGCCGCATGACGCTACGCTGATCATCACGCACTTCTCCGCCTAAATTGGTGGCCAAGCACTGTGCTGTTTCTAACATAAAATCAAACGCTTTCATGCTATCTTGGGCCGCAGGAAGACCTAAAAAGAAGACCACACCTGGGGTATGGAAATGATCTATTTGGTTGAGATCAAAGGTACCTGGCTCCAGCATGTTAGCCATACTAAACTGAGTTTTACCTAACCTAAGGCCATCTTCAAAGCGGTGGAAGATATCCATTTCACCATGTACCAAACCACAGGCTTCAACTAGCTTGCGTAGTTGCGCACCATATAAACCCTGACTATCGTTGGCCGTCACTAAAATACTAATGACTTGCTCTACAGCAGGCAAAGATTGTGTTTGTTGCTCGGCAGCTTCACTCTCACTGGCTTCTTGCAGCGCAGCTCTTTTGAGATTCAGTAACTTTTTGCCAAAACTCATGGAGGTGACTTTAGCTAGCTTTGTGGTCAAGGTTTCATCTTGACTGTGTTGCGCCAAATATTCTGCACCACTCAAGGCCAAATCATCATCAAACGACTCGATACCCGTGTCGTTAAACAATATGTCATCACTAGACTGGCTGGCTCCAATCAACTCATGGGCTAAGCCACTTTTAGAAGTAGATGACTTGGTTAAGTCTTGCTCAGTAAACAAATCATTTTGCACCATAGCATGGGATTCAACATGTTCATGCACGGGACGCGTAGGGTCAAATGCAGCATTAGAGCTCGTGACTTCTGAGGCGGCAGGTTGTTCAGTTTCGGTGACCGAGGTTAAGGCGTCAATCTCTTCGCTGCTGAGGGTCATTGTGACGCTTGATAAGCTAAACGCATCGGTGATGGGCGCTGCTACGGATTCTTCTGCTATTGGTTCTTCCACTACAACAGCAACTTCAACGTCATCAGCAACTGCCGTATCGGCCACTGCTTCAATTGCGTCGATGGCACTGTCACATTCGTCCGTCTCATCTAGGCTGGTTTCTATAGATGCAACTTCTAATGCCGGCTCTTCTACAGCGGCTAGTTCAAAGTTCAGTTCATTATCGAGATCATTGGCAGTTGACAAGGCTTCAATTGGGTCAAGGTCATCCAAGGGGTCTATGTTGTCGACTAGGCGAGCCCCACCATTAGGTAATTCGCTACCGTAGTCACGTAACGGCAGATCACACAGGCTTTCATCGATGTCGATCTTTAACGCAGCATGGCTTGCAAACATGCGGCGTATACCATCGATAACTATGGCTGTAACGGTTAAACCACCAAACACCAAACACCAATTCATTAACGTCATAAGTATGCCGATCTAAAAATTTATTATTATGACGCCACCAAGCGTCTAATATATTAATTTAGAACTATACCTTCAAAATAATAGATATAAAACCTTTGCACGTTGTTTTTATAGACATATTTTGTAAAAACACCCAAAAAATCGATAAAATAGATAAATACGGCCTAAATCAATCTATTACAAGCTTAACGTTTGTTCGGTCATGTTAATGGCTTGCTCTACATCTACGGTAACCAAACGTGAAACACCTTACTCCTGCATGGTCACACCTAACAACTGGGTAGCCATTTCCATAGCAATCTTATTGTGGCTTATATAAATAAACTGCACTTGCGCCGACATTTCTTTCACTAAACGAGCATATCGTTCTACATTTACATCATCTAGCGGCGCATCCACTTCATCTAACATACAAAAAGGTGAAGGATTAAGCTGGAATATAGAGAACACCAAGGCAATGGCAGTAAGGGCTTTCTCGCCACCCGATAATAAATGGATACTGCTATTTCGTTTGCCAGGTGGTTGCGCCATGATTGTCACGCCGGTCGACAACATATCATCATCGGTGAGTTCAAGCGACGCTCGTCCACCACCAAACACTTTGGGGAAAAGTGCGTTTAAACTTTCGTTGACTGTGTCGAAAGTTTGTTTAAATCGGGCACGAGTTTCTTTATCAATTTTATTAATTGCTTGTTCCAAACTATCGAGAGCTTCAATGAGTTCTTCGTGCTGTTGGTCTAAAAACAATTTCCGCTCTTGCTGTTGTTTATATTCTTCAATAGCCACCAAATTAATAGCACCCAATCGTTTGATACGATTTTGACACTGGTCTAATAATTGACTTAGTTGCGAGTGACTGGCTTCTTCGGGCAACACTTCTGCCAACTTTTCTACCAAAATATTTTGTTGCAACATGGTGTTTTTAATATTGTCGGCATTAACTTCTAATTCACGCTCTACCAAGCGCTGCTCTTGTAATAAGGTTTGCCGCTGATTTACGTCTTGCTCTTGGCGTAATTGTTGTTGCCCTAGTTGGAGCACTAGCTGCTCAACTTGACTCATACCATGGCGCTGCTGTTCCATGGCTGCTTCAGCAGTTAAACGTTGCTGCAACATGCCTTCCAACTGCTGACTCAATTGCTCAGCCGCTTCGTCGCTTACCTCATCCTCACCGGCACCTGCTCTACCACGCACCTCTTCCTGTTTGTGGCGCCACTGAGCCTGCTGCTCTTGCAAGCGCTGTAACGAGCGCGTAAGGCTGTTAGTTTGGGCTTGTACACTGTCCATACGCGCTTGCAGCTGAATCACTAGTTGCTGCTTTTGATTAAAATTTAACCGATCTTGAGCCAGTGCTGCATCCAACACCTCCTTTTGGGCTTGTATTTCTGGCACCCCCTCTTGCGCATCTTCTAGCGCTAACTGATGCTCACTTAACTGTGCTTGTGATAGCGTCATATCGTCGTCTAACTGCAGCAATCTATCGCCGTGTTCATGCAGTCGATCTTGCAAGCGTTGCTGCTGGTCTAACGCTTGGCCTTGTTGTTGCTTAAGCAAAGCTAAGGCTTGCTGCTGTTGCTGACATTGATGCTGGCCCGTTTGCCATTGCACTCGAGCTTGAGTCAATTGCTGCTCCTGCTCGGCAATCACCCCACGTATGTGCTCAAGTTCTAAACCGGTCTGTTGATGCGTGTCTTGTAATTCACTCTGCTGCGACTGCAAGGCTTGCACTTGCTGCTTTCTTTCTAATAAACCTGTTTTGCTGCCCTGACGCGGCGGCGTGCGCAACCACCCATGGCCCAGCCATAACCCATCGAGCATCATTACACTAGCGTACAGCGGTAATTGTGCCAATAACTGATGGGCAGAGCGCCAATCTTGAGCCACATAGATGTGTCCCATGAGGCCCTCCAACTGAGCTGGTGCAGCGATCTTATCAACCAGGCGCTGAGCATCAACTGCAGCATCCATGGCTGGCAACTGCGATGAAGCCACTAGCAAGGTCAAGCCTTCGGCTTGCGATAACATATCGCCCAAATCGGTACTGGGGTCGGTATTGGCTGGCAATTCCGCCAACAAATAACTCGCTAACCAATCCTGCAGCACTTGCTCTACTGCTGCCTCCCAACCGACGTCCACCTGCATGGTATCAACCAGTTGCTTGCTTGCACTGTTTGACCAAGCCAGGGGGATTTCTGCAGCACCTTGCTGTGCTTCGCTCAACAACAGCTGCAAAGAAGACAGCTGACCGTTGATTACACCCAAGGATTGACTGAGCTGATCTAATCTCTGTTGTATGTGCCGTTCGCTATCGCGATCTTGCTGTAGTTGAAGCTCAGATGACGACACCTGTTCCCTTACTGCCTCTTGCAGCAATAACAGCTCCTGCAATTCCTCATCCAGCAATTGTGTTTCATCATCTGCTGGCAGCACCAATGCCGCCAGCTCTGCCTGGTTTCTGGTTTTGTCGCGCTCAATCTGTTGCTTTTGTTGTAGTTGATGTGACAATGCGGTTTTAGCCACTTCAATCAACCGCTGAAATTGGGCTTGATCATCGGTTTTTTGTTGCCACTGCTGTTGCCAATCTTGGCGTTGCTGTTCACTGTTTTGCTGTGCCACCTCAGCTTCAAATAACTGTTCCGTCGCCAGTTCAGTATCCGGGGCCAGCTGATCTTGCTGTTGCTGTAAGTGGTTTAGTTCTTTACTGTCGGCAGTGCAGGCATCGTCGAGTCGTTGAAGCTGTTGTTGCGCCTCGGTAATGTCGGCTTGCCATTGTTGCTGCTGCTGCTGTTGATGTTCAATGGTTTGTTCTAGACGCGCTATATCAGCGCCCAAACGATAAAACTCACCTTGCTGTACAGAGAAATTATCATTCAATATGCTCAGTTCATCTTTTTGCACGTCGATCTGAGCTAAGCGGGTGTCTTGCTCACTGCGCTGCAATACGATTTCATCTTGTATACGCCCCATGCCGATACGTTGATCGAGTAATTTATGCCTCAACTCGCGCCACTGCAGGGTTGCCAGCTGTGATTTGTGTTGGCGTTCATCTTGCTTCAACTGGGTATACTGCGCAGCCGCTGAGGCTTGGCGCTTTAGGGTTTCTAATTGACGCCCAAGTTCTTCGCGAATGTCTTCTAGGCGTTCAAGGTTTTCGCGGCTTCGGCTAATACGGTTAGAAGTATCACGACGGCGTTCCCTATAACGCGAGATGCCAGCCGCCTCTTCAATATAAACGCGCAATTCTTCTGGCCGTGACTCAATCAAACGTGAAATCATGCCCTGTTCAATAATGGAATAACTGCGGGGTCCAAGGCCGGTGCCTAAAAATAAATCGGTGACATCGCGGCGACGGCATTTTTGGCCATTGAGGTAATAGGTAGACTGGCCTTCTCGGGTGACTTTGCGCCGAATCGACACTTCGTTATAGCTGGCAAATTCTCCAGCCAAAGTGCGGTCGTGGTTATCAAAAATCAGTTCGATAGTGGCTTGACCCACGGGCTGACGGCTAGTGGAACCATTAAAAATAACATCGGTGGCACTTTCGCCACGCAAATTTTTTGCTGAGCTTTCGCCCATCACCCAGCGTACGGCATCGATAATATTCGACTTGCCGCAGCCATTGGGGCCAACCACGGCGCACAAGTTGCCCGGTAAGTTGACCTTGGTCGGGTCAACAAATGATTTAAAACCCGCTAATTTGATGCTTTTTAAGCGCATCCAGAGACTCTATTATTGTTGTTAGCCTGCAAGGTTACTTCAGGATTTGGTCTATGGTCAAATCTACCTTGATATCGTTACCAATCGCCACAGTAATCGACGGACTCACTAAGTCGCCAGCTTGACGTCCGGGCACTCCTGCGAGGGCCACATGAGCCATCACATCCAAGCTTTGATAATCACCTATATGGGTGCCTGCTTGTAATGCCATGGCGTCGGTTAGGGTTAAATTTAACGGCAAGTTATTGGGATCCAATTTGGTGGCAAACAATGGCATTGGCCTGCCCGCTTGTTTGGCGTAAACAAACAACACGGCATGATCGGAAGCGGGTAACTGCAAACCGTTAACTAAGTTGACCGTAACCGCAATACTCAGCCCTGGGTCAGATGATTGTTGCAACATCTGTTGTGCACTGACAATGCCCGCTTGCAACGAAGACTGACCTTGGCCCTCGCCCGCTCGAGGTAAGGCACGTTGCCAAAAACCAATTGCAGCATTATAGTTTTGTGCCTCAAAGGCTTGAATACCTAACAAACTTAACGCCGAAACATCTTGGGGATCATGTGCTAAGGCCTTGGCAATGGATTGATTGACTCGTGCGTTAAATTCACCGTCATTAAAGAACAAGGCTTGGGCGTATTGACCCAACAAGGCGGCATGCTGGCCACTGTCTTTCTGCACCTTAGCCAAAGCCTGCTCAAAGGCGGCAATACCTTGCGTCGCCTGCTGGTTTTGCATATAACTATTAGCTAACAAATACCAGCCTTCAGGATTATTTGGCTGATTTTCCAATTCCGCACTAAGGGCTTCAATAAGCTGTGGCAATGACTCAACTTGTTGCGTTATTGCACGGGTTTGCTGCATATTAACACGCTGCTCTAGGCTCGAATGAGCGCCCAATTCAAAATAGGTTAGCAACCCAGCTATGGGCAACACCACGGCCACAAATGCCAATATCAAACCACCTTGTGACTGGCCACTGGAAGTCTTGGGCATTGACTTAGCCTGTGTTTCTAACAATAAGGTGCGTTGCATTTCCACTAAGCGCTGGTCGTAGTCACTGCGACTGATCGTCGCCGATGCTAACTCCTGTTCCAGCTCTGCCAGTTTGGTCTTATACAAACCAATGGTTTGCTGCTGTCGCTTATTGGTGTCTTGTTGTGCTGGCACAGGACGCCAAAGCGCCCACCAAACAAAACCACTAGCCATACACAAGAGTAAGGCAATAGCTGCCCAAAGTTCAGTCATGATGAATGTCCAATTGCTGATCCGAATCCAATAAATTGTTTACTTGTTGTTGTTCATCAGGCGTTAACATAGCAGCCTGCGCCGCAGGCTTGCGGCCCAAAAACCACAATACCGACAAACCAATCAACAACAAACCAATGGGTGCTAACCACATCACCAAGGTCGATCGTTTGAAAGGCGGATCGTACAATATAAAATCACCGTAGCGCTGTACCATAAAATCAGTAATTTGATCGTTAGTTTGGCCTTGTCCAAGTAAATTATGTACTTGTGCACGCAAATCCTTGGCAATAATAGAATCTGAATCGGCGAGATTTTGGTTTTGACACTTAGGGCAACGTAACACTGTGGTTAAGTCATTAAAACGTTGCGCCATTTCTGGCTGTGCAAATTGATAGGTTTCTATGCTGGCGAAAGACATGCTGGATGCAAGCAGCAGCATCAACATCAACGCCTTTACTAACCCAAAACACATACTATTGCGCATTATCGACTCCCGCTTGCAATGCTAAATACTGGTCTCGCAGTGGCGGCCAAGTACGTTCATTGAGTTCACCGGTTAGCTTGTCGATGATTTTACCCTGAGCATCAATAAGGTAGGTCTCTGGAGCACCGACAACACCCAACTCAATTCCGACAACACCTTTTGGATCAAATACTGAAAACACATAGGGGTTACCCAACTCCAACAACCATTGTTGAGCAGACGCACGCTGATCGTGATAGTTAACACCAAAAATACGAACCCCTTCTTGGCTAGCAATTTGGTTCAAAAACTCATGCTCCGCGCGGCAGGTAGGGCACCAAGTAGCCCATACATTAACCAGTGCGGGTTGCCCTAGCAGGTTGGCCTGAGTGACCGTGGTAATGGGTGCCAACAGGGTTTCACCGGCAAACTGGGGCACCTGACTACCAATTAAACTAGACTGCATGGCATTGGGGTCTTTGCCAATACCATGATACAAAAACAGCCCTAAAGCAAAGGCCAACAACATAGGTAACACAAGCAACAGACGCTGCCGTGTCGCTGGCCCGGTGGGGGGCGTCGATTGAGGCTGATGTGCCATGTTATTCTCCTAGGGCCGCTGGGGTTTGAAGTGATGGATTAGTGTCTACACGTCGACGACGGTAGCGTTTATCCCACACCGCTAACACGCCACCCAAGGCCATCATCAAACCTCCCAACCAAATACACCTAATCATAGGTTTTACGTGTAAGCGCATGGCCCAGGCGTTGTTTTCGAGCGGTTCACCCATAGCCACATAGATATCTCGACTTAAGGCGGCATCAATAGCCGCCTCGGTCATGACTTGATTACGACTGTGGTAATTGCGCTTCTGGGGCAACAATTGCGCCACTAACTGGCCACCTTTAAATACGGTCACATGGCCTTGCACAGCACTGTAATTGGGACCTTCTACATCGGTCACCGCAGTAAATACAAACTCATACTGGCCCAACTTAACCTCATCACCAATGGCCATATACACATCTTCTTGCTGGTCATAATGGCTCACAACTGCAATGCCCAAAGCCGTGACACCAATACCTACATGGGCTAACAACATGCCATAATAACCTGGATTTAACTGCCGCAAGCCACGCCACCAACCTTGGTGACGAAGTCGTCGTTTAAGATCGACCCATGAGGCCAGCAACAACCAAGTTAACAGAGCCGCAGCCAAAGAGGTGCTGGGGTTAAATTGGCCGTCATAGATAAATGGAAAGGCTACACCAAGCACCACAGCAATCAGCGCAGGCGAGGTCAAGGAGCGAGTCAGTTCGCGCGGGTTAATGGTTTTCCATTTGGCGCCTAATCCTAAGCCCATAGCGACAATCAATAATACCATTAAGGGTACAAAAGCGGCGTTAAAATACGGCGGGCCTACAGAAATTTTACCACCACCCAAGGCATCCAATAACAATGGATATAGGGTACCGAGCAACACCGTCAGTGCCGCCACCACTAAAATAACATTATTGGATAACAAAAAGGTTTCCCGCGACCAAAAGCGGTAACCCACTCGGCTGGACACAGTGCTGGCACGCAATGCAAACAGCAATAACGAACCACCCACAGTAATCGCCAATAGCACCAGCACAAAATAACCACGATCTGGATCTGAGGCAAACGCATGTACCGAGGTCAATACCCCGGAGCGCACCAAGAAGGTGCCTAACAAACTCAGGCTAAACGCTAGAATAGCCAATAACAGCGTCTAGTTTTTAAACAAACCTCGCTTTTC
>Ga0105350_10000674_pt1 | contig 22536 bp, 20 predicted proteins | sample EN1Hudsemesocosm_FD_83506 | JGI IMG/M metagenome (GOLD analysis project Ga0105350, IMG submission 83506) | Methane-oxidizing microbial communities from mesocosms in the Hudson Canyon - EN1E Hudson Canyon | ecosystem: Environmental > Aquatic > Marine > Cold seeps | place: Hudson Canyon... | reverse complement strand
TTACACATCCTGCTTAATTTATTGAAATATAAGTTATTAGCTTTATTTTCCATAAAAAAATTAATTAGATGTGTATACAAATTCCGGTGTTTTTATTATTAATAGTTTAACTATAAATTTACGACAGCCTTTACCCGAAGACGGTTCACAGGCATTTAAATTAATTTCTCAATGCCCTCCTTTGGATGCAAATTCCATGTATTGCAATTTATTGCAATGTAGTCACTTTTCTTCTACCTCAGTCATTGCTGTTTCTGACAATGATGTCGTCGGATTTATTTCAGCCTATATTATTCCTGAACGACCTAACACCTTATTTGTATGGCAGGTAGCAGTGAGTTCACAAGCACGAGGCCAAGGACTTGCAACCCGGATGTTACAAAACATACTTGAGCGCTCCCTTTGTCATAATGTTAGCTATCTTGAAACGACGATTACTGAATCAAACCAAGCTTCCTGGGCTTTATTTAATGGCCTTTCCAGTAAGCTCAAGACTGAACTCCATAGCTCAGTGATGTTTGATCGTATTCAGCACCTTGATAATGCCCATGACACTGAAATGCTAGTCAGCATAGGCCCTTTTACCGCAATAAAGGAAATTAACAATGAAAATATTTGAAGAAATTGAATCTGAAGTACAGTCTTATGCACGCTCATTCCCCCGCTTATTTAATAAAGCAATAGGGGAATTCCTTTATGATGAAGAAGGCACTGAATATTTGGATTTTCTTGCCGGTGCAGGTACTTTGAATTATGGTCATAACAATCCTGTCTTTAAAGAAAAATTACTCGAATATATTCATAGTGATGGCATTACCCATGGCCTAGATCTGCATACTAAAGCAAAAGCAGATTTCCTTGAAACCTTTAACGAGAAAATCCTAAAACCACGCAAGCTGGATTATGTACTGCAATTTACAGGCCCTACCGGAACGAATGCAGTGGAAGCCGCGCTAAAATTGGCTCGAAATGTCACAGGGCGTGAAAACATTATTGCCTTTACCAATGGCTTTCATGGCGTAAGCCTGGGTGCATTAGCAGCAACAGGAAACTCTCATCATCGTGGTGCGGCTGGTGTCAGCCTTAATGGTGTAAGTCGTATGCCTTATGATGGCTATTTAGGCGATGATATCGATACCATCGCTTATTTGGATAAAGTGCTGACTGACTCCAGTAGTGGTATTGATCTGCCTGCCGCCGTCATTGTTGAAACGGTTCAAGGTGAAGGCGGCATTAATGCTGCAAGCTTTGAATGGCTAAAAGATTTACAAACAACCTGTAAAAAACATGATGTTTTATTGATTGTTGATGATATTCAAGCAGGATGTGGTCGTACGGGCAGCTATTTTAGTTTTGAAGAAGCGGGTCTTTATCCTGATATCGTTACCCTTTCAAAATCATTAGGCGGCTATGGCTTACCTTTTGCCATGGTACTTATTCGCCCAGAAATAGATCAATGGAAACCAGGTGAGCACAATGGCACTTTTAGAGGCAATAGTTTTGCCTTTGTAACCGCTAAAGCTGCAATCGACACTTATTGGTCAGATGATACTTTTTCAAAAGAGATAAAGCGCAAAGGTGACTATGTTTCAAAACGCTTAGAAGCCATTATTGATCAATATGGGGAAGGTAATTTCACCACCCGTGGACGCGGCATGTTTCAGGGAATCAATTGCGTTAACAGCGACTTAGCAGGAAAAATCACCCATAAAGCTTTTCTGAAAAATATGATTATCGAAACCAGTGGTGCCGATGACCAGGTGGTTAAGTTTTTATGTCCGCTTATTATTAGTGATGAAAACTTGAAAAAGGGCCTGGATATTGTTGAGCAGGCGATAAAAGAGGTGTGTGCAAAAGAAGATTCTATTCCAGAAGAAAAAGATTATTTTTCTGCCGATGATTAAGGAATAAACAAAAAATACAAATCAAACACCGAATCTATTTATTCAAGCAAACATTATGATTGTTAGACAACTACAAGAAGTAGAAAAAACACCACGTCGCGTGGTATCGCCTGATGGGAATTGGGAAAGTACCCGTATGTTATTAAAGGATGACCAGATGGGGTTCTCTTTTCATATTACAACGATTTATGCAGGGGCAGATTTTCAAATGCACTACCAAAATCATTTGGAATCAGTGTATTGCATTTCTGGAGAAGGCGAGGTTGAAACACTAGCAGATCATAAAAAACACCCCATTACAGCGGGTACACTTTATATTTTAGATCAGCATGATCAACATACCTTACGTGCTTTTAAAGAAATGAAAATGGCCTGTGTATTTAACCCTCCGCTTAATGGTAAAGAAGTACATAATGCCGAAGGGGCTTATGAGTTAAGCTGAAAATAAATAGGCGCTGCTATATCCTAGCACTCCATCAACTTTGGTTTGATAGATAAGGAAACGACTCTTGATCCCATGCGCAGTAACTGTCATTAAGAGAGAAGATTGAATCTTTTGTAGGGTGGATTAGCAATAGCGTAATCCACCCTTTTTTAATGATTTGTCGGAATGCGGACAGTGACATTCCTGTGTCACGGGACGCAGGAGCATCCCAGTATGAATTCCCACGGAGACCGTTACGGCCATTAAGTTAAGCGGAAGCATAGGATGTGCTAATGATTGTCTTAACTTAATGGCAGTGACGGAGACAGTGGGAACTAGCTGCTTATATATCCATCATTCCTAGATAACTAGGATTTTCGTCAAGGAACACTTAATGATTATTAGTTTTTTATGTTTTATGGCTTTGTTTGTGGCCATTGGTGTTAGCTCTTTATTTAAAAGTCAAAATACCAAGGAAGATTATTATCTCGCCAGCGGCTCTATTTCGCCAGGATTAGTCGGCCTGTCAGCAGTAGCAACCAATAATAGCGGCTATATGTTTATCGGTGTTATTGGTTACACATACGCGACGGGGCTTGCTTCAATATGGTTAATGCTGGGCTGGATTGCTGGCGATTTTTTAGCCTCGACCCTGGTGCATTCACGTTTACGTGCCGCAACAGTAACAACAGGTCAGGTCAGTTATGCAGGAATATTAAGTCATTGGCACGGAGAGAGATACAGACTATTACAGCGCGCGATAGCGCTTATTTCACTGCTGTTTTTATTAGCCTACGCCAGCGCTCAGCTGGTAGCAGGCAGTAAAGCGCTACATGTTTTATTCGACTGGCCTTTGTGGGCGGGTGCGGTTTTAGGTAGCGTTATGGTGGTGCTTTATTGTTTTGCAGGCGGTATTCGCGCATCCATTTGGACCGATGCAGCACAATCCGTGGTGATGATTTTTTCCATGGGCTTATTATTATTCACTGCTATCAGCTCGCTGGGTGGCATTTCTAATGCAGTAGAACAAATGAGTGCTATTGAAGGGTTTCTTGATTGGTTCCCCAAAGATTTAGCCCTTCCTGGCTTAGCGGGCGGTATTTTATTTGCTGTGAGCTGGATGTTTGCAGGTTTATCCGTTATAGGGCAACCCCATGTGATGGTGCGCTTTATGGCATTAAACGATGCTGACAAAATGCGCCAAGCTAGATTCTGGTATTACAGCTGGTATTTACTTTTTTATAGCATGGCAACAGGCATCGGCTTACTCTCTCGCCTCTACTTAGGCGATGTTGGCACATTCGATGCCGAATTAGCACTGCCTACAATGGCGCAGCAACTATTATCACCTGCCTTGGTTGGTTTAATTCTCGCTGGTATTTTTGCGGCCACTATGTCCACGGCTGATTCCTTAATATTAAGTTGCTCAGCAGCGCTTACTCATGACTTATTACCGCATAAAATTGAAAGTACTCACTTACTCAAAGGGGCAACTGTTTTGATCACAATGGCCGCTTTAGTCTGGGCATTACTTAACAGTCAAAGTGTTTTCAGTTTAGTGATTATGGCCTGGTCTGGTTTAGCCAGTGCTTTTGCTCCTTTGTTGATTGTCTTATGTCTGGACAAAAAACCAAGTCAAAATAGAAGCTTATGCGCAATGTTTATAGGCTTAGGTCTTGCGCTTTTATGGCGATATATGGGTTGGCATGCTGTTATATACGAGGGAATGATCGGTATTATTGCAGGGCTGTTAGTATTTTATATACCTGTGAGTTTTAAGAAAGAAGGTATTTAAATGCAATTAAAATAGTAACTACTCAGCGTAATTTGAAAATGTAATACTATTCCTTCAATGTGGTATTGACGGGGCTTGCTTTTAAGCCCTCTCTTGCTGAAGGATAATTGGATCGACTGCATGGACAGATATATGCTCCTGCAATATCTGCATTCACCACCTCCCTATGGATTATGCAGGAGGTAGAGCAATGCAGGAGCTATTGCCGAGAACAGGAATTAAACAATTCTCTTTTGCAAAATTCTTTTTTCTTTATTTCTAAAAACAAAAAGAATCTAGTTTAAGCTCTCCTCACCCAACCCTCCCCAGCAAGGGAGGGCTTCAGAGCTGTAGCCATCATTTTACGCTGAGTAATGACTTAAAATATAGGTAACTAGTCAGCGTATTATTTTATGAGGGTACAGCTTGTTGATTTATCAGGCTTCTGCAACTGCTAGGTTTTTGCTCCTGCAAAACCTGCATTTCCACCCCCCCCTGATGCTCAGACGTTGCAGCAGAGCTTACATGGACATATATACGCGTCCTTATAAATCAATAAGCTTTAAACTTGCTGAGTAGTTACAAATATAGCTTGTAGCCATTGTAAGGAGCGAGGGTTTAATAATACCCGAAAGTATGGCGCAGAATTTTGGCTTCACAGGCCTATTAGGAAAACAAGCGCATAGCAGGGCTACGCAACTGTTTCTACAACGCGGAAGACGAACAAAATATTTCATTTTACGCTACATCATGGCACACAAGGCGCTCATGATGCAGCGTATTAAACTAAGCCCTTCTAAAAACCGATGCACTTTCAGAGAGCCTGGTGTTAAAGGGATTTTTTATCTCAAGTTAGGATAGAAAACTACTTTATCTGATCTAATATCGCTTGAGCAGCCAATTTTTGATCATCACTTCCCTTAGCTAAGATTTCTTCAGCAATACTTTTAGCTGCTTCAGAATCCCCCATATCTACATAGGCCTTGGCCAAATCTATTTTAGTCTCCAACTCATCCATATCGGTCAGATCAGAAACGCCATCATCTAATTCAACCACTGGAGTTGAAGTGGCTACAGGGACATCAGAATCAAAATCAAAGTCAAAATCGAATGACTCAACATCCTCTTTTACATCAGCGACACTTTCGGAATCAGCTACTGTTGTTTCTTGTTTATCACTATCCAGTGAAAAATCAAAACTATCCAAATCGACATCATTATCTAACTCGGCAGTTAAATCAATCTCAGCCACTTTATCATCATTTTTATCAGGCTCTGGATCAGCCGACAGATCAAAATCAATTGATTCGACATCATCAACGTCGTTGACCTCTTTACTTTCAAAATCATCTAAAGCGACTGAATCCAAATCAAAGTTTATGGCATTAGCATCCTCTACAACTTCCTTTTTCTCGCCTTCGACAGCATCAGAACTATCAACATCAAAAACACTTAAGTCAAAATCAAGGGCATTATCGTCGACAGTCTCGCCTGCCGTGTCTTTAGCGATTGCTTCTTCAACGTTATCATCAAAAACTGATAAATCAAAATCCGTTTCCACATTGCCATCTTCAACATCTAAAGCTTGTGTTGGCTGATGATCTAGTGACTCCTCCTGAGCAGCTAATTCAACCGTTTCAAAATTTGCCTTGTCGGTATATATAGAAGACTCTGGGTCTAACTCTCCTCCCATCTCAGCAACTTTAGACCAAAAACCTTTATCATTATGCTTTCCTTCACTGATTAATTCTTTTGCATATATCTCAAAAGCAGCTTTATTTTCATTAGCATAAAATATTTCCAGCAATTTCAATTTACACTCATCCCTTTCAGGAGTGTCTTTAATTGCATCACGCATTAAATCTTCAGCTTGTTGATAACGTCCATAAGCTAAATAAACGTCAGCTTCAGAAATAGGGTCAACTTCATGATGATCAGTATCGAAAGCATCAAAATCACTGGGTGTGAATTCACTTAAGAAAGAACTTTCACCCACCGTTCCAACATCATACGAAGAAGAGTCATCAACAATTGGAATAGAGAGCTCCTCTTCCGCAGAAGAATCTGGCAAACTAATTTCACTTGCCGATGCAAACATACTTTCAGTATCAGACTGGTCTTCATCCTGTCTTTTACGCCACCATAAAAATCCTAGGCCAGCTAAAATAGCAATCCCCGCCCCACCGATGCCATAAGTCAAATAATCTGACATACCCTGTTCTGTTTCAGGCTTGGCTTTAACTATAGGTTTAGGTTTAGGTTTAGGTTTAGGTTTTTTAATGTCCTTTTTTACAACAGGCTTTGTTGATTTTACTGACTTAGAATCAGCAGGTTTAGGCTGTTTTTGCTTATCCTTTACTGTTACTTCTGTACTCGGCTTAGCAACATCAGAAACTTTTTTATTTTGTAAAGTTGCAATTTGCTCATCCTTTAGCACCAGCATTTTTTGCATCATGGCTAACTGCTGTTCCAGCTTTTCCATCCTGGCTTGCAAGGCAAGCCCTTCGTCACTACTACTTACTATAGAATCATTTATTCCCGAATCGGCAACCTGCTTACTCGCTTGATCATCCCCTGTCGCAGCCACAGACGAATCAGAAATATCATCAATAACAGGTGCTTCTAATTCCAACTGATTTGCCAGTTCAACTTGATCAGCAATCTGTTGTTTGGGTTTCGCACTAACTCGCCCTCGCCATTCATTACCCTGTTGCCTAAAAGCGGTAAGAGCCTGTTTCTTTGATAGTTTTAGAATGGCCTGTCTGTCTGGAATATCAAGAGCTTTCCCTGCCATCAAGGCATTGACATTTTTTTTATAGAACGCCTTTGGGTTGGCTTCGTATAAAGCCATCATCATTTGCTCTATAGAAACATCATCATAAACATTAGTTTTTTTAGCAATTTTCCATAGCGAATCAGACCGTCTAGTAAGCTCAGTCTGTCCACTGGCAATATGCCTAACTTGCGGAGACTGATCAGACAAGCTGTCTATAGGTGTAGTTGTTAGAGCTCTATCCTGTTGTGGCTTTTTGATAACAGGAATAGTCGATTGTGTATATGCAACTGGGGGGTCGACCAGAACTGTAAATTCACGGTATAAGCTACCAGTAGCCCAAGATACTTCAAGCAAAAAATCTAAAAAAGGTTCTCTTAAAGCTTCTTTTGAACTCAATTTTACAATAGTTGAACCATTGGCTTGAGTCACTGCTTCAAATTTAATTTTTGATAGAAAATAGCTCCAGGGCACCCCTGCTTGATCAAATTTTTCAGGAGAAGCAAGGCTTACTTTAACATCGGCAATAGTCTCGCCAGATGACAGCAATAATGCAATTTCAGCATCTAGCTTCTGGTTTAATGCTGAATGCAATTTAATATCGCCAATACCTAGTGAATAAGCACTTGCAGGAACCAGTAACGATACAGCCGCTATAGTTTTAGTTAAATTGCGCACAGCAATCTCCTTTACAATTTTTTACCACGTCACAAACCTCATTAAGCTATTCAACACAAGCTGACAGCTAATAGCAAAAAAAAACCTACAAATCAGGCCTTTGAAAATATAATGCCATTCACCTTAACTAAAGTAAATGAGGATTTGCTTAATAAAAGCTTTAACTTTTATTAAGCTTTTCCAGCAGATGTATTAGCTACCGGCTCTCATCCCCATCCTTTTTAAGGCGGTCATATATACTCTCTAAGCTTAGACTAGATGTATTTTTTTACCAGCTCTTCTGCAATTTGTATGCTATTAAGTGCAGCACCTTTACGCACGTTATCACCAACCACCCATAAATCAATGCCTTGCGGATGAGAAATATCCTCTCTAATACGCCCAACAAAAACATCATCATTTCCAGATGATTCAGTTACCGCTGTTGGATAGCCACCATCAACACGTTCATCCATAACAGTTACCCCAGGCGCAGTTGCCAATAATTGGCGTACCGTTTCTACAGAAACCTTTTCTTTAGTTTCAATATGTAGCGCTTCTGAGTGGCCATAGAAAACAGGCACACGAACAGCTGTTGGGTTTACCTGAATATCCTTGTCATTAAATATTTTTTGTGTCTCCCACACCATTTTCATTTCTTCCTTGGTGTAACCATTTTCCATAAACACATCGATTTGTGGCAAGACATTAAATGCGATTTGTTTTGGATAAACCTCTGTTGTGATTGGCTTGCCATTCAGTAACTGAGCAGTCTGCTTAACAACCTCTTCTATTGCCTCTTTCCCCGTGCCTGAAACAGCCTGATAAGTACAAACATTGATACGATCAATCCCTACAGCATCATAAATTGGTTTTAATGCAACCAACATTTGGATAGTTGAACAATTTGGGTTAGCAATAATTCCCCTGTCTTGGTATCGCGCAATTTGTTCAGGATTAACCTCTGGCACAACTAAAGGAATATCATCGTCATAACGAAATTCTGAAGTATTATCGACTACGATACATCCAGCCGCCGCAGCTTTTGGAGCAAACTCTTTAGATATTGAAGCTCCGGCAGAAAACAAACCAATTTGTGCTTTAGAAAAATCAAAACCAGCCAAATCTTCCACAATCAAAGAGCTTCCCTTAAAAGGAATTCGCTTACCAACTGAACGGCTACTTGCCAAGGCATAAACCTTACCTACTGGAAAGTTACGTTCTTCCAGAATAGATATCATTGCTTCCCCAACAGCGCCTGTTGCACCAACCACCGCTACATCAATTTTTTTTGACACTCACATACCTCTTTACAACAATTGAATCCACCTGTAACTAAATAGATTTTAGTCTGATGGCGTTTTAATCACTTAAACAAATGCAAAACAAGTAAGCTCAAACAGAATTTACTTGCTTTACACCTGTTCTAAAATAGCCCTTACTCTAAAACGGCAAAAACCTTTTTAGTAATTTCACTGACTTCACCCACTCCAACAATTGAACCAAACTGAGCTGACTGACCCGCTGCAGAATAAAAATCAACCAGTGGTTTAGTTTGATCATGATAAACAGCCAAGCGTTTTTTCACGATATCTTCCTGATCATCATCTCTTTGAATCAACGACTCACCCGTTTCATCATCCAAACCTTCTTCCTTAGGTTTATTAAATTCAATGTGATAGGTACGACCAGATGCCAGATGCACACGTCTGCCACTCATACGTTTGATAATTTCAGCATCTTCAACTGCAATTTCAATCACGTAATCAACTTCAACCTGCATTGCAGTTAGACCTTCAGCCTGGGCAATAGTACGCGGAAAACCATCTAGTAAAAATCCATTAACACAATCATTTTCAGTGATACGCTCTTTAATCAAGCCTAAAATAATATCGTCAGAAACCAGCCCGCCCGCATCCATCACCGTCTTTGCTTCTACACCAAGAGGCGTTCCCGCTTTTACCGCCGCACGTAACATATCTCCAGTAGAGATCTGGGGTATCCCAAATTTCTCAGTAATGAATTGTGCTTGTGTCCCTTTACCTGAACCTGGACTACCTAAAAGTATAATACGCATAAAAACTCCAAAAATTAAAATATTAAAAGCAAGTTTAAGAATAAAAAATCTTCATTAATCATCTATTCTTAAGCAAACTATTCTTTCCTAGGAAAATCTATCAATGTATCAAAACAACAGCATTTAATTTACCCATTTTATATCAAAAATCATTATTTAGAAATGAAGCAATCTAACAAAACAGCACAGGCGAACAAATTTTCAACTCAAACATCAATTCCAGCAGTCAAGCCAGTTAATTCATTCGTTTATCAGCATTTAGAACAGCATCTTATACAAGCTAAAAAACACAATATAAACCCTTAAAAATCAACATAATGAAAACATTTTCCAGGCAATACATTAAAAATATTTGGTATTCGATTTTTTAATTACTTGTAAAAAATGTAAAACTTCCTTATTCTTAGCCAGTTATTTTTTTTGTAAAAGGGGGTATTCATGCGCGTTGAAGAATTAATGACTTCACATGTATTTACAGTAGAACCACACGATTTGATTGATCGCGTGTTCTTCTTGATTCACTATGAAAAAGTTAGACACATACCCGTTATTGAAAAAGGTAAGCTAATTGGTATGGTTTCTGACAGAGACATGTATAAAGCGTTAGGTCCAAAAAGTAATTCAAATGCTATTGAAGCAAATAAAACAGGCACAGAGTTACACGTTATCCCTAAAAAGGTACAAAACATTATGCGTAGAGGCGTAGTCTCTATTACGCCTGATACATTAGCATCTGATGCAGCAGCCGTAATGGCAGAACATAAAATTGGTGCAATTCCTGTTGTTGACAATGAGAAGCTAGTGGGTATTCTTTCATCTACTGACATACTTAGGGTTTTCTCTAAAATAGAGCATGCAAAAGAATTAAGAGAACTACGTATCGCTGAAGGACAAAGCCACAGCTAAAGCTGTTGTTTTTTCTATCAATATCAAAAGCCCCTCATTAGGGGCTTTTTTTGTTTCTAATCGGATATTTACACGATGACGACAGAAAACATTATAAGACAGACTGAGGCATGGTTAACATCCTTCATCATTAACTATAATATTTGCCCATTTGCCAAACGTGAGCATGACCGCAGTAGCATACGCTATTCGGTTATTGAATCAGATGAACGAGAACAATGTTTAGAGTCTGTTTTTAAAGAATGTCAATTGCTAGATACTGAAGCAGAGATTGAAACCAGCTTGGTTATTTTCCCCACTATTCTCAATGATTTTGAAGCTTATCTTGATTTTCTCAACCTTGCCGAAAGACTGTTACTTGAACAGGGCTATGAAGGCATCTATCAACTAGCCAGTTTTCACCCAGACTATTGCTTTGCTGGTGAAAACGTTGACGACCCGGCCAACTTTACTAACCGTTCGCCTTACCCTATGCTGCACCTTATTAGGGAAGAAAGTCTGGAGCGCGTACTAAAATCATACCCTGATCCTGAGAAAATTCCTGAAAGGAATATCACCTTAACCAGAAAACTGGGACTAGAAAAGCTACAGGCTATTTTAACAAGCGCTAAAAAACCTAACAATTAACAGATATTGGCAATAGGGGAAAAATAGTTTAAGCAAAAGCCTCGCATTATCGCCAAATGTCGGAGAAGATCTAATAGTAAGGCATAAATGGCTTCCCCGTGTACTTCGTGGTTGATATGTCATTAATAAGCTAGAGTTCTGAGGTTTTCCAGATACGTAGAGACGTAGCATGCTACGTCTCTACAAAATGTCTGACTCTAGGTTTTTAAACAAAAAAATACAGGCTTAGGTACTAGTCTCTGATATTTTAGAGCACCAGTAATGCAAGCTTCACACTCCATCTCGGTAAAGAATGTCTTGATCCAGACATTGAAGGGTTGCTAAAACAAGGCGGGAGTCATTATGCAGATGTACATCCTGGCTGCTATGTACTTGGACATGGTGTGTTTTTATGGCTGAAGCTTAAGATAATCCAGAACACTTTTCAAAGGACCTCTATAGACCTTTAGTAGAGACGTTGCATGCAACCTCTCTACTTTAATGTCATTCTTCGTGTTAATTAAAAGAACCTATCATTCAACACAAACAATCAAGCTTACTTTTCTGCTGTTTTAGATTCAGCAACAGCTTCTTCAGCTTTCGCTGTCTCAACTTTTTCCTCAGCAACTTCAATCTCACTAGGCTCTGTTTCAACCGTTTGTTCAGGCTCTAGCGTTCTTACAACATTTCCTTCATCATCATAAGCAACCCCATCAACTATTGTTTCACGTTGTTTTTTCTGTTTACGGCTATTAGTTACATTACCCTCAACATCGTAAGTTACTACACTTTCATCTACAACCACAGGCTCGGGACCCGCTTTTATTTTTTCAATAAAATCAGTAAACCAGTCAACATTATTTACTTTCGCCAAATCAGAATCATTAATGATGTCATCAACAGCGGGTAAACTACCCGATGACTTTGATAATTCCAAGGCTTCCTGGCATGCTTCCTGCTGCCCACGCAAACCATAGATACAGGCTAGATTGTATGCTGCACTACCACGCTGGATTCTTTCTGCATTTTCAAAAAACTCTCCAGCCAAATCATAGAGCTCATCATCAGCATCCACTTCCATAATTCGCGCCAAATCCATATAGGCAACCCCTCCATCAATAGCAGCGCCAAGGTGATTAGGGGCAACTAACAAACAAAAAGTAAATTTAGAGATGGCCGTTAAATATAATTTCACACCCTCTTCTTCTTTTTTTGCTTTTGCCTGATGTAATAATGCAAATCCCCAATTATATAAAGCCTCCCCAGTCATCAAATCACCTTGAACAACATCGGCGAACCCTTGATAAGCACTCGCATACAACTGATCTGCTTTTACCCCTTCTTCAGCACGTGCCTTAGCTGTCTGCTTAATTGCAGCGTTTAAAGTAGATTTTTTTTTGTAAGCATTAAACAATGCCATGAATATGTCCTCTTTGTGTATGTTTTATAATTATTGCTATAGAATACCAGTTCAATTTAATAACAGCATCATTCAATGAGTAAAAAAGACATAAACTTAGAAACATCCCTGATTCCCTGGCATGAATTACAACGTTTTTTTGCCAGCGGTCTGGCCATTTCTGTCGACTCCAGCATAGATATGATTGAAGTCGCCTATCAGTTTTCTTTAGACAACAAAGCTCAGGTCGAGCAGTGGTTAACAGACAAAAAAGTAGCCCCTGTTTCTGATCAACAAGCCTTGCAATGGTTTGAAGAAAATAAATCTGTCTGGGCGGTGGTGATTAAACCCTGGGTTTTAGTGCAAGATAAAGACGAATGAAGAAAACTAGCTCTACATCGGGTATGGGACTCGGTATGATTGTTATCGCCTGCTTACTTTTTTTAGCGATGATGACTTTTGGCTTTAATAAGCATCTTGAGCAACAAAACAACCCTAATCAGACTATTTCAAGCAAATGGAATAATAATATTGCTGAAGTCAGATTAAAACAAAATCGCTACGGACATTATGTTGTGAATGGCCAAATCAATAAGCAAGCGGTCACTTTTTTACTTGATACCGGCGCAACCCTGATCAGCATACCCGAAAGACTGGCCCATCAATTACAGTTGAAAAAGGGCTATCCTTCACAAAGTAGAACGGCTAACGGTACCATTACCGTCTATGACACTCGTTTGGATCAAGTGAGTATTGGGGCAATAGAACTGAAGGATGTTCGCGGCTCTATCAACCCTCACATGGCTGGGAACGAAGTTTTACTGGGCATGAGCTTTATGAAACATCTGGAAATGATTCAAAAAGGAAAAGAGTTGATACTCAGATATTAGAGACGTTGCATGCAACGTCTCTAGCATTTTATTTTATTTCACGCCGACTGACACAGCATCATCAATACTGGCATTAGAGCTTACTTCATTAGCTTGTGCATGCTTAGCTAACTGATTATTTACCGTCGATGGTCTTAACATGGTTGTTTTACCTGTCATCACATCCAAGGTTTTCCATAAACGCTTAAACACCGATTCTTGCGTATAAGGTAAGCCATATTTTTCACATAAAGCTTTTACTTTAGGTTGCGCACGTTGGTAACGACTTAGCGGCATATCTGGCCATAAATGGTGTTCAACTTGGTAATTTAACCAACCATGAAGAAAATCGATTCTATCTGTGCCTGTGGCAAAGTTTGTTGATCCTAATATCTGTCTAAGATAAAACTCACCCTTATTTTTTGCTTTTTCTTCAAAAATAAATAGATCATCACCCACATGATTAGTACCAATAATCAAGAAAGTATGTAAATTAGCAAACACCTCTGCCATTAAAGAGTTAATTAATACATTAGTTGCAGCAACAGCCCCACCCATTGCCGTCACAATACCAACGGGGACAAATAACAGCGGGAACAATACAAATCGAAAACCAATATAGGGCAACAAACACTGTCCCCATAACTGGCGACCTTCTGGTTTCAAAGGATTCCACTCATCAGCTCTAGTCGCTTCTGAAACGGGTTTGCCTGCTTTTTTATCATTAAAAGTTCTTAACTCTTTTAAAGTTGAAGGCGCATAATAAAGAAACTTCCAGGTACAGGCCATGATTGCCAGAAAACCATATCTTAAGGGCATCGGCATTTTAATACTCAGAAATTGCTCCATATTAAACTCAACCTGATCAGGATCAGCTTTTTCCCCAAGATTATAATGATGCAAATCATTATGTTCTTTGTCCCAGGCTGCGGGAACCATCCATTCCATCCAGTCAATAAAACGCCGATTGCCTCTAGCAAAGCCTTTACTGGTATAACGTTTAGGCATACATTCAATTTTATCGTATGCTCTATGAGTGATATGGTGAGCAATGGTAGTCCAACGTGTTGTACTACCCTGGCTAATTAAATAAGCAGAAATAGGGTTAGGTATGATCCAGGCAGTACCATAACCAATGGCGGTACATAATCGTCCCCATCGCTCAATTTTCTTCAAATATTTAAAATCTTCTTCACCCAAGTCAGCTAAGACTTCAGCGCGAATGTTATCAAGATCTTTAGCTAATTGCTCTCGATCGATGCTATGGTAGATATGCGTACTCAAAACTTTTTCCTATCTCAAATCGTTAATAATTAAATTAACTGGTAATAATAAAGCGCACAGCATCCAACCTTAACTGTGCCTGTTCTATATTCTCATGCGCCAACATAGCGCCATCCTTTAGTTGTTCAATTTCCTGCTGTTTAATACTTGGATTAATTTTTTTCAATCTCACCAAGCGTTTAATTTCAGTACTTAAAGTAGCAAGCATCTGCTCATTACTTTCAGTGATCAACTGTTGCATTTGCTGTTTAGCGACTGTTTCTGCAGTCTTAATGGTATCAGTAATATGATCCCGCTGACTATTGATAAAGCTAACAATCTGACCTTTATCAAATTTATTCCGCACTTCAACCAGGCTTCTATGATCAACCAACTCACTAATATCCTGTTTATTCTGGTCCATCAACACACGAATAGGGGTATGAGGTAAAAACCGCCCCACTTTTAATTCTGCTGGCGCACTGCATTCAACCACAAACAACATTTCCAGCATAAACTGCCCAGCCTTAAGCTCAGGATGCTTAACCACGCTTAATGCTGCATTCCCCGTTTCACTTGATAACACCAGATCCATAGCAGCTATTACCATAGGGTGTTCCTGAGTTATAAACTGCATATCCTCTCTGGCCAGAGCAATATCCCTACTCACGGTCACCGTCATACCCTCTTCTGAAAGCATAGGGAAATATGAAACCCGTAGGTTTTCACTGGGCTTCAAGATATGACAATCATTAGAATGATACTCGACATCCACTCCATAACAATCAAATAGAGATTCCATATAGGGCCATAAAGAGCCATCCCTTTCGATACGGTTTAATTGATCGATAAGTTCCTGAGCCACCTCTTTTCGACAAGAATTCAATTCTAATAACTGGTCTCGGCCATTTTGCATATCCTGCTCAAGCTCTTTATTCAAGGCTTCTGTTTTAAGCACAAAAGCATCGACAGCCTGCTGATTAACGCTATTGAGAACAGTTAACAAGTCACCTTCTAATCGACTCGCCACTTGAGCTGCTGCAGAACAATTATGCTGAAAAGCATTAAAGCCCTCTTCATACCAACGATAAAGTACCTGTTGCGCAGTATTGAGCAAATAAGGGATATGAATTTGAATCACATGTTTTTGTCCAATTCGATCTAAACGCCCTATCCGCTGCTGTAATAAATCAGGGTTCTCAGGTAAATCAAACAATATCAGATGATGTACAAACTGAAAATTTCGACCTTCACTGCCTATTTCAGAACAAATCAGCAATGGTACTGTACTTTCTTCATCAGAAAAATAAGCGGCCGCCCTATCCCTCTCAACAATACTCATCCCTTCATGAAAAACAGCGGTGGCAATACCTTGACGCGCTTTCAAGGTCTTTTCCAGCTTTATCACAGTCTCTGCCTGCTTACAAATTAACAGGGCTTTCTCGCCATTTGCCTGCAATTCTTCTAACTTTTCCAGTAACCAGCTATAGTAAGGACTTTGTTCCATCTCTTCAGACTCATCCCCTCGCAATGGATATCCATAACTTTCACGTTCAGGAAATCCTTGTACTGTTTGCCGGGAATTTCTAAATAAAATCCGTCCAGTACCATGATGATCAAGTAATAATTCAATTAGCTCAGCTCTTGCTTTAACTGAGTCATCTTCATCATTCACGGATTCTAATAAGGCATTGACATTATCTTGTTGCAACAAATCTCTTAAACTTTGTTGCTGTTTTTTGGTAATAAGTTCACCAGAAATCAATATCTTTGCTGCATCTGCAACAGGCTCAAAATGCGCTTCTTCTGCTAAAAACTGCTGAAACTGATAAAAACGATCCGGATCCAGCAGCCTTAAGCGAGCAAAATGACTTTCTTTACCCAATTGCTCTGGCGTTGCCGTTAATAGAATCAACCCAGGGCTACTCAATGCTAATTGTTCGACAAATAAATAATCAGCACTTGGGCTCTGCTCGCTCCATTCCAGATGGTGCGCTTCATCAACGACTACCATATCCCAGCCAGCATCCAGAGCTTGCTGTTGACGCTGAGGATAAGCGGAAAAAAAGCTTTGCGAACAAATCACCAATTGCTCTGTCTGAAAAGGATTTTCTTCGTTAATGGCTAGACAACGCTCTTCATCAAAAACACTAAAACGCAAATTAAAACGCCTTATCATTTCCACCAGCCACTGATGTAGCAGACTTTCAGGTACGATAATCAACTGCCTAGGACTTAAACCATTAATTAAACGATATTGCAGTATCAATCCTGCTTCAATGGTTTTACCCAAACCCACTTCATCTGCCAGCATGATGCGTGGATCAACTCGATTGGCTGCTTCATGCGCAATATATAATTGATGCGCAATCAATGAAGCCCTGGCACCTTGCAAGCCTTTTACTTCAGACTGCTGATGTTGCTGTTGCCTACGCCAGCTTTCATAACGTAATAAAAACCAGGCTGACGGATCAATTTGCCCAGTAAACAACCGATCTTGCGGCTTATTAAACTGGATATGATGATTTAAATCCATCTCCTCTAAAAAGCATTGATCACCTAAATCATCAATCCCTGCATAAATAAGCAGACCATCCTGCTCAATCACCTCATTAACACTGATGATTACATTTTCAGTCGATTCAATTTCATCCCCTACTAAAAACTGAGCCCGCGTTAAAGGTGCATTGTCTTTAGCATAAATACGTTTATCGCCTGTTGCCAAATACAGTACAGAAACTCGGTTAAATTCCACATCTAAAACCAGGCCTAAGCCTAATTCTGACTCAGTATTACTAATCCAGCGTTGTCCAGGAACAAAATCATTCATATATTTTAAAGCTTAGCTACTATTGATCTGAGAAATGTTAATCTTATTTAGTGATTCGAGAAATACCGACAGCCTCACGGATAGACTGCATAAAAGGCACACTAATTTCTCGCGCTTTCACCGCCCCTTCCTGCAATTGCTCTTCTATATGTTCTGGGGCTTGCATTAATGCCTGATAGCGCTCTCTTGCCGGAGCAATCTCATCATTAATTTTCTCAAACAACACTTTCTTCATTTCACCCCAAGCGATGCCTTCAGCATAACGCTGACGAATTTCAGCCACTTCATCTTCTCTGGCAAAGGCTTTATAAATACCAAATAAAGTACAACCATCCGTCTCTTTAGCTTCACCTGGCTCTAATGAATTGGTTTTAATTTTATTAATTAGTTTTTTAAACTTTTTTTCAGTTTCAAATAGCGGAATAGTATTGTTATAGCTTTTACTCATTTTCCGCCCATCCAACCCCAATATAGTCGCTGCATGCTCATCCACCACCGCTTCTGGAATCGAAAAATGTTCACCATATATATGGTTAAAACGAGAAGCAATATCACGCGCCATTTCTATATGCTGAATCTGATCTTTACCTACAGGTACTTTATTGGCATTGAACATCAACATATCTGCAGCCATTAATATAGGGTATCCAAACAAGCCCATATTAATCCCTTTGTCTGGATCATTGCCGCCAGCCTGTTCATTCTCTGCAACCGATGCTTTATAAGCATGTGCACGATTCATTAAGCCTTTAGCCGTCACACAAGATAACATCCAGCATAACTCAGGGATTTCGGGCACATCTGATTGACGATAAAAAACCGCATTTGAAGTATCTAGCCCTAATGCCAGCCATGTAGCTGCAATTTCTAAACTTGATTGCCTAACTCTTTCAGGCTCCTGACACTTAATCAAGGCATGATAATCAGCAAGAAAATAAAAAGGTCTTGCATTTTCATCTTTACTTGCTTCTATCGCAGGACGAATGGCGCCCGCATAATTGCCTAGATGAGGCGTACCCGTTGTTGTAATACCCGTAAGGACAATTTTTTTACTCATATCAGCTAAAGAATATCTATCAAAAAAACGTATAGATTCTACACAAAAAGCACGGAATTACCAGCGATTACAGCGACCAATTTAAAATTACCGACTAAATCACAAAACTCATTTAATTCCTACGCATTTATTGTTCTTTTTATAGTACACTTCATAACAAGTAAATTAGCAGAAAATAATTTACCAAATTAGATAAAATTATCTACAATTAATTAAGACCTATTGCTTACTTAATCAGGAGAAATACATGTTGGAGTATGATGAAAAACGTGATTACATTCGAATGGATGTAGACTGTGACATTACTTACAAATTAGCTGATTCAAATGAAACAAAAACAGGACATTGCACATCACTTAGTGGTGCTGGTGTGTCTTTTATAGCTGATAATTCATATGACATAGGCTTAGCCATGGAGGTCAATATCATACCCAAAAATTCATTAACCCCATCAATGACCGCGTTTATCGAAGTTGTAAGAAGCATTGCTCAAGATGATGGTGATTTTGAAATTGCAGCATCTATTAAAAGTCTTAAATAAATACCCCAGATTGTATGCTGACAATTAGTTATCTCATCTTCTATTTTGAAGCACTTGTTAGCAACAACCAGCTTAAGAGAAAATACCAGACCTATACTGTATGTACACAATAACAAAAGAAGTTTACTTCTGTTACGGCCATCGTTTAATGAACCATAAAGGAAAATGTAAAAACCTGCATGGCCATAGCGTTAAGGCATCAATATCTATTCAACAGCAACAATTAGATGAGCAAGGCATGGTCTGCGATTTTTCAGATATAAAAGACAGTGTAGAAAGTTATATCAACCAACATTTAGATCATAACTTTCTATTGCATAAAGATGACCCAATCATCCCGATGCTAGAACAGCAAAATGAACGCTTTATGGCAATTGACGAACACCCTACAGCTGAAGTGTTAAGCAAAATGATCTATCAGCATCTAAAACAACAGGGCTTGAATGTGCATCAAGTCGTGCTTTGGGAAACAGCAAGTGCTAATGCCTGTTATAAGGAAGATTAGTTAATGAGCCTGGTCCACCCTGTTAATACTTCTCTTTGCCTGGAAAAATTATGCGAATCAAACTATCAAAAACTGTTTTGTCTGATTCCTGATTTATGCAGCTTTCAAACTGAAGCAACAGGAAAGACCAGCAACAAGCCCTCTCTGCACTTAAAGATAATTGACCGCACCAAACATACCATTACAGTCGAATTAAGCCATACCTTTATTAACAATTTTGAAGATTTTATCGAACCTGCAGTTAAAATCAGGATTTATTTAGATGCAAATCTAGCAGAAGTGCTAAAGGACCATGCAAGACCCCTGGTTTCAAAAATATACAAAGACCCCGCCCAAAGCGTAGAAATAATGAACTACAAATGGCGACTCAATTATTTCCTACAAAAATGGCTAGACCACTGCCTACAAACAAACTATAAATTCGAGATACAGGGATGTATTGAGTGCAATTAATGCAGGAGCAACTTAATTGTCGAGATACAGGGATGTATTGAGTGCAGATAAAGCAGGAGCACTTATCTGCCGAGATACAGGGATCTACCGAGTGCAATTAATGCAGGAGCAACTTAATTGCCGAGATACGGAGATTATGCTTCTTCAAAAGAACTTATAGCAGAGTATATCGTTGTGAGATTAAGTGGAAATTTCCTGTAAAACAGATACTTAAGCAACTCTCAATAAATACCCCCACCTTGCTGGCCTTTTTGTCCCGACTCAAACAACCTCAATCGTTACGTAGCTAGCTATGCGCCTATTCCTACGCCTTAAAGACAAGCAAAAACCCTGCACAATCTGGGTAGATTACTTATTGCGAATTACCTGAGCCCAATAAAAAGCCGACAGTAAGAATTTACTGTCGGCTTTATGACAAATAACCAAGTTATTACAATAGAGCCTATAGACGGCTTTATTGTGATTTTTTCTTAGTCGTGGTGTTTTTTACCCCTCTTATGGTGATCATCATCATCATCATCATCATCATCATCATCATCATCATCATCATCATCATCATCATCGTCATCATCGTCATGCTTCACTTTTACGCTAACAGATTTAGTTTTTGATGATAGCTCATTTCCCGCTTCATCGCGGACAATGGTATTGATCAGATACTGACCTTCCATTTTTGGTCTGAATTTGGCTCTAATCTTAGACACACGCTTTAGTGAAAAATGTTTTTGTTTAAGCGTTTCTACCGAACCATCGGGTTTGGTCAAGAAAATATCAACCAGAACAGGCACTGAAATGTTGCTAGAACTACGACGCTTCCATGATTTGTTCTTCAACTTGAGTTTTATCCGAACTAATTTTCTTCCAAGATATTTCTTTTCCAGGATTAACTTGGCAGGACTGACACTTAGGTTTTGTTTAATAGTTGGCTTAACAACGGGTTGATCATTAACTTTGATCATCACCGTGCTGGGCTCACTGTTTGCCTGATCGTCGTTCACAATCAATTGAATAACGTAATCACCCGCCTTATCAGCTACAAAAGAAGGTGTTTCAGAAACTGGATCAGATAATGTTGCCATGCTGCTATCAGGCATAGACAATAATGACCAGCTGTAACTCAGTGTATCTCCATTAGCATCACTGGAACCCGTACCATCAAGCAATACCGTATTACCCGTTTGGGTGTTTTGATCGTTGCCCGCTTTTGCTATTGGCGCTATATTGACTGGTGGTATATTTTCTGTTGTTGCAGTAATCTTAACGGTTTTAGGTTGACTATCAACCTGACCGTCATTAACGATTAACTGTACAACATAATCACCATCTTCATCAGCTATAAAACTAGGGTTTATCGTTGTTGAGGCTGACAAAAATGCAAAGCTACCTGTTGGCAAAGATGAAAATGTCCAAGAGTAAGTTAGTGTATCTCCATCTGCATCAGTAGAACCGCTACCATCCAGTTTAACGATGTCAATATTAGTGATCACAGCCTGTGGTGTGCCTGCATCAGCTACGGGTGCAACATTTACTTTTGGTGCATCTTTAACAATGATCGAAACGCTCACAGCTGAACTGTTATCCATTCCATCGTTGACCACAAGTTCAAGCACATAGTTTCCGGCTATATCAGCAGTAAACGTTGGCATTGCAGTTGTTGCGCCAGATAACGATGCTTGGCTTACTGTAGGCTTGGAAGTGAACGTCCAGGCATAATTTAGAAAATCGCCATCAATATCTGTAGAACCACTACCATCCAGGGTCACTATATCGCCTGGTTTAGCCGCTTGGTTTGGACCTGCATTGGCTACTGGTGCAGTATTTCCAACCCCGGCAGTAATGATGACAGTATCTGTACCGCTGTTCGCTGTTCCATCGTTCACAAACAAGGTAACTTCATAACTACCTGCCAGATCAACTACAAAAGTAGGGTTGCTAGCAGTCAAACTTGATAATAAAGCTGTACTGCCTGTTGGTTTTGAAGAAAAAGCCCAGTTATAAATTAAGCTATCGCCATCAGCATCAGTTGACCCTGTACCATTCAATGTTACGGTATCACCGTGGATGACCGACTGAGCAGGCCCAGCATCAGCGACGGGTGGTACATTCATGGCTGGAAGTTGACAGAAAAAATCCATGTTATTATTTTTTGATGCTGTTCTACCAGCACCACTGCCTCCACTACTGCCATTATCATGGCATACCGTACAATCGCCAGCAAAAGGCGTAAGTGGAATTCGCTGTTCTGCGCTACAAAAGCTATCGACAGCAGTACCTATACCGTTAAAGGCCATTGCATTATTGACACTCAGAGCCATTAGAATTAGACTCGGAATGAGGTTTTTTGTAACGTGCATATATCTTATTCGTTTCATTAAGATCTCCTATTAATTTTGACGTGTTGTTCAGGTCTCAAGTTGGGCAACACGGCAGAGTTGGTAGTAATTCAATTGTATTTTTTTAGTTTTATTTGTTGTTGACCTCTCTTTTGTTTTGTTTTG
>Ga0105350_10000654_pt1 | contig 22890 bp, 20 predicted proteins | sample EN1Hudsemesocosm_FD_83506 | JGI IMG/M metagenome (GOLD analysis project Ga0105350, IMG submission 83506) | Methane-oxidizing microbial communities from mesocosms in the Hudson Canyon - EN1E Hudson Canyon | ecosystem: Environmental > Aquatic > Marine > Cold seeps | place: Hudson Canyon... | reverse complement strand
TCAATCGTCCTGATTTTTGTACGGCAATACGTAATCTATTGTTATCACTCATGTTTATTTCCAATCCTGTTTAAAAATGTGTTACTAAATTTACAATTCATCAGTGGCTTTATAGACCTAAAAGAAAAACCCCCGAAAGATTCCTTCCGGGGGTTTAGATTGTGTCTGCGCCGCTAGAAGGATTCAATAGACCTTCCAGCAAACACCTGAAAGGTTAAGCTATATGATGATGGACGACTGCTTTCAAGGTAATGTTCATAATTTTAGGTTCTTTTAAATCACTGCGCTTCAATGGCGCCTACATTATGTAATCGGCCTGATTAATGCAAGAATATTTAGGATGAAAGTAGCTGCTTTCTTACAATTAAATCAACTATGTTAGTTTACAAGTATGTGATTGAATGTTTTGTGAACAATGTTGTCGAAATAATAGATAACCTGAACTCTGGTTAAGACGTGCCGCTTTCCTTTAAATGAATACAATAGCAACAGCCTGTTAGAGAGTTTTTTACATTGGGAACGCGTGGAACACATCCAGAGCTCAGGTTAAATATTAATAAGGAGAAATTATGACTACTGACCTTTTATTTTCGATACTGCCTAGAGAGGGCAAAGTGCCGATTGCACATGATAGCCAGAAAGTAGCAAAAATTGATAAACAAGAAAAACTAAAGGCCTTAAGTGATGAGGAGAAAGAACTTAAGGGCGAGGAAAGGGAAGCTAAGAAAAAGAAGCAACAAAAACAAAATAAAAATGAACAGAGTCCAGAACAAAACACTAATCCAGATCTAGTTGAGAACGCAGATGGCGACGCTGACCAGAAGAAACCCAAAGGACCAAAACATTTAGATATTTATGTTTAAGACCTAAGGCCAAAACCCAAATTATTCGAGTTGTAGGCCGCATAGACGCTCAATCCATGAGTCTAGATTCAGTAAATGAGTGATGACAATATACAAAACTATAGCTTCAAGGGAAGCGGGTATAAATAGATTGTATATTATGTCACCCAGGCTACTGTCAACTAGAGTGAGCAATGGCACTACCAAACCTTTGGCTCACATTAATACATACAAATTACTGAAAGTGAGGACGATATGTCTGAATTTATTATTAGTCAGATGCATATCGAAGCGGCTAGAAATTCTACTGATGACTTCAATCTTTTTCATGATAAAAATCGCTGGCATCATATTCAATCAAATCCCTTTGAAGGTCCTATTGCATTAGGTTTTCAGCTTGGCTGTTTTGTTGAAGACCAAATGAACCGCTCTACTAAAAACTACGCTAGCCACCTTGAATCAAAAGAATTGCCGAGTGAAGATTCTGAACTTCTTAATTTTAGTCAATATGAACTGAGTTTTGCGGGTTCGGTTAAGCCAGGAGATACGATTGAACTCGTTGTACGTGATGGCCGCTTCTCAGAAATATCAGGTGTACAATGTTTTACCAATAGGATTGCCCTTAAAGCTAATGGTAAAACCGTTTTGCTGGGTTATAAACGTTATTCGACACAGCATTTAGTAAAGGGTGTTGTTCCTTTACCTGAACTTAGTGAGGTCATAAACGGCAAAGATAGAAGTTTTATTGGAACAGAGAGATATTTTTTAAAACGTAAATATATGATTGTAGGAAACGCTAAAAATTTTCTGGCGAGTGCTTTTGCCGAACAATCTGAATACATAGATGAATTTGCAGATAAAGTTAGTTTCCCGGAAATGTATCCATTAAGTCTAGTGTCGTCAGCGTTATTAGAGAGAGCAAAAGCCGAAGGCCATAATCTGGTTGAAAAACCTATGATTTATGTGTCCCACAAACTATCTATTGATAGAATATTATTAGCAGGGCTAAAAAGTAATGATGCACTAAATATTCTGGTTAGCTCACCACATTCCACAGGCAATCAAAACTCTGAGAATGTGACGCAAGTTTGTACTTGTGTGTTATCAAATCAACAGGTGATTTTTCATGCAGAAATACAATTAGTGCCACTTTCAGCTTTATTAAACCGGTAGTTTGCAAGGTAGGCATAATTGTAATCTTAGGGGGTAACTCGATATAGATATTACTGTTTATTATTCGCTAAGTGCTCAATGATGGCCTTGTGCTGAGGGAACTGCTTAAGTAATTCGTCTTGGCTTACCTCTATCATATCTTCCATTTCCCAGCCGGGAGCGACCGCTTCACTGACCAAACCAAAGGTTCCGGATGTCAGTTCAGCTGCTTTATAAGTACCGCCAGGTACAGCAAGCTGCAACTGTTGGCCATTTAGTATATCTGGGCCAACAACGACCTTGTCATACTGTCCGTCTGGAGAAATCATATGGTAGGTAATGGGCGCACCCAAATGATAAAACTCGATGCCATCTGAATGTTTAGTATGGAAATGATCGATATTGTTGTCTTCGGTTAACATGTAATAGATAGCCGTCATGGTGGTACGATCGCCACGGACAGTGGTGACCTTATCCCTATGCTGGGCTTTAAATGTTTGACGAAAATAGCCGCCTTCGAAGTGATGTTCTAAATTCAGCTGGGTTATCACTTGTTCTTTAGTCAATACTTTAGTTGGGATAGGAGCGTTTTCGTTATTCATTTATTCGTTTCATTTCTCAGTATTTTCAGAATACGACTATATATGATTTCGGCTAAATTCCAGTCATATCCATCAAAGTTAGATGTATTATTAAATTGAATCACTACTGTGTCGATGTCTTTGTGGTATTCAGCAAAGCTCTGATAACCCACTAGCAAACCTGTATGTTTGTATACGTAAATGGAGGAATAGATATCCTGCTCTCCATCATTAAATACTGAGCCATCGTTTAGGGCGCGCAAAAATATCCCCACATCTTCTGCTGTAGCGAGCATTAAACCGGTATCTTCTGTCTTAAAGTCTTGATCAACACCAACGTAATAACCACTCATCACCTTGTCTATATGCACTTCGCCAAGCGAGCCAAAAGTATTTTTTAAGCCAAGTGGTATCAGTATTTCCTCTTTAATATATTGTTGATGTGTATAACCCACAACTTTATCAATCAGATCAGAAATCAACATATAGTTGGTGTTTGAATAGCCATAACCTTCACCGGGGGCAAAGTTTGCTGGTAAATCTAGTGCGTAATTAAGCGTTTCTTGTTTGTTTTTGGGCGGTTTACTCCAAAACTCTGGATGATCTACAAAATTGGGAATACCACTTCGATGCTGCAGCATCATTCTTAAGGTGATTTTTTCAGCATTTTCAATTCTACCTATAAGTTCTGGAAAGTACTCCGCGAGAGTCTTATCTAAAGACAAACGTTCGGCTTTGACTAATTTTGCGGTCGCTACAGCGACATATAACTTAGTGATACTGGCAATTTTGAATAAGGCGTGTGGGTCGGCAGGTATTTTGTTTTTTCGATCATGCCAGCCTGCAGCATAAAACTCCGCTGGTTTCCCCGCTTGGTCTACATAAACAATGATCCCATCAAACTTATGATCTAAGGCTTCAAGTACTTGTTCTTGCACGGTTGCGGGGAGTGGCATTATCCATGCCCAAACTAAAATCCATGGTAAGAAAAACATCGATATAAAGGTGCTTACCAATAATATTATTCTGAATATTCGTTTAGTTTGATTTTTCTGCATAGTATTTCAGTAAGGTAAGCTTTTATTAATGTGCCGATAATACCCTTACAGCAACTATTTTGTTAATAGCTTGCGTTAAACAAGGTGAAATCTATGATAATTAGCATAAGTGAGGCGCTGCGTTATATGTTAACTAAGTGAATTCTTTGCGGATCAAATAAGTGAATTAGCAGGGGCACGATGCACCCCTGAATACGTCAATCCTGATTAGGCCATTGCTTGAATTTCAGCTAAGGCAAGCTCGATTTCCTGTTCATTATTGAGCAATGAGGGGGCGAACCTTGCATAACTAATTCGATAAGGCGTGTTGCTCATAATAATGCCTTTGTCGTGCATGGTTTTCACCACCATATCTGGTTTCATTCCTTTTACATCAAAACAGACCAATCCCGATGACAGTTCATCACTGGCTGGCGTATATAACTTAACATGGGACATTTTTGCCAAACCTTGTTTGGTTTGTTGATTTAGTTGGTGAATGCGCTTTTGCACATTGGCTTTGCCTAATTGTAAATGTAATTTAAATGCCTCTGGTAATGCCCAGCGATGTTCAAAAGAATGAAATCCGCCTGGCGACATATGTTCACCCATAGGTACTTGATCTTGGGTCATGCCACCCATCCACACGTCGTAAGAGCCACTAAAACTCGGGATCACAGGTTCATTTTGAGACCACGCTTTGTCATTACCCCAAATAACTCCTGTACCTCGAGGGCCGAATATCCATTTGTGGGTGCCTGCAATAAAAAAGTCGCAGCCCAATTCACTGATATCTTGATCTTCAATACCAAAACCGTGCACACCGTCCACACAAAATAGAATTTGTTGATGGGCTTTGCGTTGTTGGTTGAGTTTGTCAATGGTGTCAGCCATGGCCCTGATAGGCAGTTTTACCCCTGTGGATGAATGCACCCAGGTTGCTACAAACACTCGTGTATTACTGGTTATCCCGGCTTTCATGCGTTTCAGCACATCTTCTACGCTGACTTGGGATGGATCATCATAAAGGGCAATTCGGTTTATTTTGGCACCAGTACGGTTGGCGCGGTGTGCTAAAGACATATCTGTAGAATAGTGGTCATGTACTGTCTGTAAAATTTCGTCACCAACTTGTAATTTTAATCCACTGTAAACAATGCCTAGGCCCATAGTAGTGCTGTCGGTGAGAGCAATGTTCTGGGTTTTTCCACCCATATATTCTGCTGCAGAAGCAGAGATATCTCGGTCGATAGTTTGGAAATGTTCATGCCAATAATCTGATGGGTTTTCATCAAATGCCAAGCGATGCCTTTGGATGGCGTCAGACACAGGTTTGGGATGAGAGGCCAATAAAAAAGTGGATAATTGAATGTATTTTCGAGTTAAGGGGAACATGTTTCTTAAAGCCTTCCAATCTCCCGCTTGAATGTTCATTTCGTCACTAGTGGCGTTAGGTGATGCTGCAAGTACTGCACTTGGTAATAAAAAGCTAGCTCCAACACCTAGGCCTAACCCGTTTAAAAAGTCACGTCTTAACATATTTATCTTCCTTTTTTATATCGCTAATTGTGTTTTTTCAACGACAAAACCCAAGGTATATAGTGGTTTATTTTATGTTGATTTTTGCGGGACCTGAGCTAATGTCGAAAAAGTGATTCGACCTAGTTTAGTGTATGGTTCCTAAATACGCTTTATTGTGAAGGGGGAAATATCAAGGATGTTGTGTATTTATTGGTTTCCAGATCGCTACTTGCTTGTGAACTCATTATCATCTTGCGTTAATGGCGGGTGAGTATGTAGTCGAGTCCTAGGATAATATTTGGCTATGCCGATTAATTAGTTGGTACTAGGTGATTTTAAAGCTGAAAGGCATGAGTCGTGCTTTATTTACTCTTGATTTAACCCCAACTCTTTTTGTTTTGATTTGGACAACCCAAGTGAAACTAAGCGGTGAGACTCGGTAAGGTAATAACACAGTTCCTTGTCTTTATCTGAGTGGCTATCAAACTGTTGGATCCATTTCATTCCTCGGTTTGCAAAATATGGGGCGGGTTTGTAATCTTCAGATTCATTCAAAAAACCAAAATTGAGTTCGGATGTTTTAAATGTAAACGCAGGTAGCTCACCCTCAGCCCAGCCTCCAATAGCAAACACCTTACCTGCAACCTTCCAAACATGAGAATCACCCCACTGCTTTAGGTATGTGGTGGGAGGCATTGCTTCACAGAAACGATTGAATTCGTTGTAGTTCATTGCTTATTGGTGGTTAACCATTAACGACGCGCAATCCATTGTGGTCGGTGAGTAGTCTGGCTTCTCTTTGTTTTAATTGGGTTAAATAATCCCTGATTGTTTTGCTGATTAGGGTATTGCGTTTAATTAAATCTAGTTGTGGCCAAGTGGCGCGTTCACCGTGATGAATAAGCTCTTGGATACTTTTTAAACTTGGGTTGGAAGCAATATGTTTAAGATTAGCAAAACTAGCGCTGGGTAAAATATTGATATCGCCCACATATTGTTGATCAATAATAGATCGCACTTTATGTATGCCTAATCTAGCCGCTCGATGGCTAATAACGTTTTCAAGTAAATCAAAAGCATAAATGCTGTTCACTTTGGCAATTTTTGCCGCGTAACGCCAGGTTAAGCCCACTAACCCTGTGGTATCTCTTTTATCTCTAGCCAAAAAGGGCACAGCCACTAAGTTAGTTTGACTGACAATACTATGATTGACCCCATACAAACGGGCTAAACGATCAAAGGGTAGGTCGGCCATAATTGAGCCGTCTGCAAAACGTCGATTAGGAATATAAGGCACAACATCACCGGCTCTGTTTTTAGCCTTTAATTGTACCGGGGAAAATAATATGGGTATCGCCGTTGATGCTCTCACTGCCTGCGTAATAATAGCGTTGGGCGAAGTTTTAGCATTTAACAAACGTGAATGTTGATGCAAATCAGCCGGAGATACTGTAATCGTCATATGCCGACCGGTTTTCTTAAAAGCTTCTTCAAAAGTGGTTAAGTCAAATAATTCAATTAAGGCATTTTCGAGATGGCTACTGTCGAGCAAACTGCCTTTGCCAAAACCTTGCCATAGTCGCCACTGTTTAAATTTTTGTTGGATGAACTCGGGTTGAATCACCTTCAGCAATTCTTCATCGGTGCGTGTACCCACCAATGCTGCGATGATTGAGCCAGCACTGGCACCTGATACTACTTTAGGCAATAAATCATGTTCGATTAACGATTTGATGACCCCACAATGGAAAAAACCAAGACCTGCGCCGCCACTTAACATCAAACAACTGCGACCAAAAGCCTGTGCGGTTTCATCAAAGAAAGACAATTTCTCGTAAAAATCGATTTCATTTTCATCAGCTTGATAAATAAAGTCCAAGGCGCTACATACTTCTTGGATAAATTCTTCAATCAGATGTTTAGTGCCAATTTTGGCGTGTTGATTAAGAGCAGATGATGCAATATTACCCAAGTTACCGTGTAACCCTTCGTGTAAAATATACATCAAACCGGCTACATCACCGCTTATTCTGGCTTGTTTGATACGTTGTACACGTTTACGGATCAAGCGATAGTCATAATCTGTACTATGATCTTTGGCTTTCCATTCATCGGCGCCAGACAATTCGTCATGGGCTTGTGCAGCCTCTAAATATTCTTCATAAGACGTGGCTTGTTGCATAATGTCTTCTAATTCAGCAAGGATTTTATTCGCCATTCAAGTCTCTCAATTTACTAGTCTGACCAGATATAACCGCAAATAATTAGAAATTGCTACCCAAAATTGAAGATGTTCAACTTAAACCATTACCTTTTATCGACTTGATTAGTTAACTAGTTGTATTTAAAAAGGGTTTTATATGGATAATTTCCAACCTAGGCTATTTTTAGATTGACCATTCTAACTCCAATAGTTAGCCTCTTAAGATGGCTCATGTAAGCCGCAAAATAATAATTAACAGGCGCAACTGCTTTCTATGCAATTAATTGATCAACTCGTTACTCATCTCCCTTTGTTATCTATCCCTATTATTAGCGCGATAGTGGGTTGGACTACTAATTTTTTAGCCGTCAAAATGATGTTTTATCCCATCGAATTTGTTGGCCTTAAACCTTTTTTAGGTTGGCAAGGTTTAATCCCCGCCAAGCGCCGAGAAATGGCGGAGATTGAAGTTGAGCTAGTGCTAGGTAAATTGCTCAGCGTGCAAGAATTAGCAGACCGAATAGATCCTTTAGAACTGACTAAAGCCATTCAAAGGCGTCTCAAGCAAACTATTCGGGTGATTATTAATGATGTGATGAAAGAGTCTGCACCTCAGTTATGGGCATCTTTGCCTGTGCATGGCAAAAACCTTGTTTACGCAAGAGTTGAAGCCGATATTCCTAATGTTGTCACTAAAATGGTCAATGACTTTAAGTACAACATTGAAGAGATTGTGGATATTAAAGAGCTGGTGGTCGGTCAGTTAGTTAACGCTCCCGAACTTATCAACGAAATTTTCTTAAAGTCGGGTGAAAAGGAATTTCCTTTTATAGAAAAATCTGGCTTTTATTTTGGATTTTTATTTGGCTTACCGACAATGGTGGTGTGGATGTTTTATCCCACTTGGTGGGTATTGCCAGTAGGAGGCTTAATAGTAGGGTATGCCACCAACTGGATTGCATTAAAGATCATTTTTGAACCTAAACACCCGATTAAATTTATGGGCTTTACCATTCAAGGCATGTTTTTAAAACGTCAGAAAGAAGTCTCTCGGGTGTATTCAGATATTATTGAGTCAAAATTGATGACCTCAAAAAATATTATGGAAATAGCCGTGCATGGGTCGGGGTCTGGTCAATTGTTAGAATTGATAGAACTCCATGTAAATGACGCAATTGAACGTTATGTGGCTATCGCACAGCCCTATTTTGCCTTAGGTGTTGGATCCGACTCTTATTACAAAATGAAAGAACTCGCTACTCAGCGTATTTTTGCCGATTCAGAAAAATACTTAGCCTATGCCTACGAATACACCAATAAAGCCCTAAGAATTGCTGATGATTTGTGTGAGCGTATGCAAGCCTTATCGCCTGAAGAGTTTGAAGGTGTGCTTCGTCCCGCCTACGAAGCCGATGAATGGAAGTTGATTTTAACTGGGGCATTATTAGGTATGGGCGCTGGTTTTATGCAATTGTATCTAGTGTTTTTATAACCCTTCCAAAAAAACTACTTGAGTTAAAAACAAATATTGAATCTATTTTCTAGCTTTTGACGTAGTAAGCTTCATGAAAATTATTCTACTTACCTTATTAACTATGTTGTCTTCTAACGCCTCATCTCAATCGAAAGTTGATTTTTCTGATAGTCAAGAACTCAACTATTGGTATCGTGTGAACGATAGCGTAATGGGCGGAGTGTCTCAGTCAAATTTACGTGTGGTTGATACAATCGCCTATTTCGAAGGGGTTCTATCTTTGGATAATAATGGTGGGTTTGCATCTGTTAGACGTGTCGGCCCATTGGCTCTGGAAAGTGACGGTAAACCTATTTTACTGGAAATAAAAAGTGACGGTAGGGACTACCAATTGCGTCTTAGAACGAATAAAGGGTTTGACGGAATGGCTTACGTGGCAACGTTTTCCAGTCAACGTGATATATGGCAAACCCTGGCTTTTACTGAAAAAGATTTTGTTGCACAATTTCGAGGACGAAAAATAGACGGGGCTCCTGAACTGTTATTTGCTGACGTCAGGCAAATTGGAGTGATGTTGGCTGATAAGCAACCCGGATTATTTCGTTTAGCCATAAAGGGCATCGGTCAATAGCCTTGAATTCAGGTTTGATTTTTATCTAACAGTTCAAATATACCGGTCAAAGATTGCGTTAATTTATGCTTAGGCGCCAGTAAAATAAGGGGTTTTTTAGCCTGGTGAGACTCGCGCATTTTAACCGATTGACCAATATATTCTAACAAAACTGGGAAACCCTCAGCTATTAATTCATTCACAATTTGTTTGGGTAGGTTAGCATTAGTCATGTATTGATTGGCTATGATCCCTTCAATTTCCAAGTCTTCATTATGATCTTCTTTTATTTCGGCAATTTTTAGTTGCAAGCTATATAAGCCTTGCCTAGCGAAGTCATCACAATCGATAGGTATTAAACATCGTTGTGCCGCAATTAGCGCCGACATACTGTAAAAGTTTAATGCAGGTGCTGTATCGATAAATATGTGCTGATAGGTACCTTTCAGAGACTCCAAGGCCTCCCGTAGTTTATAAATTTTATGCCTGCTGTCTAATTCACTCTCCAGCTCGGCTAAACGTTCAGAGCCAGGAATAATATCCAGATTAGGCACTTGTGTAGGATGACAGAAATCACTGGCAGGACGACGATGTAGGTGAAAGGTTATCGTTTGTTCAAATAAATCCGCAATACTGCTTTCTTTGGGGATGTCAGTGGCATTTAGATAAGCGGTACTATTACATTGTGTATCTAGGTCAATGAGTAAGGTTGTGTAACCCTGACTAGCAGAAATCGCCGCAAGATTAACGGCTAAACTTGATTTGCCCACTCCACCCTTTTTGTTGAACAGTACTCTTATCATTATTTGTCCTATATCGTTAACCTGAGTTGAGGTTAATTAATCAATGCGTATAAATACAAAAGCTTTATATTCAAACACTTGTACATGGCGCTCACAGTGTGGAATGATACAGCATGCTCCAGCATATTTTGGTGATAATAAAATGAAAACGGCTGAACGTATATTGGTAACTGCCCTTGATATCTTTAATCAACAAGGGGAAAACAATGTTAGCAGTGTCGAGATTGCATTGGAATTGGATATCAGTCCAGGCAATTTGTATTATCATTTCAAAGGAAAAGAAGTCATTATTGCAGCGTTGTTTGATCTTTATCAAGAGCAATTACGCACCATTCTTGATGCCCCAAGTAATCAATCTGAAACTTCTCTAAGCATCGAAGACTTCTTTTATTATCTGTATCTGATTATTGAAAAGAATCACTTGTTTCGATTTTTGTATCGTAATCCTACTGACTTAACTGATAAATACCCTAGTGTGGCCAAAGGGTTCATTAAATTGATGGGCGCTCAAGAACGATGTGTTACAGAGCTTCTAGCGCAGTTTGTAATACAAAAAACGATTAATGCTTCTGCTGGTCAGTGCAATCAAATGGTTGAGATCATTGGTTTAGTCTTTAGTCAGGCCGGTAATTATTATGCTTTGAAAGGTAATGATATTAATGATGATGTGTATTTATACAAAAGTCTGTCAGCCATTTTGTTTGCCTTGTTGCCGTATATCAACATTGAACCAGGTGAATTACATCGTTTACAAGAAGCCATAGCCAATCGTGGATTCTCTAATGAAGATTAAAGGATATAAACCTCAGTTTAAAAGGATAACGTTTTGAGTAAAAAACTAGCATTTCTTGATAAGACCTTTTGGATCACTGAATCTGAGGATAATCCTAAACATGTAGCAAGCTTGCAGCTGTTAAAAATGCCAGCAAAGGCCACTCTGGATTATGTTGATGAACTGGCGGCAGAAATGCGCGCAAATGATCAAGCTTGTGCGCCTTTTAATTGCAGAGTCAGGACTTTTATGGGGTACCCCATCAAGTTTGTACCCGCTGAACAGTTAGACATGCAATACCATGTTCAGCTGCATACTATCGAAGACTTAACCGACAAACCTGCGTTACATAAGTTTGTTGCCAGCTTACATGAACCTTGGTTAGACAGAGACAAACCACTTTGGCAATTTCATTTAATTAAAGACCACAACACAGAACAATTCGCCCTGTATATTAAAATTCATCATATGTGCGGGGACGGCAGTACCCTCATCCGGTGGTTCCAAGCAGGTTACAGCCCTGAGCCAATTGTTGAAGGTTTTGTACCTGTATGGTCAATGGACAGAACGCAAAGAACACGGAATAAACCCCACTGGTTTAAGGCTGCATTTGGCGGCGTTTGGGGTTTTATAATAGCCAGTAAAGATCTTATTTGGATTATATTTAGGCTGCTGCTCAAGTTACTTAGAATAAATAAAGACTACATGCCGTTGCCTTTTTCAGGCACCAAAACAGTGTTGACAGGGCAGGTGAAAAAAGGCCGTGCTATTGCGACCTTGGATATCGACTTTGAACGTATTAAGGCTCTCAGCAAACGTTTAAGAGCATCAGCTAATGAGGTGATGTTATGTGTGTTCGACATTGCGGTACATAGGCAGCTTAGAGATTATGGGCATACATTTAACAAAGCCTTATATACCAATATGCCAATCAATTTACGTAAACCGGGAGAAACAACCTACGGCAATCAGATTGCCATAGTGCCAGTTGAACTAGCACATGGACATACTGATCCTTATCTTAGACTCAGAGAAATAATTGAGAATCATCGCAAAGTTAAAAGGGCGGCGAAAGCTTCACATCCTGCGTCGTTTAGTTATTACACTTTATTAATTCAAACCTATGCCATCATCTTTGAGCTGTTGGGATTGTCGAATTGGGTCAAACCTATCGCTAACACTTTAGTGTCCAATATGCCGGGCCCCTCTGAAAGAATGTACTTTAAAGATAGCCAAGTACTTGCCGCTTATCCTGTTTCAACAATTACGCCTGGTGGTGGTGTGAATATTACTATGGTGACCTATAATGGACGGGCCAATATTGGGCTGGTTTGTTGTAATAATAAGATTGATAGTTTAGAACCTCTTAGGCGTTATTGCCTAGATGCATTCGATATGTTGGAAAAGTGTGTCGATGATCCAAGCTTAAATATTGAGGATATTGGCGAAAAGATAACAGAGGAATTTTCATCAATTGTTGATGACGAACCCTTCAGTCAAAAAGACGTAATTAAATGAAACACGTCCGGCTAAATAACAGAGTGTTGGGAGATTTATTTCCCTGCTTTCATCTTTAGTTTAAAATAGTTAAACTTCAAGGTAATCCAATTGGTATTCAAAGAAATGGCTTCAGTCTCGATAATATTTGCATGTTTAAATAGAGCCTACTCTTTACCAAACCTATTCGCTGTATAAGTTGAGTTAAGATGTTAGATAAAAATTACAATTTTAGCTATACCATTTCGGTAGATAGATTGGTCAATGCAATCAGTGGTAATGAAGAAGAGAAACCTTCTCTTTATCAACAAGCCGCTAACTATTTTAAGCAAGAACCTGTAAACAAACAAAAACTGCAGTTGATAAAAACCGAAATGCAGCAAGTTTTATCTGCCAAGAAAGAACAATCAGGTAAAGAGGCGTTAAAACTAGAAGCCAATGTGGAGCAACTAAAAAGAAAGTATAACCACGAACTCCGAGTGCAAAAAGAAAGTCGGATTACCAGACTTAATGATGCCGTTAGTATGTGCCTCAACTTGTTATCTTTGAGTGAAGGTGAAAATTTTGAGGATACCCAATTAAAAAGTGCCAAGTTTTTAACTACCTTAGTTCTTTTTTCGCCGGGTAAGGGGAAGAAATTAGCTGAACTACACCATAAGTTAAAACCAGCATATAAAGCAGTGTTAAGTTTGCGAGTACTAGATAAGTTGGTTCTCGATGGTGTAGTAAAAAATGCCTATATGATGAAAAATTATGACCCTGAAAAACGTTTTGAACCAGAGGGAAGCGATTATATTTGTTATACGCAGGCGGTTATCCTACCTATTATGCTGGCTGCAGTTTTTCAAGATGTAGGTCTTCAACATCCAGATCTAGTCGAGCTTTTAGAAGGTAAGAAGGGCGAAAAAGACAGATTTCGTTTACTCGAAAAAGATGAGCGTGAAAAGATGTTGCGCTTAAATTATGAATATACGATTGATTATTTACAAAATGGTTTAGGTTGTCAGCAGGCCAGCGATAAGATTATACAAGAAGACGTGTCTGCTTTTGATGAGTCTGAAAAACAAAAACTCAAATTTCAGTTGGGCTTAGTCTTAGATGCCAACTCGTCTAAGCTTGGTACTAGTGAGATTATTAAAATCCCACAAATTTATACGTCTGTTGTTTTTTCGACTAAACGTGACTACCAACGGAAGAGCTTAACAACAGCTTCGATTTTGATTGAACAATTGGCTATTAAAAAAGTTATTAGCGGGCCAATCGCTAAAGTATTTGTAGATATTGTCGGTCAGTTTCCTTTAGGTTATGGCTTTGTCTACATACCTAAAGACATGCGAGGCGAAGAATTAGAGTTATATGAATATGCCATAGTATCGGGCTTAAACCCAAAGTTAGTAGATGAGCCCATATGTCGCCCAGTGACTAAAAATTTGATGTTTTTAACTCACGGTAAAACCATGGTAATGGAGAAAAATATTAACTTGCATTTCCCTGTTGCGCGCAAAAAATTGATGAAAATAGATCCAAAACGCTTAGTTGAGATTATGCAAAAGTTAAGTTACGACTTTAAACCTTCTGAAAGTGCTGGATCGGTTCCCGATTATTGGGAACCCCATAATTACTTTTTTGTTGAGGGTAATCAAAATTTATGGAGTCGTGGGGGGTAAGTTAACCCGCTAGGTAATAGTGATGGGTTTGATTCTATTCAGACCATCATAGTTGCAGGAAAGGATTTGGCGCGAGAATTACTAGCAACTAAACATTGATTACCGTTTAGCTACTTGCGATGAATTGTTTAGAACTTAAATCTCAAATGTCCCTGTTCAACCACTACTTTTTTGCCGTATTGTGCGAATAAACCCTCTTCAAAATCATTGATGTCCAAGCTGTATTGCATGTCTTCACCTGCGGCCAAATCAGTAATGATGTTTTCAATTTGTGGTTTATGGTAATCCAATACTTTTTGTTTGCTGCCACTTAAGTACATTTGCAAATAACTATTAGCTTCGGAAGCAGTAGTGCCCGTCATAATCGAAAAGGCTGTTTTCATTGAACCTGTAACCATAGACAAAACCGGACTAGGGACAAACATATTAATCAGGTTGGAAGTATCTTTTAAAATGGAATATTCGTCGTTTAACATATGAATATCGATAATGCGTAAATCAGTCAGCAGTACGTTTTTTCTGGTCTTTTCATAATGGGGCTTAGCTTGTACGACTAATACTACATGAGCACGATAAATGGGGTTGGCAAGATAAGTGACCTCAATATTGCCCAACACCTCGGCTTGAATATAATCCGCGTTTATTGGCATTGAAATGTTGGTTTTTGATAAGGTAAAACGACCTTCTCCCTTAGGCACTGAAATAGGGAAGGTAAGTGGCAGATGAGGCTGAATTAATTGATTAATTTCATCCGCTGAATGATCCACGTGTTTAAGTCGTTTTAGGCGAATAAGGCACTTGGCCAGGAGTAAGCGAAATGACATTTTAATAGATTGTGAATCCAAACTAATGCTTCTCCATTGATATTTATGATAATACTTAGCGCAACGTGCATTTTATAACTAATTGAATTTTATTGTATAAAATTATTCTGCTGGTAGCGTTCAAGTTTACAAGAAAGTAACACTAAGATATCTTTTTTGATACACTAACTGGTATGACATCAGATGAGTGTTGTGAACGTTATAACCACGGTTGATCCAGTTTTACCTTAGTTTTAACCGCCATAGCTCCTGATATTTTTAGTTCAAATAAGCAATCGATTTCATGCAAAAACTTTCTCAAACACAATTCGACTTTATCATTATAGGTGCCGGTTCAGCTGGTGCTACATTAGCGGCTCGCTTAACTGAAAATAGCCAGTTTAGTGTCTGTTTAATTGAAGCGGGTGGTAAAGACAAAAGCCCGTTTATTCATATTCCATTTGGTTTGGCCTTTCTTTCGAGGATGACTAATTTAGGCTGGGAGTACGATACCGAACCTCAATCTCAACTTAATAACCGTCAACTTTTTTGGCCTCGAGGCAAAGTACTGGGTGGTTCAAGTTCACTCAATGCCATGTGTTATGTGCGTGGTGTGCCAGAAGATTATGACCAGTGGAGTGAGTTGGGTGCTAAAGGATGGGATTGGCAAACTGTGTTGCCTTATTTCAAAAAATCAGAAAAGCAACAACATGGTGAGAGTGAATTGCATGGTGCAGGCGGTTACCTTAGCGTCAGTGATTTAGTGCATACCAACCCTCTTTCTAACTCCTTTGTGGATGCTGCCCAAGGTGCTGGTTTAGCCAAAGTCACCGATTTTAATAGTGTTGATCGAGAGGGACTAGGTTTTTATCAGGTTACTCAGGAAAACGGGCAGCGCTGTTCTACAGCAAAAGGTTATTTAACCCCGGCCTTAACACGCCCTAATTTAACCGTATTAACCAAAGCCTTAGTTGAAAAAATTCAAATTAATAATGGCGTAGCAACAGGGATAAAACTGCAACTTAATGGTCAATCTATTGAACTAACTGCGAACAAAGAAGTGTTGTTATCAGCTGGAGCAATCAACTCACCACAAGTCCTAATGTTGTCTGGGATAGGGCCAAAGGCACATCTAGCTGAAAAAGGTATTGAAACAAAAGTAGATTTACCTGGGGTAGGGCAAAACTTGCAAGACCATCTTGATGCAATAGTTCAACATCGCTGTAAAAGTCGGGAAAGTTATTCTATTTCATTTGCGCTTATTCCGCGTTACGTAAAAGCGGCATTTAATTACATGTTTAATCGCAAAGGTCTGCTCACCAGTAATGTAGCAGAGGCTGGTGGTTTTGATAAAACACAAAGTGCAGGTGATATCCCAGATATTCAATACCATTTTTTACCAGCAATTTTGCTGAATCATGGTCGTACTACCGCATTTGGTTATGGATATGGGGTCCATGTTTGTGGTCTGTATCCTAAAAGCAGGGGCGAAATTAAATTACGTTCTAATAAGCCTGGCGATTTAGCCATGATTGATCCGAACTATTTGCATCATCCTGATGATCAAAAAGTGATGATTGACGGTGTAAGACGCGCGAGGGAAATTTTGGCGGCTCCATCCTTTGAAAAGTACCAATCTTGGGAAATCGGGCCGGGCCCAGAAGCACAAACAGATGAACAAATATTGGCTTTTATCCGCAAAAAAGCCGAAACCATTTATCACCCAGTAGGTACCTGTAAAATGGGGGATGTTGAAGAGACGATGACAGTGGTAGATCCAGAACTTAAAGTAAAAGGTATAAAAGGCTTAAGGGTAGTGGATGCATCTGTTATGCCCACACTTGTTGGTGGAAACACCAATGCTCCAACAATCATGATTGCAGAACGTTGTGCTGATTTAATAAAGCAACAATACCAATAAATTTATCGATTTGGCTAAAGAAAACCATCGATTTTTATCTTTAACATATCGCCTCAATTTATGTGTTTCAGCATAACTGAGGCGTAGTCTTTCGAGCATTGCCAATGTGATTTAGCTTGCGCGGTTGATTTTTGATTGCAGTTCTATACTAATTACTACCTGTCTTAGCACGTTTTAATTCCCGTTGAATCCGCTGTTTCAGGTGATTTGAGTATACAGTTTGTGTTAAATCCGATATCTTTTTATTGATAATAGATCTTAACACAGATTGTGGAGTGTCAAATGAAATAGATGGTACGATTTACTGCTTTGTTTTTACTGTTGTTGATTATGGGTTGTGCAAGTCACGACGACTTATCTAGCTCCATAGATACCCATTCTGCTCGTATAGCTCCTCACCTTAATTGGCAAAGTGATGACTACAATCTAATCGAAGTCCCTCAAATAGAAGATATCTTTTATCTTAATGATGATAGCGCACAACATTTTTTATCGTATTACCATGCTCGGGAAAATAAAGATATTAAAGGTCATGTGCGTTTGGCTGAATACTTAGGTGACTTTCTCAGTGGTTTCACTTACCGAGGCGATACTTATAATGCTGACTTAGCTGCTATTGAGCAAGCCGGTAATTGCCTATCACTTGCTATTTTAACTAAGGCTTATGCTTCTTTAGTGGGTCTTAAAGTTGAATATCGCAAAGTTAATTCTGAGCCTGTTTATTCTCGAGAAAATGGCATCATGACTATGTCTTCTCATGTTCAAACACATGTTCATGCACCAGCCCAACTCGATAATAAAAAGCTAGATATATACTTTTCAAAGATCATCATAGATTATTTCCCAGCATCCAGAGGAGTAAAGGGGGGGAGAGTAAGTGATGAAGATTTTGTGTCTATGTATTATCAAAACTTGGCCGCCAAGGCATTAGTAGATGATGACTTAGATAGGGCATATTCTTTGTTATCTGCCGCTCTGCAGATATCACCAAATAATATTGAAACACTCAATACCTTGGCTGTTTTGCATAAAAAATCAGGAATGCCAGATGTAGCCGAATCCATATATAGACACACGCTTCAGCATACAAAAGGCTCGGTGAGTATTTTAAGTAACTACGTAATTTTGCTTAACGAAAGTAACAGACATGCAGAAGCTGCGTTATACGAAGACAAGTATTTGGAAATTGAAGATGACAACCCATTCAACTGGCATGATTTAGCTAATCAGGCCTATACAAGAGAAAACTATTGGAAGGCTCTATACCTTTACAAAAAATCCGCAGACATGGCGCCCTATTTACATGAGAATTTTTTGGTCAAGCAAAGACTTATTATCAACTAGGGGACAAGGCTGAGGCCAATAACGCTATGCAAAAAGCATCAGGATTGGCTTATACCAAGTTAGATGAAAAGCTTTATTCGGCGAAATTGGAAATGCTTGAACGTCACCACTAAATAAATTATGGCGAACTAACGACTTGGCTGAACCTCTCAAAAATAATTATGGCATTGATATTGTCACCAAAATATCAAACATGCTGCAGCATGTAGACGTCAACTTCGATAGTGAAGGGTTTGTTGCGCATGTGCAGCAAGGTTATGACAGTCTTGAATTGATGGAGCGAGGCCGGAAAATTGCCACAGCGTTAAAGGTTTATTTACCTGATGATTTTAAGAGTGCGGTAGAAATATTGATCGCGTCGTTAGACTCGCCAGTAGAGCATGAAGAGAATAATAGTATTGCCTCTTTTATATTCTTGCCTCACACCATTTATGTCACTGACAATGGACTCAATGATTTTGATACATCCATGCAAGCACATTATCAGCTGACTCAAAGGTTTACTTCTGAATTTGCCATTCGGCCTTTTATACAACGTTATCCAGAAAAATGTTTGGCTTTATTGAAGTTATGGGCCAATGACTCAAATCAACATGTAAGACGATTGGTGTCAGAAGGCACTCGCACTCGTTTGCCATGGGCTTCGCGTTTACCAGAGTTTATTCAAGACCCATCACCTGTCATTGTTTTATTAGAATTACTAAAAGATGATCCTGAGCTGTATGTAAGGCGGTCGGTTGCTAACAATCTCAATGATATTGGTAAAGATCATCCTGAGTTATTAGCAAATATCGCTAAAAGGTGGCTCAATAATGCTTCTAAAGACAGAATATGGTTGGTGAAGCACTCTCTGCGTAGCGCAATTAAACGTGGCGAGAAGGGGGCATTAGAGGCGTTGGGTTATGGCCAGGTCGTTGATGTGAAAATTCAGCAAGTAAACATAACTCCAGAAAAAGCCAAGATGGGATCAAGCGTTCAAATTAACTTTGAATTGATTAATCAAAGCCGTAAAAAAGCAGCCTTAATGGTCGACTTTTCTATCCTCTTCATCAAGGCCAATGGCAAGGCAAACCCTAAAGTATTCAAGCTTAAAGCCATAGAAATAGAGCCTGCTCAGACGTTACGATTTTCTAAAAAGGTGTCATTGAAAGCGATGACCACGCGAATCTTGTATGCTGGAAAGCATCAGGTTGAGGTTATTATCAACGGACAACGCACCTTGATTGGACACTTTGACTTAAACGAATAACCTGCTTCAACTCACATAAACGACACCAGTTCGATTGAACTGGTTTGCTCTAGAAAAATCAACCAACTCATTTGAATGAGAGTAAGCCTTAATTATCAGACTATAAATACATTCAGATTAGAGTGTAAATCTATGATACTTTTTGCAATGGTACTGTTGGCTTTTGATGTTTCCTTCGCACCTTGCGCTGTGATATCCGCCAGTTCGCTGATTTTAACAATGTTCTTATTTATCTCTTCAGCCACGGCCGATTGTTCTTCTGCCGCAGCGGCAATCTGTACGTTTAAGTCTGATATTTGCGAGACAGAATCTGAGGCTTCTTCAAATGTTCGACTAGTTTTTGCACTTTTTTCAAGACATGAATTTGCGCTTTCTGTGCCTTTGTTCATGCTTGTGACTGCGTTATTGGCCTCAGTCTTTAATCTTAGCAATAAGTCTTGAATATCAACTGTTGATGTTTGTGTACGTTGCGCTAACGTGCGGACTTCATCGGCCACTACTGCGAAACCACGTCCTGTTTCACCTGCTCTAGCAGCCTCTATGGCGGCATTAAGTGCCAACAAGTTGGTTTGCGCGGCAATGCCTTGGATTGACTCTAGTACATTTCCAATATTGTTGGTTTCCTCTACTAAACTTCCTATCACCTCTGATGCTTCGCTTACTTCTTCTGATAATTTTTTGATAATAGTCTGAGTTTCGATAGCATCTTTTTGCCCTTCAACTACTTTGTCTTTTACATTTTGCGTGACATCGGCAGCGTGGGAAGCACTTCGCGCGACTTCATGTGTGGTGGTGCTCATTTCGTTGACAGCTGCGGCCACTAATTCTGTTTCGGTTCTTTGGTTATCTACATTTGAAGCAGTGACCCGCATTGCTTTTAATGCTTCTTCTGCTGAATTACCTAAATCATCCGCCTGATTATTAGTATTGCTAATCAGTGTTCTTAATACATTGAGGAATTGATTAAACGAACGGGCTACATCACCGGTTTCATCTTTGGCTTTTTCATCCAATCTCACTGTTAAATCACCGTCCCCGTTAGCAATTTCTGCCAACCTTGAAGCCAAAAAGTTGATTGGTTTAACGATAGATTGGCTAATGATGGACGGTAAGACCAAGCCAACTGCTAGGGCAATGACAAAGGAAACGGAAATCCAAACAATTCCTGACTGTTCATCATGTTCGGCTTGTAATGAAGCTTCTTGGGTGAATTTCATTATTTCCATTGATAAATCAATTAGTTCCTGTTGCAATTTATCCTGTATTTTTTCTACATCAGTAGCAAACTCTACAAGCTCGACTGTTCCTGAAATTGAATCAAAAGTCTCAAGTTTACTTGTAAATACGGCATAACGTTGTTGTGCATCGTTTAACACACTCAAAATGTGACGATATTCTTTTTTAGCTTGTTCTGTATGAAGAATTTCAATAGCTTTGGTAATGAATGTTTTGGTTTGGTCCATTTCTTGGTCGATAGTCTTGCTTAATTCAAACAGTTTATTGTTAACACTCGACGATTTTTCCGAACTGAAATCACTATTTTGTGCACGGATAGAAGCATAAAATAAAGCGCGTTCGAACAAAATAGACTGGGAAAGTTGTAGCTCGGTAATATGTGTTATTTTAGAACCAAGAGGTATATGTTCTTCGGCAATATCTACTAATTCACTGCCAATTTTCGCCATTTGAATTAATGCTATAATGCCCATAATCAACATGAGAATAAGCTTCGTAAAACCTAATAAATAAATTTTTTGGCTTATTTTGATACGTTTTAGCATTGGTCTTAATCCTCATCTAAATTTGATTTGCTGTTGTGTTTAAAGTGTTCCAGCAAATCCATTGCAAAGTTAGGCTTCTGTGCAAGGTAATCAGTGCGATCATTATGCTCTAGAAAATCAGAGTAACCTTCTATTTCGATTGCGGAAGATAGATCTAGATTTTTGTAACCCATCCGCCAATCAGGGAAACTTCGTTTAGATATCGGCGTTTCCCCTAATAAATTCACCCGGGTGTGACGTTCATCAAGTTTAATTTTTGCATAAAGTGTTGTTAGCACTTCCGAGTCACCTTCTAGTGCCTGTACAAAGGTGCCATATCCATCGTAAAGCAACAGCCCAGTTACTTCTGTGGCATGGTTTTTCTGGCGGAAGGTGCGCAGCATAGCTTGCACCTCTGCAGTTGTGAAACGCTTGTTTGCCTTGCTTATGTACACTAGTTCAATCATATAAATTACTCGTCATTTTAATTTTTAATGGACGATTCAGATTCAAAAAAGACTCACAAACGATCCATTATTTTGAATAACTAATTGTTTTGTGAGCACTTCGTCTTATCTGCTTAACTTGATAATTCCTTTAGGTCATTTGTGGTTTAGAATGGTTTGATAAATGCTAAGCCTAATACATAGGCTTTTTCCCCGTCGATGAAATCTACTGCCACGGTAGGTTCAATTCCAAAATCACCTACATGGAACTCATAGTTTGCACTCACTCGATACAAGTCTTCTGTGTGTGGGTGAGCACCACCAATTTTTTCCTTACCTATGCCAAATCCAACTCTTACGTTTTTTACTGGGTGATAAAATAGCTCAGCAATTGTCACTGTTACGCCATCACCATGATGTGCATCATCTACTTTTTCGTATATTGCTCCGAGTCCCCAATGTTGGTTGAATTTATATTCATACTCGATGCCATAGGTAAAATGTGTTTCATCTGCGGCATTTGTATAGCCGAGAAAAATACCGGGGAAGTGACGTGCATCGCCTGCTGCGAGCACCGTACCTGAGTTAATTAGTAACAATGCAGATAACAGGATTGTAGAGTTTAATTTCATAGTAATTCCTTCGTAAAAAAACATGACCACAGTGGTACTAAAAAAGTCACATAAATTCTAACACTAATCTATTTAAATGGTCATTTAGACTAAAGTATTAGAGTGCTCAATAATCTGTTTGAAGATAGACAGAAAATCGTCGATTGCGAGCCTTAACTTTTACGTCTATGTGCTTGTTAAAACTCGATCTTTTTATTTGCTAAACTTTCTTTTATGAGCAACAAATGTCAGTCATTTTCCACTGATTAATTACGTCTTCATGCGTTTAAGGGAGCGGGTAGATAACGTGTTTTGAACGTTCAATGTTGGCAATGAATAAATGGCTGTGAACCAACATATCTATACTCATTTTTTGTAACTCAATGAAGTAGAAAATGATGCATGTGAATGCTGTTTGATTGTTTGGATAATGACAAACTTTTTTTGAGTCTTTTATATTGGCAAAGACATTTTTAAAAGGCTATGTTTGTATTAACTGTTGTTGAACACTAAACATACTGTTTTTATTGAACTTTTCATCATTGTCCAAATATCTAAACCATCCTAAATAATGATCTAGATATTTTGTGGCCACTC
>Ga0105350_10000649_pt1 | contig 22947 bp, 26 predicted proteins | sample EN1Hudsemesocosm_FD_83506 | JGI IMG/M metagenome (GOLD analysis project Ga0105350, IMG submission 83506) | Methane-oxidizing microbial communities from mesocosms in the Hudson Canyon - EN1E Hudson Canyon | ecosystem: Environmental > Aquatic > Marine > Cold seeps | place: Hudson Canyon... | reverse complement strand
TGGAATGCAATGAACCAGGTAAAAAAGATGAAGATGCGCTTGGTATTTCTTATGATCAAATTGATGATTTTTTAGAAGGGAAGGAGGTAGCAATAGAGGTTGCTGAAAAATTAATCAATATATATCAACGCACTCAGCATAAACGTCAGGAAATCCCGACGCTATACAATTAGTAACTTTCTGTTCAGGCTCAACCGGGAAAGCTAAAAAAGTACAGAAGAGTCATCTTCATCTCTTGGCTTTAGTCCTCGGATTTTGACGCGGCGCTCTTCTGAGCTTTGAATATTTTCTATTTGTAATTTATTTAACTTATCAAGAATACTTTCCGATAGATTATTGATGTCGCTATCGGTGACCGTTTGAAGGTTGGAATGTTGCATTGCTTCGCTATTTAATTCTATTATCGCATCCGCTGAGTTTTTAGATTGCTCTTCTGTTTTGGACTGCTCTTCCATAGAGAACCTAATCTTGTTTGCTAATTGAAGAATGTGTTCAATTGCACTTTCTGTTTTTTGCAGGCCTTCCCTTGATGACTGAGCATTTGATACGGTGACGTTTATTTCGTCTCGACTCGTTTGCATGACCTTGGATACAGTATGGGTGCCATTATGAATGCTTTCGACAATTTCTTTAACTTCTTCAGCCGACCCATGCGTTCGTTCTGCTAAAGACCTAACTTCATCCGCGACAACAGCAAAGCCTCTACCTTGTTCACCAGCTCTAGCTGCTTCAATAGCAGCATTTAATGCTAATAAATTTGTTTGTTTCGCAATGCCGGTGATTTCTTCAATTATTTTGGTTATTTTTTCACTATCGTCACGTAAGTTTGAAAGTACACTGTTGGAGTCGTCAATATGTTTTTCAACGGTATCAATAGAGTTAATCGTTTGCGTCAGATGACTGCCAAAATCCTGTATGTCAGTTCCCATTTCGGATATGTTGCCATTGATTTCGGATATGTCGTGTTCAATATTTTCAGTCGCAGCTACCATGTTATTGATCGCAGTGCTTAAAACACTGCCATGATGTGCTTGCATGACGGTATTTTGGTTCATTGCACCGTAGGTTTCTGCTAGTTCTTTACTCATGGGCGTTAAGCGGGATATGCACTTATGAAGCTCTCTAATTACTCCTTCTGTCTTGGTGAGACGTTCATTAATAACGGTGTACAAGTCTGCATAATTACCATTAGCTTCTTCCACATCGAGCCGGACTGAGAAATTTACTGATTTGGTGTCTTTAACACTAAGCTGCGCGACACACTTTTCAATCGGGGTACGAATTAAAATTTTGTACCAAAAGAAAGCAAGAGCAAAACAAATAAGGCAAAGTAAAACCCTGACGGCGATATGAATGGTTGACCCTGATGCGATTAAGGCTAAATCGATTAAGGGGTAAGCCAGTACGATAGTAAGTAATAAAAATATACTTTTTGAATTTGAATCGGTCATTAAATTACTTTCTTTAGGCTTTGACGTTTTAGAGGGAAAACTTAATTACTAACTACTTATAATAATAGATAAAAAACTCATTATTTCTAGCTGATTATTGTAAGCAGACAGATTTAATTTGAATGTAGAGAGCGATTAATTCGTGATGTAAATATTTATTCGCTAGAGCTGGATAGGGATTGGATGTCGTGGAGTATGGTGAAAATACTTACAGCTGAACATTTTCAGCTGTAAGTATTAAATTTTATTGTCTATTTGTGGGTTATCAACACTCTTTGCTGACACGCATTCTAATTGTATCTAATAAACTGTCGTCCCGCTCATACTCTGTGATCAATTCATCGAAAGCATCAAAGTTATCATCATTCAGGCCAAATTTTTCTTCAATTCGCATTAATTCGAACTCTTTCTTTTCAACGTCTCCAGAGGCTTTGATATCTGCACATTGATAAAGCACGCTGTAATCTGAAAACTGTATTTTAGTCATGAGCGGTTGTGCCCATGTATTGGTGGATAAAAGGACTAAGGAAATACTTAACATGAGGGTTAAGGATTTGATCATAAATTCTCCAATATAAAATTTATTAAATATGCCTAAATGACGCGAGATATTATAGCGAGGCCTATTATATTAAGTGTTATTTTTGTCGTTGATATTGTTATTAAATCGTTACAAAAGGTAAGTTTTTGCGTATTAAACTGCAGAATGGTCTGAAGTTTTCCAGAAAAAGAACTAGTCAGCAAAGTAAAAAATTTCATATGATGAGTTAACTTATAAGAAGGATAGAATTTAGATGACATTACTTATTTTAGGTCTGGCAATTTTTTTTGGGATACATTCACTTTCAATATTTAGAGAGAAGCGTGAAATACTAATTAATAAAATAGGGGCATTACCATATAAGGGCTTGTTTTCAGTGGTCTCTATTTTAGGTTTTGTTTTACTGGTTATCGGTAAAGGTAGAGCAGAGTTTATTCATATTTGGCAGCCGCCGGTTATATTGGCAATGGTGACGAAGCTTCTCATGTTGTTTGCTTGGATTTTGATGGTGGCAGCGTATATTCCGTCTAATGCTAAACGTATTATCCGACACCCTATGCTGCTGTCAGTTAAGTTGTGGGCCTTGGCGCATTTATTGATCAATGGTGATCTTGCATCAATTATTCTGTTTGGTTCTTTTCTTGCCTATGGAGTGATTGCCATGATTAGCGCAAATAAACGATCAGAGTGGCTGAAGCCTGATCCAAAACCCTTCTATATGAATATTGTCGTGATTGTCGTTGCGCTTGCTGTTTATGTCGGTGTTGCTATGCACCATGCACAACTATTTGGTGTGGCGGTTAAATGATTTTAGTGTTTATTCTATTTTGCTTATTATCGACTGCCTTGACGTTCAACGTTGTACGTCCTGTCTATCATCACCCTAAAATGATTGTTCCCAGTTTCTTTTTTGGCTGGTTAGTGGGTGAATTGGCGCTGCATGTTGTTATTGTTGAGGCCGTTATTGTTTTTCTTTTTGTTTGTTTTGGTGTTGTATCGGGGTTTTGGGCGGGTATTGGGCTTATGCTCTGTATTAGCTCATGGATGATTCTTATCTACCACTATTACTCAGGTTATAAAGCTAAAGTGTTAATGGATAGTATTGTCTCCCCACATCGGGATAAAGACGAGTTGAATGCCTGGAGTCGGCATTCTGAACTTGATACTACTCGGTACATAAAGCCTTTTTCTAGCTGGCGGGATGAAGATGTCGAAGTTTTAAAAGATATTATTTATCAAGAAATTGATGGCTTTAGATTAAAGTTAGATATTCGAAGACCAAAAAACAAGCTTAGCGAAAATGCTTCACAGCCTGTGCTTTTTCAGATTCATGGTGGCGCTTGGACCCGAGGTTATGGCAGTAAAAATGAGCAAGGCGTGCCACTAATGACCGAACTGGCAAAACGCGGCTGGGTATGTGTCTCAATAGATTACCGACTTTGTCCTCATGCTAAATTTCCAGACCACATAATTGATTGCAAACGAGCCTTGGTTTGGGTGAAAGAACATATCTCAGAGTATGGTGGTGATCCTGAATTTATTGTTGCGACGGGCGGTTCTGCGGGTGGGCATTTATCTGCTTTGTTGGCGATCAGCGCGAACAAACCTGAATTCCAACCTGGGTTCGAAGAAAAAGATACTCGTGTTCAAGGTTGTGTACCTTTTTATGGCATTTATGACTTGATGGATGAGCAGAGGCTTCAACTAAGTTTGGCTTTAGGTACACTTTTAGAAGAAAGTATTATTAAGCAATCAAAGCAGGAAAATCCCGCCTTGTATGAGGTGATGTCGCCTATCAATCATATCCACAAAGATGCACCTCCTTTTCTGTTGGTACATGGTGATAAAGATTCCTTAACCTGTTTAGCTGAAGCGCAATACTTCGCAAGCCGATTAGATGAAGTCTCTGAACAGACTGTAGAGTTTGCCGAAGTAGCAGGTGCTCAACATGCCTTTGATGTATTTTCATCTTTAAGAAGTGATTATGTGTTGATGGGCGTGGCAGAGAGGCTATCCCAATGGCATCGAGATTTTGAAAGAAACTAATTGTTAATATGAATGTGGCGACACTATGTGTCGCTTCGACCGTTAGTATGACTCCCGTAGTTTTAAAAAACAGTTTGAATCAACTGATTTGAACAAATTTTATTTCAGGAGCCATAACATGTTTAAAGTTAATGCATTCACACAAAAAGGTACTAAATTCCGTTTCAGAATCAAGAGCAATAATATTCATGACGTCCGAGATAATTTGAAAGTTATCTTTTCAGGGCAAAATATGCGCCTTGTGTTGGTTGAACCGGTTTAATGGTTTCTAGTTATGAAAATGTAGGCGTCAGTTTATTTTCAGAGGAATAGCGAACTTCGTTATTTGAAATATTGCTTTTTGTCCTATTCCTGATGTTGAAAATGACGCCTATCAATAAAAACCCAACAAACAGATTTGCATAACGTGCATAAAATAGTATGTCGCCAAAGAGCGTACCTTCCAGAATGTAGTAAAATACACCTGTTGGAAGCTGTATAAAGAGCAAACTGAAGCAGAAAAGTTTTTCTAATGAACTTCGTGGCTTTAGGGCGAAGGCCATTAAGAAAAAAGCAAAGTATGATAAGTGCCATTTAAGCATGCTCGAGACCATTTGTTCTTTAATCTCTAATGGTTCGATAGCCAGGCCGTATTCCAGACCGGAAAGCATGGTGATGATATGAAAATTTTCTAAAAAATCTAGTGCCCCAGCTGTGAGTCCACAGGCTAAAATTATATATAAAAGCTCTTTTGTGGTTTCATCTTCCTTTTTTAATTGCATAACGATGAGAATAATAACGCTGGTATAAAGGGCAATAAAGATATTATCCAGGCCGATAATGGTGCGAATGGGAAAGGCTTGAGCTAACAGGTCATTGCTATATTGGTTTATGGTATTGACCAATTCAAAATGCTGTTGCGAAGCACCCACTGAAATGCCAATTAGAACCATGAGTAATAGTAGCAAGGCGGCGCTGGTAGAAAGCAGTAAGATAGGGTGTAACTTCATTGGGTAATCCTCCATTAATAAGTTGTTTGACTTTACCCATGGTCTTAACGAAATGCCTTAACCTAGGTTAATATTAATAATGAATTCTATTTAAAGGCTAGAATGGGAAAAACTAAAAGAGATGTAGCTACTAATGAACTTCGTGTAGCGTTGAGTCAAATATCACCTCTCACGAGTGATGCATGGGAGGCGTTAGAACCCTATTGGGAGTTCAAATCCTTAGCGCAAGGGGAGTGCCTGCACACAATTGGTGAGCCTGCGACATTAATGGCCTATGTTATTGAAGGCTCGTTAAGAGAATACTTCTTGACCTTAGATGGCATTGAGTTCAACAAGTCCTTTGTGTTTTCAGGTGAATTTGCGGGCTCGCTTTTTGACTTAATGCGAGATGAGGTTTCTACTGCCTCAGTTCAGGCAATCAAGCCCTGCTTATTGCTAGTAGCTCCTTATGATTTAATGCAGGGTCTTTATGATCAATTCGACTGTTTTCAGCGAATGGGGCGGCTTATAGTTGAGCAGCTCTTTCTAAAAAAAGCACGTCGGGAGTATGAGTTTTTAACGATGGATGCCCAAAGTCGCTACCTTTCTCTAGTCGAAGAGAATCCCCGTTGGGAGCAAGAGTTGCCTCAATATCAATTAGCGTCTTACCTTGGTGTTACGCCAGTTGCTTTGAGCCGAATTCGATCTAGAGTGAAAAGCGAACAACAATCTTAGTTATAATTTCCTCTGATACTATCTAGTTCTTGCAGAATATCGTTGCGCACTTTTTCAGGGGAGACAACGGTGGCTTGTTTTCCAAGTGATAGGATCCAGTTTTTTAACTGGATAGTTCTTCTTATTTGCGCGTTTAATTGCCAGTGGGTGGCATCAATTTGTATTAGCTGTTGTTCCGGGCTGATAGGGCTCTCAGTAATGTCTGATATTAAATTACTTTCTGAGGGCACATTCAGTTGTAGTACTAGAAGATATTCACTTGCATCCTGATGATCGAGTAATACATCCATTTTCCCTGAATCGAGATACTGTTTTAACTGAAATGTTTCGGGCACTTTATTATCATATCGGCTCAGAGTAATGTCTGAAATTTTGTGTACAAGAAAGCTACGAAAATCTTGTTCGTCTAAATCGCAAGTATCGTGTTTTTTGCCAATCAGATAGAGTTTGGGTAATAAAATAGCCACTCCATAAGGGTGAATGTTATATTCTTTTAAGCTGCCTTTCGTCTGATATGAAAAACTGAGTCGCTTTCCCTTTAATATTGCATGGTAAATGGTATCAAGTATCGTTACCTTGAAAGAAGGGGCTTGTAAACGTTGACCTCGTTGAAAAAACTCAACAGAGTTACTTAGTCTTTGATAATGGTTGGCACTTAACTTTTGATCGCTTTTATGCAATTTTTCTTCGGCATTAAGGAAGATCCGCTTAAGTTCCTCTTGAGTAGTTGAAGGTAAGACTTGTTTTAGGTGCTTTTGAGAAACAGACAAGGCAAGCGCCATAAACGCGGGCATTTTCTCAAAGTCATAATTAAGTTGTTGGTAGGGCTCTAATCGCCAAAGCTTACTTTTACCTTGACCAGCAGATAGTGATAAGCCGAAGTCATTATCAAACTCGTTCGACTCAATTTCATCACCCAGTAAAAACGCTAGATCGCGCTGTATCAGCCGGAATTGACTTTTTGTTTTGCTAGCTGACTGATCCAGGTAAGCGGTGTCAATTAGATGTTGTAGAATTTCATCTGTGCCGATGGTGTTATTGGTTAAGCGTAAAAAGTTTAAAATTTCCAGGCGGCGTAAAAATGTTTTCATCTCTTTAAATCTCTCACACCTATAGAAACAGGGTCCTTACTAAACCGACAAAGCTTACAAACAACAAAACACAGCCCATGATACGATAAAAAACCACCGAGTCGGTATTTTGCAGCTTTTTGTGAAATTTTAAGCCTAATAGATGGCCTAGCCCGGCACAGGGTAATAGCCACAGCTGGTGGATTAATTGAAACTCTACATTGAGATATATAAAAGCGGCAATTTTAATACCCACCAGGATAAACCAGAGGGCGAAAAGGGTGTCACGTAATTGGTGCTTGCTCACATGGCTGGCGAACACGGCTGCCAAAAGAGGTGCGCCAATTAGAGACGTGCCGCTAACATATCCGCCGAGCATCAGGAAGGTGATATCTAGCCATTTATGATTGCTGGTAAAAGGTTTATCTAAAATATACGAAACCGCATAGACCGAAACAATTGAGAAAATTATGATGCCCATGACAGTGGGTGGAAATGTCACTAAACCAAACACACCAATGATCTTGGGGATTAGCATAATCAACAGCGCTTTTTTCAAATAAGGCCATGCGATGGTGCTTTCTTTGGTGATGCCTCTTTTAAGATGTTTTTTATGGTCTCGATGATTTTGATAAAAAATCAAGCCAGAGAAAAACATTAACTGTAAGGAAATAATGGGTAGATATAATATTGCATCGTTATGAACAAGTAAGAGAAACGGTAATGAGAGCACTGCTCCGCCAAAGCCTAAGCCCGAACGAACGAAGCCACTCCAGATAAAAATAACAGCGATTAGTAAGCATTGAGTTAGTTGAAGTTCGAACATAATACCCTGTAGGTTACAGCTAGAGAGCGACTGAACGGAAAGCCGTGCTGGTTACTACGCTCTTCCCATTCAGACGCTAGAATAATGTGCTTAATAAAGCCAAATTACTATTTATCGTTTTTTGGCTTTTGCAGCTTCTTCTGCATCACGTTTGGCCTCTATCTCGGCTCGAAATATAGCCATTTCATGCTCCATCATCCCGGGTGTTTCTAGGCATATTTTGCCCAGTTTTCCCGCGCGTAACTCATGTAATACGATAGTGGAAGCTTGATAGATATCAACAATGCCGCCTGAGCGCAAGCAACCACGTTTGCTGCCGATTAGCTCTAGCAGCTTTAATTCTGGCATATCTAAATCGTCTAACTTGTATCTGGTTTTTAGTTGTTCTGGATAGTTTTCGGCTAAGAATTGCAACGTAAACATAGCGACAGACTCATATTCCATTGCTGTATCTTTTATCGCGCCCGTAGCTGCTAGTCGAAAACCGCATGAAATCGGATCAAGTTTTGGCCAAAGGACTCCAGGGGTATCAGAGAGAACAATACCATTCTCTAGATTTATTTTTTGTTGCCGTTTGGTCACGGCGGGTTCATTGCCGACTTTTGCAATGGCTCTTCCTGCTATGGCATTGATAAGGGTGGACTTTCCGACATTGGGAATGCCCATTATCATTGCGGATACTGGCTTGTCGGTTCCTTTTCTGTGAGGTGCAAGTGTTCGACAGAGGTTGTTGATAGTGTTTTTTCGGCCATCTTCACTGGCTGATAGCGCTAGGGTTTTAACGGTTTCATCTTTTTCAAAGTGCGTTTGCCATAAAGCAATAGTGTCAGGATCTGCAAGATCTGCTTTATTTAAAATTTTGATGCAAGGTTTCTGAGCTTTTAATGTTTGGATCATCGGATTTGAACTGCTAAAAGGTATTCTCGCATCGAGCACTTCTATCACAACGTCTATTTGTAACATTACCTTGCCAATTTCTTTTCGGGCTTTATGCATATGCCCAGGAAACCATTGAATTGCCATTAGCGAGTGTGGCCTTCTATTGCGATGCCTTGACTATCTAGGTCATCAATGTGTAAATCTTTCAATTTGACATAATTACTCGCGGTATATTTAAAAAAGGTTTTTTCTTTTTCACTAATAGGGCGAATTTTTTTAGCTGGACTGCCTCGATACATATGGCCCGACTCCAATATCTTTCCGGGGGAGACGAGGCTACCTGCCGCCAGGATGACTTCTTCTTCAATAACTGCACCATCCATTACAATGGCGCCCATACCAACTAACACTTTGTCGGCGATGGTGCATCCGTGTAATAAGGCTTTATGGCCAACAGTTACATCACTGCCTATTATTAGAGGAAAGCCATTGGGGTTGTAAGGGCCTGCATGGGTGATATGCAAGACGGAACCATCTTGGATGCTGGTTCGCTCTCCTATTCTGATTTTATGCATGTCTCCACGAATAGTGACCAAGGGCCAAATGGAGCTGTCATCCCCTATTTCTACATCGCCAATGACCACTGCACTGGGATCAATGAAAACTTTTTTGCCTAGCGTTGGCGAAAACTCAAGATAATTCCGAACACTGCTCATATCGATGATTCTCTTTTAAAAGGCGGCATGAAAACCTAGTCGTTAAAGGGTCTGTAGTCGCTAAAAGGTATAGTCGTTCTTTAAGGGGGAGAGAATACCCAAATTTAAAACTGATCACCAGTATTAAGCAGATGCCATGCTTAGCCTTTAAATAGTATATTTTGTCCCCATATCGGATTTAGTAGAATATTTCACCTAATACCTTGAGCGAAAAATAATGAATCCATTGTTAATTGATTCGGCCCGTCCTGCATTCGAAGAAATCAATATCACTCACTTTGAACCTGCTATATCAGCGATATTAGAAGAAAATCGCAGTTTAGTTGCAGCGTTAATTAAAAACGGCGCATGTTCATGGGATGACTTGGTCTATCCCAGGGAGAAAGCAGAAGATCGCTTGAATAATGCCTGGTCAGTGGTCTCTCATTTTAATGCGGTATTAAATTCAGATGAACTTCGAGAGATATTCAAAAAATTGATAGCGAGTTTAACAGCCTATAATACTGAGTTAGGGCAAAATACTCAGCTGTACCAAGCTTATCAAACGCTTGCCGATAGCGATGAATTTAAAGGCTTGAATCAGGCCCAAAAACAAAGCATCAATCATATATTACGCGGCTTTAAATTATCAGGCGTTGCATTGGAAGAGGCTAGCAAACAGAAATACTCGGCGTTAAAGCAGAAGTTGTCAGGTTTAAGTAACCGTTTCTCAGAAAATGTGCTCGACGCTACTCAAGCATGGTCGAAGTATTATGAAAATAAAGAAGAGCTTCCAGGCATTCCAGAAAGTGCTTTACAGCTGTTAGCTAGTTTAGCGAAAGAGCAGGGTCATGAAACGGGGTATTTGATTACCCTGGATGCGCCCAGCTATTTACCGGTAATTACCTACTGTGAAGATAGAAAAGTCAGGGAGGCTTTATATGAGGCCTTTTTGACCAGGGCATCTGATCAAGGTCCATATGCTGGGAAGTGGGATAACAGCGAAAATATCCGTGAAATATTAACCGCCCGACAAGAGCTTGCTGCCTTGTTGTCGTTCGACAATTATGCAGAGCGTTCACTGGCAACAAAAATGGCAGCCAATAGTAGTGACGTTGTTGAGTTTCTAGAACAGTTGGTAGATAAGGGTTTTGCGGCAGCTAAAGATGAATTTACCAAACTACGTGAGTTTGCAAAAAGTGAAGATGGTCTAGATGATTTAGAAATGTGGGATACCGCATTCTATGGAGAGAAACTAAGGCAGCAATGTTTTGATATATCTCAAGAAGAACTGAAACCTTATTTTCCAACACCGCGTGTGACAACCGGCATGTTTGATGTAGTTGAGAGGTTGTTTGATATTCAGGTTAAACATCGTCCAGAAGTAGCGACTTATCATGCGGATGCCAAATACTTTAGTATCTATTCACAAGGTGAAGAGGTAGCAGGGTTTTATTTTGACCTTTATGCTCGCAAAAATAAGCGTGGTGGAGCATGGATGGGGGATTGCAGAGTTCGGCGTCGCCTGGAAAATGGTGATATACAGCTGCCAGTTGCTTTTATGGTCTGTAACTTTACACCACCAGTTGACGGAGAAGATAGCCTATTAACACATAATGAAGTCACTACTTTATTCCATGAGTTTGGTCATGGTTTACATCATATGTTAACGCAAATCGAAGTAGCTGATGTGTCAGGCATTGCGGGTGTACCTTGGGACGTTGTTGAATTACCCAGCCAATTTTTAGAAAATTGGTGTTGGCAGGAAGAATCTATTGCCATGATCAGTGGGCACTATCAAACGGGTGAGTCATTACCAAAAGAATTATTGACCAAGATGCTGGCTGCGAAAAATTTCCAAAGTAGTATGCAATTGATGCGTCAGGTGGAGTTTTCATTATTTGATTTCATTGTCCATCGTGATTTCTCCGCATCTGGTAATACAGATGTTATGGCTGTCCTTGATAAAATCAGAGACAAGGTGTCGGTTAAAAAACCACCTGAATATACACGTTTTCCTCATGCTTTTAGTCATATCTTTTCTGGCGGATATTCTGCTGGATATTACAGCTATAAGTGGGCCGAAGTGCTTGCAGCAGATGCATTTTCTCGTTTTGAAGAAGATGGAATCTTTAATAAGGAAACCGGATTAGCCTACAAAAAAGAAATCTTAGAGGTTGGCGGTTCCATTGATGCGATGGATATGTTTGTTAATTTTAGAGGTAGAAAGCCAAGCGTTGATGCGCTACTTAAGCAGTCAGGTATTGGCGTATGACGGTGACAAAGCGCTTTATTGCTGGCGCCGTTTGTCCTCGGTGTGGAGAGATGGATCGTTTAGTTAGCTTTAGTGATGAAAGTGGCACCTTTAAAGAATGTGTTGCTTGCGACTTTACAGAAAAGCAACTTGTTCAAGTTGAGCAAGATGAGCTGGATACCCGCGTGAATCATGTGCTAGAAAGTCCAGATGAAGATGTTCAAGTTGTCAATTTTGTTGATGGCTCTAAGGAATCAAATTAATTAGTGTTTGTTATATCGGGAATATGAATCAGGAAGGCTGCTTGTTCAAAACCCTGTTTAGATTTCATTGCAGTTCGAGATGAGATGTATCGATCAGTAAGAGGGTTATAGATTATGACGGCGTTTTTTGCTGGTAGATTCGTAAGCAGAGGTTTAACCCTAGATTTCATAGAGGTAGGGTGTAAAAAATACAAATATTTTAATGCATAACCGGCCGCATACTTATAACTTTTCATTCTAGCTAAATGTGAGTCCAAGCATTGATTCACTAAAAAGCTCCCGTCTATACTACCCCTTTTTAAAGAACCGTCCTGTTGTTAGTACTTCTTAAGCCATTGTAGATAGTAAATAGGTAGTAAAAAGAAGTAGCAAGCAGTACAACAATAACAAACTGTGGAGACCACCGTATGCTATCACGCCTTGTTCGTAGGGCGCCGACATTGCTAATGCCTGCATTATTTGCAGCCGATGTCAGTGCAGAATATGGATTGAATATGCCCGTAGGGGTCACTGATGTCAGTCAATCAGTGTTCGATTTACACATGCAAATTTTCTGGATATGCGTAGCCATTGCCGTGGTTGTATTTGGTGTGATGTTTTATTCAATATTTAAACACCGCAAAAGCAAAGGCGCAGTGGCCGCTCAATTCCATGAAAGCACCACGGTTGAAATTATTTGGACCATTATACCTGTCATTATTTTGGTGTTAATGGCTTGGCCCGCGACCACCACTTTAATCGAAATGTATGACACTTCAGATTCGGACGTTGATATTAAAATCACCGGTTATCAATGGAAATGGCGCTACGAATATATCGGACAGGATGTTGATTTCTTCAGTAATATGTCTACCCCAAAAGATGAAATCTATAACAGAGCTGAAAAGAACGAGAATTATCTACTTGAAGTAGATAATGAACTGGTGATACCGGTAAATAAAAAGGTTCGGTTCTTAATTACAGCAAATGACGTTATTCACTCTTGGTGGGTGCCTGATTTCGCGGTCAAAAAAGATGCAATCCCAGGTTTTATCAATGAGTCTTGGACGCGCGTAAATGAAACCGGAATTTATCGAGGTCAATGTACTGAGCTTTGCGGAAAAGATCACGGCTTTATGCCAGTGGTTGTCAGAGTAGTGGAACAGGAAGAATACGATACTTGGATTGCCACCAAACAAGCTGAAGCAAAAGCGGCAGCTGCATTAGCGAAATTGACGTTTACGCTTGAAGAGCAAATGGAAAGAGGCGAGAAAGTTTATGCGACTAACTGTGCAGCTTGTCACCAAGCAAATGGTTCAGGTATACCACCCTCGTTCCCAGCCTTGAAAGGTAGTGCGATCGCCTTAGGCCCTGTCGATGAACATATTAAGCGAGTTGTTAGCGGTGTTGCTGGTTCAGCAATGCAAGCTTACGGAGCTCAATTAAGTGAAGTAGATTTAGCTGCGGTCATTACCTATGAGCGAAATGCATGGGGCAATGATACGGGTGATAACGTTTCTGCTAAAGACATCGTCGATTTTAACAATAAATAAGGAGGGCTTATGAGTACTGTAGTTGATATAAACACTGAAAATAATCATGACGATCATGAGCATCATGGCCCTGCTAAAGGCATAGCTCGTTGGTTGTTTACTACCAACCATAAAGATATTGGCTCAATGTATCTTTGGTTTAGTTTTATAATGTTTATGATTGGCGGCTGTATGGCGCTGACCATCAGAGCTGAATTATTCCAGCCAGGTTTACAATTAATTGAACCTGAGTTCTTTAACCAAATGACAACGCTGCATGGCTTGATCATGGTTTTTGGTGCAGTAATGCCCGCATTTGTTGGTCTAGCAAACTGGATGATTCCGATGATGGTAGGTGCGCCTGATATGGCACTTCCTAGAATGAATAACTGGAGTTTCTGGATTCTGCCTTTTGCATTTACTTTATTGTTAAGTACTTTGTTTATGGAAGGCGGCGGTCCAAACTTTGGTTGGACATTCTATGCACCATTATCTACAACGTATGCACCAGATACAGTTACCTTTTTCATCTTCGGTGTCCATATGATGGGTATATCCTCAATCATGGGTGCAATTAACGTTATTGCGACTATTTTGAATATGCGTGCCCCTGGTATGACGTTGATGAAAATGCCGCTATTTGTTTGGACATGGTTGATTACCGCTTTCTTGTTAATCGCAGTAATGCCAGTACTTGCTGGTGTTGTAACCATGATGTTAACGGACATTCACTTCGGTACCAGCTTCTTTAATGCAGCGGGTGGCGGTGATCCGGTATTATTCCAGCATATTTTCTGGTTCTTTGGTCATCCTGAAGTATATATTATGATTCTGCCGGCATTTGGCGCAGTCTCTCAGGTTATTCCAACCTTTAGCCGTAAGCCTCTTTTTGGTTATCATTCAATGGTTTATGCAGTGGCTTCCATTGCGATATTATCCTTTATTGTTTGGGCGCATCACATGTTTACGGTGGGTATTCCCTTAGTAGGCGAGCTGTTCTTTATGTATGCCACGATGTTGATTGCGGTGCCGACAGGTGTGAAGGTGTTTAATTGGGTGGCAACAATGTTCAGGGGCTCATTAACTTTTGAAACGCCGATGCTGTTCTCTATAGCGTTTGTTGTTTTATTCAGTATTGGTGGTTTTTCGGGCTTGATGCTGGCAATTGCACCATCTGATTTCCAGTACCATGATACTTACTTTGTTGTTGCTCACTTCCATTACGTATTGGTTCCGGGTGCTATCTTTGGTATTTTTGCAGCGGTGTATTACTGGTTGCCAAAGTGGGTTGGTAATATGTACAACGAAAAACTGGGTAAGATGCATTTCTGGTTATCTTTTGTCGGAATGAATTTAACCTTTTTCCCAATGCACTTTTTAGGATTGGCGGGCATGCCGCGTCGTATTCCTGATTATGCACTTCAATTTGCAGACTTTAATCAGATAGCTTCTGTCGGCGCCTTCATGTTTGGTACCACACAGTTACTGTTCTTGTATATTGTCATTAATTGTATCCGTAAGGGTGAGAAGGCGACGGCTCAAGTTTGGGAAGGAGCTGAAGGTTTGGAGTGGACGATTCCATCACCTGCGCCTTACCATACGTTTACAACACCGCCTGAAGTTAAGTAAAAAGTTAAATAACGTAAGGTTATAAAATAGTGACTGAAAGCCAGAATAAACATAAAAAAACTATTACTAGATTACTAATTGCGGTAGTGGGTATGTTTGGTTTTGGCTTTGCGCTGGTGCCGCTTTATGATGTTTTTTGTGACTTGGCGGGAATTAACGGCAAAACTAATGGCCGTTATGAAGCAAGTACCGAAATGCAAGAAGTTGATGAAAGTCGTGAAGTCAGAATTCAGTTCATTACGCATAACAATGAAAGTATGCCTTGGGAGTTCAAGCCTACGGTAACCGAGATAAAAGTTAACCCGGGACAAATGACCCAGGTTGATTTTTATGCTCGAAACCCTACAAGCAGTAGGATGGTGGCTCAGGCCGTGCCAAGCTTGTCACCTTCTGAAGGGGTAAATTATTTTCATAAAACAGAATGCTTTTGCTTTAATCAGCAAGCTCTTGAAGCAAAGGAAGAAATCTTGATGCCGCTGATTTTTGTAGTGGATCAGGCGTTACCAAAACATATTAAAGTGTTAACACTATCCTATACTCTCTTTGACCAAGGTCAGTTTGATCAGGATGGTTTTGATAAAAAAGTATTTATTCAACAAAAAGAAGATCAAATTCAAGTATTAGGATCTCTTTAAAAAATAATAGTAGAAAGGGCCTACTGGCCATTTTCAATACAAGCAGGAGTCTATTATGAGTGCAGAAACATCTTATTACGTTCCGGCGCAGTCTCGTTGGCCAATCATTGCAAGTATCGGCTTATTTATGACCTTGGTAGGTCTTGGGAATGTGCTAAATAATAATTCAGCTGGCGAAAGTGCTGGTATGTCATGGCTGATGTTCTTATCAGGCGCGTTTATTATGGCCTATATGTTATTCGGTTGGTTTGGGCATGTGATTAAAGAAAGCCGTTCCGGCATGTATAGCGAGCAAATGGATCGTTCTTTTCGCTGGGGCATGAGTTGGTTTATTTTTTCAGAAGTAATGTTCTTTGCGGCATTTTTTGGCACATTGTTTTATGCCCGAATGTTTTCTGTGCCTTGGTTGGGCGGAGAGGGTGCGAAGGGTATTACCGGAGAAATATTATGGCCTAACTTTCAAGCAGTGTGGCCTTTGATGACTAACCCTTCACCTGAATTATTTCCTGGGCCGACATCCATCATTGATGCGTGGCATCTCCCCTTATTGAACACCATTTTACTAGTCACCTCTAGTATTACCGTGACCTTTGCACATCATGCCTTAAAAGTTGGCAAGCGTACCAGTTTGACAATGTGGTTGGGTGCAACAATTATTCTTGGTTTAACATTTTTATTCTTCCAAGGAGAGGAATATGTTGAAGCCTATAATACGATGGATTTAACCCTTCAGTCGGGTATTTATGGGTCCACCTTCTTTTTGTTGACAGGCTTTCATGGGGCACACGTTACCTTGGGTACCCTAATGTTAATCATTATGTTCTTTAGAGTTCGTAAAGGACATTTTGATAAAGAAAACCACTTTGCCTTTGAAGCAACCAGCTGGTATTGGCACTTTGTTGATGTCGTTTGGCTTGGTTTATTTGTGTTAGTTTATATTATCTAGTTAGCGCAATAGCTGGCTGTAAAGTTAGGTTAAAAACTGCATCACCCCAGTGCCATTAAAAAGCATTGATCGGTGATGCATTAAAGTTAAGATGTCCTGATAGCGCCGCAATTACTAATACAACGATTAGCAGGACCGCAAGCGCTACTCTAACCGTTAATGCATTGACCGTTCGTTTACTATCTTGTTTATCTTTCACAAGAAAAACAAGCCCGCTAAATAAGCTAACCACGATGGCGAGTAGTATAAATGCGATGAGAAGTTTAACCATTGGTTTATTCCTGACTATGTATGTGCGTTGAGTTGATGTAGTTTAATCCTGAGCGCTCTCTTGAGCAAAGTATTCTGAGTTGTGTGTGTGAATAGTTCAAAAAATGCTCCACTAATAAAAATCTGGTTGTTCGTTCTGGTATTTTTACCCTTAACACTTAAATTAGGGGTTTGGCAGATAGAAAGAAGCGATGAAAAGCAGGCATTGCTCAGTATGATGGATCAACGCTTCTCATCACCATCTGTAGTGTTGGATAATAGGCAGCCAATTTTACCCTTTAGGCGCTATAATTTAACCGGCCATTTTGAAGAACAGCACTACCTCCTAGATAACAGGATAAGGGATGGCCAGGTAGGTTACGAACTTATATCACCCTTTTACATCAGCGGTGGCAAGCACTTAGCTTACGTCATGGTGAATAGAGGCTGGATAAAAGCAGGTAAATATCGAGAGCATCTGCCTGAAATTACCACTCCGGTAGGGGTGGTAGGTCTAGAGGGCTATTTCCATGAAACGGATGGCAAGGTGCCTGTTTTAAAAGAAACACCAAGACTAGACGGTTGGCCTCAAAGAGTTCAGCAAGTCTCGTGGCATAATTTCAAACAGCAGCTTAGTGGTGAGTTATTGTTTGAGTATGAGTTTAGGCTGCTGGAAGGTATGAAGGAAGCAGGCGTACAGGAGCAGCAGCTAGCTAAAAAAGAGCTACCTACAAAAGAAATACAGGAAAATACTGACTTGAGCGCCAGCCTTCATTATAAATTGGGTTGGCCTAGAACCACAATATTGCCAGAAAAACATACTGCGTACGCATTTCAATGGTTTGCTTTAGCAATGGCGCTGTTGATTTTGGCTATGAGCGCGACCTATAAAATTCGAATTGAGAATAAACGTAATGAGTAATACACCAAAGAGTGAATGGGTTATGGACCCAAAAACAGTTAATCGAAATAGAGTTAAGTTAGTGGGAATTTTTGCTGTTGCTTTGGTGCCATTATTTCTTGCGTTTACGATGTATTATGGTGGTTGGGCGATTCCACAAGGAAAAACTAATAAAGGAGCCTTAATTTGGCCGCCCGTCAGTTTGAATAGTATTGATACTAAAGAGAATCAACAGGGTGAAAATGCCTTGATGGAAAAAGTGAAAGAAACTAAAAACTGGACAATCATGCTAACCGGTGCGTCAGTGTGTGACACGGTGTGTCTAGATTCCTTGCATACCATCAAGCAGGTTAATATAGCTTTAGGAAAAGAAGCGAAAAGAGTATCTCGGATAATGGTGAGTGTATTGGGTGAGACCGATTTGGAGAAAATCATGACGGACTATCCTGAAATGCAGTCGCATAAAGTGGAGTCAGCAGAGCTCCAAAACTTCCATGCTGCTGTAGTCGCGAATGGTATCGAGGCTGAATCGTTGAAGGTGCAACCTTGGATGATTTGGGTAGTTGACCCATTAGGCAATGTTATTCTTCAGTACACCAAGAATAATGATGGCTATGACATGATAGATGACCTGAAGCGTGTCTTGAAACTTTCGAATATTGGGTAACAGTGTCAGATGCAGAACTTAGCAATAAATCGCCTCGCTTTATTAGCCACTATCTTTGCTTCTGTGGTTGTTCTCTTAGGTGCCTGGACTAGGTTAGTTGATGCAGGTTTAGGCTGCCCTGATTGGCCTGGATGTTACGGTTTCTTTTCAGTTCCCAGTACCAGTGAAGAAATAGCAACAGCTGAGATGCGTTTCCCAGATTCGCCTGTTGAAGTAGCAAAGGGTTGGCCTGAAATGATTCATCGCTATTTCGCCAGTTCATTAGGTCTTATTATTATTGGTCTGACTATTCTTAGTTTTCGTACCAGAAAAATTGCGCGTGAAGTGGGAAATAGTGCAGTCATTACATCTTCAGCACCGGTTAAGCATTGTCTTGGACTATTGGTGTTGGTTATTTGTCAGGGCTTATTTGGTATGTGGACTGTGACGCTTAAGCTTTGGCCTCAAGTCGTCTCGACACATTTAATCGGCGGCTTCGCCACATTATCACTGCTGTACCTTCTTTATCTTAGGACCAGTCCAGCTAGTGACGTGTTAGCAAACAAAATTGATAGGCCTGCATGGTTAAATCGGCTTAATAGTTTAGGGCTTATTGCCTTAGTGCTCGTTGGTATTCAAATATTTCTGGGTGCTTGGACTGCCTCGAACTATGCAGCATTAGCATGTGGGTCGGATTTTCCTACTTGTCAGTCGTCTATGTGGCCCGAGATGAATTTTGCTGGAGGCTTTGATTTTTTCCAGGCTATCGGGCCAAATTATTTGGGCGGTTTGTTTGATAATGAGTCGCGTGTTGCTATTCAAATGACGCACAGAATTGGCGCTTTAATCGTTACGCTATTTCTAGGGTATCTAATTTGGGCAATGAAATCGCTAGCTGCTCAGCTTTCACCTAAGCAGCGTCGATCAGCAAATTGGGTACTACTCTTTTTACTGATGCAGTTGATATTGGGTGTTAGTAATGTGATCTGGTTAATCCCCCTGTCAATTGCTGTTGCGCATAATGGAATGGGAGCGGTTTTACTGTTATCGTTAGTCAACCTTAATTATCAGTTAAGATGTGACCCTCTTACGAATAAAAATATTTAATAGGCATTGAAATGAATACGACAGAATTAAGTCTTGAGCGGCGAGCAAGCTGGAGAGACTACCTAGAGCTCTGTAAGCCCAAAGTTATCGCGTTGATGCTATTGACCTCCGTGATAGGCATGCTTTTGGCTACATACAGTCTACCGCCTATTGAAATACTTTTTTGGGGTAATCTCGGCATTGGTTTAATGGCGAGTTCAGCCGCTGCAGTAAATCATGTCGTTGACAGAAAGATAGATGTCTATATGGCGCGTACCACCAACAGACCTTTAGCAAAAGGTTCGGTTGATGTAGTGCATGCAGTAATATTTGCTGCAGCTATTGGTATAGCGGGAATGGCTATTCTAATGGTAGAGGTTAATGCCTTGACAGCATGGTTAACCTTGGCGTCACTAATAGGGTATGCCTTTATTTATACTATGTACCTGAAACGCGCTACACCGCAGAATATTGTGATTGGTGGATTAGCAGGGGCTGCACCGCCATTATTAGGTTGGGTGGCTGTGACCGGGCATGTAGAAGCAGATGCCTTATTACTGGTATTGATTATTTTTGCTTGGACGCCACCACATTTCTGGGCTTTGGCTATTCATAGAAAAGAGGAATACGCGAAAGTTGATATCCCAATGCTGCCTGTAACCCATGGCGATCGGTATACAATGATTCAGATAATTCTGTACACCATTATTCTGATGTTAGTGACGGTATTACCTTATCTGACAGGGATGAGTGGTTTAATCTACCTTGTATCGGCCTTAGTGCTTGGTGGACGATTCTTACAATGGACTATCCGAATGCTGCGTGGTTCAGACAAGCATGCGCCGATTAAAACCTTTAAATTCTCAATAATCTATCTAATGCTATTGTTTGTAGCTCTATTGGTTGATTATTATTGCTTGCCATTCTTTTTGAGCATGTAAAGAATATTAATCTAGCGTTAAATTTCTGACTGTTCTTCAATGATGGCAATCACGTTGGAGAGCACTTCTTTCATATCTGTTAGGGTCTGTGTTCGCGAGACGATTTTTTCTAAGCCGTTTTCAAGCTCAGCTAACTTAGCATAAATTCTCCGAATACCTTCGCTGATGAATTCGTAGTGATAATGCTGTTCACTTTCGTCGACCCCTTTAAGTTCCAGTAATTCTTGCGACAGTAAGCTGATGATATTATAGATAAAATCTTTGTCCTCTATAGTGCTCGCTTCCCAGTAGGCATCATCTAGCAACTCCCCAAATGATAAAAATTCATTTAACACATGTGCGATTGAGGGTGTGGGCATCGTTTTATCCTTGTATTTATTGCAGGCTTGATCAAATGTAAACTATTGCAAAACGATATTACAGAAAGGGAAAAATTGAAAGGTCAGTTAACTATCGAAACATGACCTTACTAACGCTTACCAGAGAACTCATTATTACTCATCACGAAAAACATCTCCCAGACTATACTTTATGTTCTTAACAGCGGTAGGGTGTTTAGATGAGAACCATGGAATTTCAACGGACGCGTCTAGAAGAAGAAATGATCAAGGCTAAAAGCCGAATTAGACAAATCCGCGAAAGTAGTTTCCCTGACTTGAATGCATTAAAGCAACTGCAGGAAAGCGTAGAGCGTAACATGCAGTTGATTGGCATGATCGATCAACACCTGAATGTTGATCGGAGACAGCAGTCTCAATAGTTTTGCTATTTTCTATCTGGGATAATGGTGCCTTGGTAGCTAAACACAGGAATTGGCTCTTCTTCTGAGCCTTTTACTAGCTTGCCATCGTCATCTACCTCAAACCTGATATCATAGTTAGGGTCGGGTACCGCAGTTAAGCGAACGCCTGAATCAGTGGCATCAATATCTTCAATAATCGCTAGTTCATCGAGAATTGCTTGTTTTTCGCACCTAGTTGGGTTGACGATATAGTCAGTTGAATCTGGATTCTCAATATCTTGATCTACATTCACGAGCTTTGGGTCGCCGTTTTCCTCTAGTTCTGGTATGCCATCTTCATCTAGAGAGGGTTTTGTCGCTCTAAGAACGATTTCATTATATGACGATGCATAAAACCGCACCTCCTCTGACTCATAATCTGTTTCGAGTCTTAAGCGGTGTACGTTACTAAGTACTGTGTCGTTTTCAAGTAAGAGATCAAAGCTACGAGATATGCGTGTATCAGTTTCTGCGCTGCACTCATCATGCTCAGAGATGCGCGAAGTCTGGTTTTTTTGACAGTTAATGGTGCCCTGTTTGGTTTCTTTATTCACGATGGGCTCACCGTCATCGTCCAAAACTTCGTTACCGTCGTCATCAAGGAGCGGCACGTCAATTTCTACAGGGTTGCCTAGCCCGTCGTAAAGTTCAATTTTGCAGACTTTGATGGCATCAACAGGGTCAAACTGAGCATCATCACAATCCTCAATATAGGTTTGTGTAGTTTCATATATGGGGTTTTCGTCATCATCTTTTTCACCAGTGTCGATACTTTCCTCTAAATAGCAAAGCTTATTGAAGATTGATGGATGGCAGTCAGTTGTTATAGGGTTATCATCATCATCTAGTTTGATGATTTCATTGCCATTGTCATCAAGTTTTAGTTTGCCATTTTTAGTTTTCTTTTTATAACAAAAGTCGTCGAAGGTAATGAATTCGAGCTGCCCGAGTTTATCGTCAAAGTCATCGTCAATATGATAAATTTCGGTATTATCAGAGCTGTTTAAGCTGGAGAATCTATCGGTGGGAGGTGTAAACCCTTTAGCTTTAAAGTCTTCGGGGTCGGAGCGATAGAATCCAACAAAGGGGGTTTGATCTCGACGCGCTATGGCGCTGTCTAGAACGGTTATATTATCGGCTAGAATAATGTTTTGGTCAAAGGTTAGGTTAAACGGGTCGTACCTCATTCTTAGTTCTGCAAAAACCTCACGAAGTGTATTAATTTTGTTTTTATCATCCTCATCTTCTTCAACTAAGTTAAGTTGGATTTTAGTGTTTCTATAGGCGCAGAAATCATCATCAGCCTTAATGCCTGCGGCCATTTGTTTTTTGGCATCAACAAAGGCTTGAATTTTTTCTTCATCATCGGTTGAGGTGATCAGGTATTCGATAAAGTCGATAGGGTTGTCTGCGGAGGTAACGACACCATCTTCGTTTACTGTGTAGTTTAAACCCGCCTTGTTGAATAGGTTGATCATCGATTCAATAGCTTTTGTTGTCTGCTCTTCTGTCAATTGCACGCCTTCGTCTGGCGTTGAAATGTTTACTTCGGTAGAGGTGCGGGGTAGGGCATTTAAAACATCCTGCAAATATAACTTATACTCATTGTCATCTTGCTCACTTGAATTTTCTAAGTCTTGCTCTTCTTTTGACACGACGCCGTTTGAGTCAACTAATAATTTGAACGAAATGTGATTAGACGAAACAGAGTTGTTTTGATTAGATTCACATAAGCCAGCAGTGGTTTCATGTGAGGGTGTACAGGACAATAAGGTAAAAACAGATGCGAGCGCTAAAACGGTATATTTCATAGAATTCATTAACTAGGGGCTCCAATGAGTTGCCAGGTTTTGTGGAGAATATAAGCGTCGTTGGCGGCGCGGTGACGTGCAAT
>Ga0105350_10000631_pt1 | contig 23211 bp, 19 predicted proteins | sample EN1Hudsemesocosm_FD_83506 | JGI IMG/M metagenome (GOLD analysis project Ga0105350, IMG submission 83506) | Methane-oxidizing microbial communities from mesocosms in the Hudson Canyon - EN1E Hudson Canyon | ecosystem: Environmental > Aquatic > Marine > Cold seeps | place: Hudson Canyon... | reverse complement strand
TGATCCATTGCGGTCTAAATATTAAATATTGCTCATATAAATCGGCTAATTGACACGCCAGTTGATAACGCTTTAATGTTTGTTTTTCATTGAATACTGTTGAATGAGTTTGCTTATTGGCAGCCGTTGCCTCATCGATAACATCTTCGTTTTCATCTACAGACGACCCTAACCAGTATTGTGTCGCACTAGAAAATTCTTCGTCTGAAATAACGGTTTCACTACCCAGCAGGTCATCTATTTTCCATGAGAGAACTTCTCGAGAAAATGGAGATTGTTCAGGTACATTGTCTTCGCTCGCCATACTACGAACAAGTTTCCACAAAAACTGAGACGGCAATGCATAACTTATGTTCATGCTAATACCGCGTTGTTGTGCTAGCGACATGTTAAGCCAATGCTGCATGCCGGCATTTTGAACAACAATCATTTCTTGACTAAATATGGGAAGTGGTGAAACTTGTTGGATTTTATCGAGAAGTGCTAATAAATTTTCCATTTTGTTAGCTGGATAAAGATAGAACAATACGAATACCTTAAATGCAATATTTTCTGCCTAAATTTAAGCATAACAGTGCCGATAAAGCTATCGAAATGATTTAAGTTATTTTACGAGGAAAACCTTATTTTTATTGAATAATATCGAAATGCACTTTATAACTTCTACTGATAAATAGAGCCTAATATATTTCCACTTTCTATAATCAAAATATTGCGATTAGCCTAATAATAAAATAACTTTAAGTAATAAAATTGATAATGATAATAAAATTGGACTAAAAACAAGTTTGTTATTAATAAATATTCATCATTATTGACCCTAATCAACAAAGACTTACCTCATGTTGTGACATGCTTATTAAATCATACGATTTTCAACAGACTTCTTACTCAAAAAGTAAGATAGCTGTTAATTACTGAAACTTTAATAAAAAACATATCGAGCATACTAATGGACATAGAGTTTGATGAAATCACATATTTGAAAAACCCAAATTCAATTGTATTAAAAGCTGATTACATTCAGTTTTTAATGACACTCACTGGGCCAACTGTGATTGATATTACAGGTTATGATGAAAGTAAATGTAGAGTATTTACGACATTATTGCATGGTGATGAACCTTCAGGCTTGATTGCAATGCATCGTTGGTTAACTGCAAATGACGAATTACCCGTTCCGACCACTAATGTAAGATTTATTATTTGTTCCGTAGAAGTCGCTAATATTTCGCCACTTTTTAGTCGTCGTTATCTTGATGGTGGTAAAGACATTAATCATTGTTTTTCCAGTAATAATACTGATAACTGTGGTTTTTGTACCCGTGCTTTACTTATAGAAAAAGCAATTGATGAGGTTAACCCAGAAATCTTAGTTGATTTGCAGAATTGCGCGGGGTCTGGTCCTGCATTTGCTGAAACAACTATGATTACGCCAGAAGTATTATCAATTACCTCCTCTTTTTGTCAAATAATTATTTTGTCAGGCTTACGATTAGGTACCTTGATGGAACGAAAATTTGATTGTCCGATGATAACCGTTAAATGTGGTGGCAGCAATGATGAACAATCCCATCACATTGCTTATCAAGGTTTAAAAAAGTTAACAATAAATTATCAGCCGAAAAATTTTCAACAAGATAGAGCTGTTGATATTATATATAACCCCTTACGTTTAGCGTTAGTTCCTCAAACAAGTTTATCTTATGGGAACCATGATGAAGGCTTTATTGGTGTTTGTATAAAATCTAATATTGAACAGCTTAACTACGGTATTTCTCGAAAAGATCAAATGATTGGCTGGGTGGATGATAAAGGACTCAATAATTTTGAGCTTATTAACGAACATGGTGAAAATGTAATTAGTGATTATTTTCGTTGTAGAAAAAACATTTTAACCTGCGCAGTTGATATACGTATTTTTATGGCTACTGAGAATAAAAGTATAGCTCTAAACGATTGTTTGTTTTATGTAGTAAAAGTTAGAGGTTAACCTAGCAATCAGATGAAAATGGAGGTAATTGATAGATATAATAATTAAATATGAACGCTCAATAAAATCCTCTTGAGCGCTCTTATTTAATCGACATATTAAAAAGTTACGTTTACTTTTGATAATGCAGCTAAATCAGTGATAGTTACATTTCCTATGCTATTTTGTAATTTTTCAGCCGTTTTATAAGCCCCATTACTTTCTGCGAAACTAATCAAATCTTCACCATTACACATTACTTTCAGCGCAACGGTTTTTGTTTTCAAGTGATAAGATTTATTGGTTTGAATTAGTTTTAAAGTACTATTACTTTTAGCTGCTTTACAAACATCTATTAATGCATTTTCCATATAGGGTGTCATAGTTGCTTGGCTTGGTAAACTTATTGCTAAAACAGGTAAAGAAACAGAAAGAACAAGTAAAGCTTTTTTAAAATTAGTCATGGTAACTCTCCAGAGTATTAATTAATGTCATTAGTTGTCGATTCGACCTCGTTATGCAAGGTACACAATAATAGTGGACTATTTTTAAGTAAAAGTTGTTACCATTCATCTTCTTGATGTAACTAAAAATCAGATGCTATAATGCATATATTTCCTAAGTGATTGATTAGTTGTTTATTGAACTTAAAACTTAATTTATTACTGAAACTAACATTTACATTCTGTTGTCTTTTGACATACAAAACTTTCAATTTATGTATAAAAAATTGTAAAAATAGAGTTTATGTTTAAGAAAATCTATCAAAACACATGCTTTATTTTTTTATTGAAGGATAAATGATAAAATTACGTTAGAATCGGATGACTTCAGCTACAAATAAATTATCGAGTTTTTCATTTGTTAGATTTTACTTTACTTGCACTTTTTATCCCTACTATTTTTCTTATCTCCATATCTCCCGGAATGTGTATGACATTAGCAATGACATTAGGCATTTCTGTGGGTTATAAAAAAACGCTTTGGATGATGTGGGGGGAATTATTAGGTGTAGCTATTGTTGCCGTTGCCGCAGTGCTTGGTGTCGCGAGATTAATGCTAAGCTACCCTGATATTTTTACATTTCTGAAGGTGTTTGGAGCTTGTTACTTAACTTATATCGCTATTAATATGTGGAAAGCGAAAGGTAATTTGTTGATTGATACAGATGAAAAAATAAAACGCATTACTAAAAAAGGATTATTACAGCAAGGCTTTGTCACTGCAATATCAAACCCTAAAGGTTGGGCGTTCATGGTGTCTTTATTACCTCCTTTTATTAATAGTAAACATGCTTTAGCACCACAACTTATTATATTGGTAATAATTATTTTACTTTCAGAATTCGTTTGTATGACTTTATACGCTATGGGTGGAAAATCACTTGCTAATTACTTAACAAAAAATAATAAAATATCGCTACTTAATAAAATATCTGGTGGCTTGATGTTTATGGTCGCCATATGGCTTTTATTAGGCTAATAACTTTACCTAAAACGTGTTGAATCAACATCAATAAAAAAAGTTGTTTGATCTTTATAATTAACATCAATCATTTCAAGCGTAATCCATATCCGCCATGTCATTCTATCTTCTGAGCAACTCCCTAACATTGTCTCAGCTATAAAGGAGTAATCTTCGTCTCCCTCTAGTTGACGATTAAAGAACAAAGGTATTTTCCCCATAAACATAGTTTTTCCTTCCATATAACCAACAACACTATTTATAATTTTAGGATGAGGAATATCGCTGAGTAAATGATCTTTTTTAAATTCCAATTGAATTTGAAAGGGAAGCTCAGCCAATACTTTTTCTACATTGAATTTTACGAGAACCGCGCCAAATTTAGTGATGATTTCGCACTGACTTTGATCGCTAATACATTGGAAAGGAATAATCTGTTCATGTTCATTTTTATCTTGGCTACAACCCAAACATGCGCTGAGTAAAAAGATGACAGTGGCTGATTTTTTAATAAAATTTATGATAACGTTGTCTCTTTTTTAAAATTTTGTGCGCTTATCGTACAAACAAGTAAAATATTATTGATCTACAACAATATTCCCCACTTTATGTAATGACTTTATACGACAAAATTATTATCATACTCAAGATATTTTTTATCACTATGTGAATTATGAATTTTCAACTATAACTATCATTGGTACTTAGTTTTCATAAAGTAGTAAAAAATCGATTTACGTTAATAATTATAACTGCGGAAACCATAACATGTCTCAAAGTAATGCGTCACCAGTAGACTACAATTTTGATGTTGTACGTCAATTTACTGTAATGACTGTAATATGGGGAATCGTCGGTACACTTGTTGGTGTTTTAATTGCGGCTCAGTTAATCTGGCCTGCGTTGAATTTCGAAACACCTTGGTTAACCTATTCCCGTCTTCGTCCACTACATACTAATGCTGTTATTTTTGCATTCGGTACAAGTGCTTTATTTGCTACTTCATACTACGTTGTTCAACGAACCTGTAAGACAACATTATTTGGTGGCAAACTTGCTTCATTTACTTTCTGGGGTTGGCAAGCAGTTATTGTGCTCGCAGCAATTACCCTTCCTATGGGCTACACCTCAAGTAAAGAATATGCCGAATTAGAATGGCCAATTGATATTTTGATTGCTGTTGTTTGGATTAGCTATGCCATTGTTTTCTTTGGTACACTTATCAAACGTAAGACTTCCCATATATATGTAGCTAACTGGTTTTTTGGTGGTTTTATTCTTACAGTCGCCGTATTACACATCGGTAATTCGATGGTAATCCCTGTTTCTCTGATGAAGTCGTACTCACTATACCCAGGCGCTATTGATGCAATGATGCAGTGGTGGTATGGACATAATGCCGTTGGTTTCTTATTAACTGCTGGTTTCTTAGGTATGATGTATTATTTCGTACCAAAACAAGCAGAACGCCCTGTTTACTCTTACCGTTTATCAATTGTTCATTTTTGGGCATTGGTTTCTTTATACATTTGGGCTGGTCCGCATCATTTACACTACACCGCACTTCCAGATTGGGCTCAGTCTGTTGGCATGGTAATGTCTATCGTGTTATTCCTTCCTTCTTGGGGTGGTATGATCAACGGTATTATGACGCTTTCAGGCGCATGGCATAAACTTCGTCATGATCCAATTCTACGTTTCCTCATCGTATCATTGTCGTTCTATGGTATGTCGACTTTTGAAGGACCTATGATGGCAATAAAATCTGTAAATGCATTGTCGCATTATACGGATTGGACTATCGGTCATGTTCATTCTGGCGCTTTAGGTTGGGTTGCTATGGTTTCAATTGGTGCTATGTACCATTTAATTCCGGTTCTTTTTAATCAAGGCCGCATGTACAGCATCAAATTAATAAATGTTCATTTCTGGCTTCACACAGCAGGTATCGTTTTATACATAGTCGCTATGTGGATATCAGGTGTAATGCAAGGGTTAATGTGGAGAGCGGTTAATACTGATGGTACGCTAACTTACAGCTTCGTTGAAAGTTTAACGGCTTCATATCCGTTCTACTTTATTCGTTTTGTTGGTGGTGTATTAGTTGTAGCTGGTTTCTTATTAATGGCTTATAACATGTTCAAAACAATTTATGCTGAAGACAATAGTCTTAAACCAGTTGAAATAACTTAGGAGACCGATAATGAAAAATAAACATGAAAAATTTGAAAAAAATGTCGGCTTGTTTGCTATTTTTACGATCCTTGCAATAAGTATTGGTGGCCTCGTTGAAATAACACCTTTGTTCTTTCAAAAAGCAACTAATACACCTGTTGACAGCCTAAGACCTTACACTGCTTTAGAAATGGAAGGTCGCGATGTTTATATTCGTGAAGGTTGTAATGTTTGTCACAGTCAAATGATTCGCCCTTTTCGTGCTGAAACTGAGCGATATGGTCATTACAGTGTTGCCGGTGAACAAGTTTGGGAACATCCTTTTTTATGGGGTTCTAAACGTACTGGTCCTGACTTAGCTCGTGTTGGTGGTCGTTATAGTGATGATTGGCATCATGCTCATTTACTGGACCCTCGTTCAGTTGTTCCAGAGTCAAACATGCCTTCATTCAAATGGTTAGCGGAAAATAAGCTTGATGGCGAATTAACAGAAAAGAAATTAGCAACATTCAATTTCTTAACGCGTAATCGTAGTCATAAAGATGAAGAAGGTAATCGTATACCGTTATATTCTGCAGAAGATTTAGCCGGTGCTAAAGCTGCTGTTAAAGATAAAACGGAAATGGAAGCCCTGATTGCTTATTTGCAATCTCTCGGTCATGCGTTGAAATAATGACTATGGATTATGGCACCCTTAGAGGGTTAGTGGCTTTATTAATATTGGCACTATTTATTATTATTGTAGTTTGGTCTTATTCTAAAAAGCAAAAAAGCGCTTTCGATGAAGCAGCAAATTCTATCTTCGAAGAAGATAAAGATCAGACTGAACTTAATAACATAAATAGCAAACAGGAGACTAATAAAAATGTCTAGCTTCTGGAATATATGGGTTTGGGTTCTGACCCTGGGTACTTTAGTAGGTTGTTTTATATTACTACGTTATTGTTTAAAGAACTTCGCAGACGTTCCTGAAGGAGAGCCGACGGGACATGTTTTTGATGGCATAGAAGAATTAAACAATCCATTACCACAGTGGTGGAGTACATTCTTCTTATTAACAATAATCTGGGCTTTTGGTTACATTGCTCTTTACGGTTTAGGTAACTGGACAGGGATTATTGGTTGGAAAAGTTCTAACCAAGGTATCTTAAATCTTGCAGAGTCAAAAGCACAAGTAATTGCTGCTAAAGAAAATGGCTACTTAGTACAATATGACCGTGAAATTGAAGCCGCAGACGCTAAGTACGGACCAATTTTTGATGCTTATGCTGCACGTAGTATTGAAGACCTTTCAACTGATGAAGCAGCTTTAAAAGTAGGTCAACGTCTATTTTTACAGAATTGTTCTCAATGTCATGGTTCAAATGCAAGTGGAACAACAGGCTTCCCTAACCTAACAGATAAAGACTGGTTATACGGTGGAGATCCTGAATCAATTAAGCACTCACTCTTATATGGTCGTAAAGCTAATGGCATGATGGCTTGGGGCGCAGCGTTAGGCGGCGATCAAGGCGTTAAAGATGTAGCAGCTTATGTATTAAGTTTAAGTGGCCGTGAAGTTGATAGCGCAAGTGCTGCTGCAGGTAAAGAAAAATTTGTTATGTGTGCCGCTTGTCATGGTGCAGACGGTAAAGGAAGTGCAGCAATGGGAATTCCATTGGGAGCACCAAACTTAACCGATAATATTTGGTTATATGGTGGTTCACAGCGTGCTGTTGAATCATCTATTAACAACGGTCGTGCTGGTGTAATGCCTGCTTGGAAAGATATTCTAGGCGAACAAAAGGTGCATATTATTAGCGCCTATGTTTACAGTTTATCGCAAAAATAGACCTTGTAATTAGTCATAATATTAAAGCCTTGCTGTTTTATTACTGCAAGGCTTTTTTATACCTTTCTTCCAATTAAAGATCGTAATTCCATGGTATTTTAATAGTTCCTATTACAAAAAAGTCGTATAATATGATCACTTTTATTGACTGAAATTTTCACATGACAACATATTGGTATAAAGAGCCTTGGGCTTGGTTTGTATTTATTCTTCCTGCTACAGCAGTTATTGCGGGCATTACCACTTACTTTATTGCTAATCATAATCCTGATCCTCTTGTCGTTGGAGATTATTATAAAAAAGGCAAGGCCATTAATTTACAGCTATCTAAAATAAAGCACGCTCAAAAATTAGGCATGCGATTTTCATTAAAACTTGCGAACAATGAGCTAGTCATCAAACCAACAGGAATTGAAAAAGTATTCCCTGTTTTAAACCTAAACTTTTATCATCCTACACTTGCTGAACAAGACTTCTATCTTGCGTTAACAGCAGACGGCAATGGTAATTTTAGGCATGTTTTTGATGAAGCTGTAAAAGGAAAGTGGCGGTTAACAATTACACCTTTTGAAAATCATTGGAAAATTCAAGATACTATTACGCTACCACAAAGCGAATTTATCGATATTGTTCCTAACCCTAAAGAAGCAAATTAATTTCAAATAGTAAATTCTAATGATAACTGAACCTTTCAACATAAATTAACAATGAAGGGTTCAAGTTTTATCCTCATAAAATTGTATTAAGTCATTATTCATTTCAACGGCTCAAAGATATGAAAACAAGTTGTTATCACTGCGGTGAAAATGTTCCAAACAGTACAAATTTATACCTAGTCATTGAAAGTACTTCACAGCCAATGTGTTGCGTTGGTTGCCATAGTGTTGCCCAAACTATTGTTGATAATGGTTTAGAAGAATATTATCGCTTCAGAACTGAGCCTGCCCAAAAAGGTGAACAACTTATACCTGAGCAGCTACAACGTAATAAATTACTTGACGATAATGCCTTGCAAGATGAATTCTCTTATCAAGCTGAGGGGTTTCGTGAAACCATTCTAACCGTTGATGGCATTAGTTGCGCTGCTTGTGCTTGGCTTATTGAAATGCAATTGAGCAAAGTTGATGGCTTAATTAACGTCAACGTAAATGCAACAACGCAAAGAGCAACACTTCGCTGGGACAATGATAATGTTCAATTAAGTGATCTTATTAACCATATCGCCAATATTGGTTACCAAGCACTCCCCTTTAAAGCCAGCACTGCTGAGCAACTTAATAAAACTCAAAATAAAAATTATATAAAGCGCTTAGGTATTTCTGGCATCTTAATGATGCAAGTGATGATGATTGCTTTTGGCCTATATTTTGGTGCTTTTTCTGGAATGGATGAGTACAATTTAATATATTTACGGTACGCAAGTTTATTTTTAACCATCCCTATTATTACTTATGGCGCGTTCCCTTTTTATAAGGGCGCATTAAATGCTTTAAAAATAAAACGTTTATCGATGGATGTCCCGGTTGCTATCGCAATATCTCTCGCCTTCTCAGCCAGTGCTTGGGCAACGATTACTCATCAAGGTGAAGTGTATTTTGAATCAGTTTCCATGTTTACTTTTTTATTACTTATTGGAAAATTTCTAGAATTTAGAGCCCGAAGTCGCGCTGCTGAAGTTTCTGCTAATTTATTAAAACTTATGCCTATGACAGCAACTAAACTCATTAAAGAAAATGGTATTAATAAAGAACAATTACTCCCGGCCAAAAAACTCTGCCCTTTTGATATTGTATTAATAAAACCAGGAGAAATTGTACCTGCAGATGGAATAATTATTTCAGGCAACAGTCAGCTTAACGAGTCGATGTTGTCAGGCGAACAACTCCCCTTAAATAAAGGAGTGGGCGATAAAGTGTTTTCTGGTACGGTCAATGGAGACGGTAACCTTAACGTTGAAGTGAAACATGCGAGTGAGCATTCATTTTTAAGTCAGCTCATTCGATTAAGTGAATCATCTCAAGCACACAAACCAAAACTCGCTAAATTATCTGATAAAATAGCACAATACTTTGTGGCAATTATTTTGCTGACTGCTATAGGAACCGCTCTATATTGGCACCACTATTTGCCTGAAGAAGCATTTTGGATAACCCTATCAGTTTTGGTTGCCACCTGCCCTTGTGCGTTATCTCTTGCTACTCCAACTGCGTTGACTTGTGCGACAACACACTTAAACCGTGAAGGCATAATGATAAAGTCAGCTCATGTCATGGAAACATTACCAAAAATAACAACGATCGCCTTTGATAAAACAGGCACGTTAACATCAGGTGATTTTTCAATTACAACAACACAAATTTTTCCAGATGAAAACACACCAATAACTGAACAACAAACGTTAGCAATTGCTGCTGCTCTTGAATCTTATTCAGAACATCCTTTAGCAAAACCTTTTGGTTTATATCGGGATTATTCATATCAAACAAAAAAAGTAGAAATTAAATCTGGATTTGGTATTAGCGGGATAGTGAATGGAAAAAACTATAAAATTGGCAAACCAGCATGGTTAATAAATGACACAAAACAGCTAATTGAATTTGAAAAAGCTTCATGCCTATTATTTGAAGATGATAGAATGATTGCCGCTTTCTATTTATCTGATGACGTTCGCCCAGACGCTGAACTAGTACTAAAAGACTTAAAGCAAAATAATATTTATACCATGATGTTATCAGGTGATAACGCTTCGGGTTGTGAGAGGGTTCAAGCATCATTAAAATTAGATGAAGTCCACTGTTCATTAACTGCAGAAGATAAAATGTCGTTGATTAAACAGCAGCAAATAAACAGCTATTCAACGGTGGCAATGATAGGCGATGGTGTTAATGACACCCCCGTATTTGGAGCTGCTCACGTATCTATCGCTATGGGCAGTGGCACAGATATAGCAAAAAGTGGTGCCGATGTTATTTTATTGAATAATCGTTTAAAATCGATAATAACGCTTAAACGTGTTGCCTATAAAACACGTCGTATTATTTGGCAAAATTATTTTTGGGCATTTGGTTATAATGCTATCGTATTGCCACTTGCTGTAACCGGTTATATTACTCCCTATATGGCGGTTATTGGCATGTCAGCTAGTTCAATATTAGTAATAACCAATTCTTTACGATTACTAAAAAAATAAACTAAACACTTAAATAGAGCATAAAAAATGAGTATTATTTATATTTTGATCCCTATTGCCATAATACTTACCTCGATAGCTATCTACCTATTTTTCTGGGCAGTAAAAACTGAACAATTTGAAGACCTAGAAAAACAAGGTATGAGTATATTGTTTGATGATAAAGATAGTATCGATAACGAAAATTCACTCTACAAAATTAACCAGAAGAAAAATAAACACAATAATGCGGATACCAAATAATTCATATGCTTAGTATTGATTACTTATCAGCTTTTATTATTGGGTTATTGGGGTCTGGCCATTGCATTGGTATGTGTGGCGGAATAACCACTATGCTTACGTCTGCATTATCGCCACAAAGTAAAGCAAGTGATCAGTTTAAACTGGTTACTGCTTATAATATTGGTCGTATTTTTTCTTATTCACTCATTGGGGCAATCGTTGGTTTTAGTAGTTCTATTGCAGCAAAAAACATTGGTGTTCCTTTAGGTTTTTTAAGAATATTCGCCGCAATATTTTTAATATTACTTGGGTTGTATCTTGGTCAATGGTTAATGTGGCTATCGAAAGTTGAAAAGTTTGGTAAAGTACTGTGGCGCTATTTATCGCCATTGAGCAAAAAATTTATTCCTGTGAATAACGCTAAACAAGCTTTAGCGCTTGGTTCTATTTGGGGTTGGCTTCCTTGCGGGCTGGTTTATTCAACGTTAACTTGGTCATTAGCTAGCGGAGATGCACTAACTGGTGCTCTTATAATGATGAGTTTTGGTTTGGGTACATTACCTGCATTATTGAGTATTTCATTAGGTTCTTTTGGAATAAAATCACTGTTAACTAATATTAAATTTAAAAAACTCATGGCTTTAGTTATTATTATGTATGGAATATACAGTTTAGCGATTGCATATCAACAGCTGTTTTAATATCATCCATACAACTAAAGATAAAGCTAACAATCAGGTCAATATGTCCAATAAGCCATGTTCCGTATCGAAACACATTCATTGTCAAAACTGCAGTATCAGTGAGCTATGTTTACCATTCTCATTAAATGCTGTTGAACTTGATACGCTTGATAACATTATTGACCGAAAACGACCTATTCATAAAGGCGAACAAATATTTCAAGATGGTGATGCAATGCAATCTTTGTATGCCATCCGATCTGGAACATTTAAAACATTCACAGTCAATGCACAAGGTGAAGAACAAATTACTGGCTTTCATCTTGCTGGGGACTTGTTAGGTTTTGATGCTATTGCAGATGCAGAGCACCCTAGCTTTGCTAAGGCACTAGAAACATCCATGGTATGTGAAATTCCATACAATACATTGGATGCTTTATCTAACACAATGCCTAAATTAAAAAAGCAAATTCTTCGTATGATGAGCTCTGAAATCCGCTCAGATCAAGAAATGCTTACTTTGCTTAATCGTAAAAATGCAGAGCAGCGCTTAGCAACTTTTATATCGACCTTAAGTAGCCGTTATCATGCTCGAGGACTTTCAGCTTCTGACTTTCGCTTAACCATGACTCGAAGTGATATTGGTAATTATATTGGATTGACCGTAGAAACAATTAGTCGATTATTAAATCGTTTTCAAAAAAATGGTTTAATTGGTGTTGAAGGTAAGCTCATTACTATTATCGATGTCGATAAACTTAATGAGTGCGCTACACTTTAATCAAATATATAAACGTACATCAAATGCTTAATATTTTTAATATTAAGCATTTTTTTTGTCTAAATTTATCCGTCTGTATAATTTGCAATAAAAAGTTGATTTAAAGCAAATAAAAAATAACAAATATGGTCTATTGTTAAGATAACAATAAGTTATCGGGTAAACTTTATGGAAAATTATAAAAAAATACTAACCGTTATTGATCCAACGACTGACGATCAGAAAGCGCTAAAACGTTCAATTGAACTTGCACGCCGTACAGGTGGAGAAATCACCGCATTTTTGACTATTTATGACTTTTCATATGAAATGACCACGATGCTTTCTGGCGAAGAACGTGAAGCAATGCGTCAATCAATGATCAATGATCGAATGCAATGGCTAGAAGAAAAAATTGCAGAAATCGATGATCATAGCATAACCATAAATACGAGTATTATTTGGCATAATCGCCCCTTTGAAAAAATAATTCAAAAAGTGATTACTGAAGGTTTTGATATCGTTATTAAAGGAACTCACCAACATGACAAATTTAAATCCGTTATTTTTACCCCCACAGACTGGCATATACTCAGGAAGTGTCCGTGCCCCGTACTATTAGTTAAAGAGCACAATTGGCCAGATAACGGAAATTTACTCACCGCTCTAAATATTGGCAGTGATGATGATGAACACAAGGCACTTAACGAAAAATTAACGCTAGAAGCGACTCACCTTTCATCGTTAATCAAAGCTAATATTCATTTGGTAAACTCTTATCCAGGAACCCCGGTAAATATTGCTATTGAAATTCCAGAGTTTAATGCCTGTGAATATAACGATACGATGATGAAACATCATCAAACTGCGATGAATGATCATGCAAACACTTTTAACATCCCTTTAGAGAATACTCACGTAAAAGAAGGCTTGCCTGAAGATGTAATTCAAAGTGTTTCCAATAAAATCGATGCTGAATTAGTTATTCTAGGTACTATTGGCAGAACCGGCCTATCTGCTGCACTTATAGGAAACACTGCAGAACATGTTATTGACCGACTGAATTGCGATGTATTAGCGATTAAACCTAATGGTTATATATCACCTTTGGCATAAAGTCCTTTGGTTTATAATCCAGAAGCATAAAAGAAAAGCTGATGGGTTTTAATTAAAAAGCCAAGAAAACTCTTGGCTTTTTAATCTATTAGATAGGTTAAAGTGTCTTTCCAATTTAATTAATTAATGTCAAATGAATAATAAATATCTGCAGAATTTTCTAAACCAGAAACCGTTTCAACCCACAAACGACTTAACAAATAAAACCTTACGGTGAGTTCATTAATGGGTTCAATAATCCCGACTCCATATTTAATATAGACCTTGTCACCTAAATAACCCGCGATAGAAGCTTGTTTGTCATCACCATCAATTTCAATTCGATTGATCAAAGGTAGTCTTTCTATCTGAGTGAGTACACCCGAAAAGTTTGTTAATGCAGTCCCCAAAGCTACGCCAATAGCCACATTACTGTCACTGGTTTCAGCATCTAAACCGCGGCCTCTTATTAGGTAGGACAAGGTTTCTGATTGTTGCATTGTTGGTTTTGAAAATAAGCTGATATTCAAGCTATTGGCTAAACCTTTAGCATCAATTCCGACAATAACATTTTCTTGTTCAATCGTACGTGTTGCTTGCATCGTTACATATGGGTTAGTTGCCGTGCCATTGAAAGCTATAGTTCCTTTTGTTACTGATAAATCTTGTCCGTAAGCGTTATAACGTCCTTCAGGGATTTTTAAGCTCCCAAAGAGTTGTAGTGGTTGGTTTGCCTGTTGGTTAACTTGTAGCTCCCCGCCAAGCCTTCCAATAAACCCTTGTCCTTCAACCTTGAATTTATCGTCGATAACCACACGAACATTAGTAAATATATCAAACGGCTTATCATTCTCAATTTGTGCACCGTCATCATTCACAATAATCACGTCTTTGCTTAGGCTAACACTTCCTTGTGGCAACTTTTCAACAGATAATTTTCCTTCAAGTACCTCAATAAGACCTGATATTTTAAGCTCAGAGGCTTTTATTTGTGCATTGAGGTGTGGAGAAACCGTTAAAGTAAGATCAGGTGGTATCGAAAAATTTATTGCCTCGCCATCAAAATTAAGGTTACCTTGTAATTCGTCATACCAGTCAGTATTGCCTTTTAAACTGGCTGCTACATTATTGATATTAAGACCGCCAAAAATATCAGCTTGCTGCCCTTTAAAATCTAAAGCCAAATGAATATCTTCTAAGGTGTCAATATTACCTAAAATTTTAACTTTCCCTTTAGTTAATTTGATCCCACCGTTTATTAAAGGCTTAGTTAAATCCCCCGATACAGTAAAGTTGGTATTTAAGATGCCTTCCATTGACGTTATCTCCGGCACAAATTTTTGTAATGGATAAATGTTGAAATCATTAACTGTAATCTGGCTATCAATAGGTCGATTACCCGCAAATAAAATAGTCGTATTTATATTTACTATTTCATGTTTGTCGATAGCAAACAAAGCAATATTTCCTGCAACACGACTGTTATTAAGCTGTAAGTTCAATTTTCCATTTTGCCACTCAAGCAGCTTGTGTAATTCTTCTTCTTTCTTTACTTGTATATATCCATCACCCATTAATAATTTTGCATTAATTGATGGCATATTGCCTTGTTGCCAACCTATAGAAACATTTCCGCCTAACGTGCTTTTTAAAAGTGTATTTTCTGGTACAAAAGGACTTAAAACGTCGCTACCTAATTTAATGGCTAAAGTTAATTGGTCGTTCGTTGTTTGTAGAACAGAATCTTTGTTTAAACAAATCTCAGAGTTATTACCAAGCCAGCAATGCTTATTGAGAGCAATGGTCTTTCTTACGTTATCATAGCCTAATTGAAGTGGGCGATTTGACTTGAAAATCAGTTCGCCAAGAGCAAATGTAACTTCATTGGTTTTCATTTTCCACTGGTCATTTTGCGAGGAATAGCTGCTATTAATGAACAAATCAAGAGTTGAGTCACCAAGCCAAGCAAGGTTTATATTTTGCTGATTTAAATCGCCACGGCTCGCAAAATTCATACTATTAATAGTGTAATCATTCCAGTTAACTCGATTACTCTTTAATGAGAGTTCATGTTCGTGGTTATTCAATGGTCGATAGGTAATGTCAAACTTCACCTTGTCACTGGAGAGTTCCTGCATTAAAACGTTTTTGAATTCACCTTTAACACTAATCTTTGGCTGTTGTACTGGACCAGAAATTGAAATAAGTGAACGTAAATCACTTTCAATATCTTTTAGCCACAAACTTGTGCTTCCAATATCAATTGTTCCGTCAACATGCCAGTTTTCATCACTATACCCTTTGAAATCAAACGCTATATCACCATAATTTAAAGTTAAATTGCTAGGTGTTAATCCCCCTTTATTGTCAATATCAACATTGGCTTGAGCAACGAGAGGAATATTATTAATTTCTCCTTTTATTCTTGAGTCTACAAGTGTAAAAGCCCACTCATCACCATTGAAAAATCCTTTACTAATAATATTGCCTTTTAAACGACCAGATAGATTTTCTTCAATATGAGGTAAGGTGATTCCTGAAGAGATTACCGCGACATCCCATAATAATTTTTCACCTAACTGCAACTCTCCTTTTATACTCAATTGGTTATGTGAGTTAAGCTCTTCAAAATTTAGTGTGTTTATTTTAAACACCTGTTCAACATAGGTTGCATTTAACGCCAGAGAAGCATCTTGATAGCCAAACCCACTAATAATGCTATTCAAATCGATCTCATGTTGATTAATATCGCCTTGGCTTTTTAATAACAGAGTCGATGGGCTAATAAAGTTGGCGACATCGTCAGGTAAGGTAAATTGCGTCACATCGGCTTTTAAGTTATAAGGTAGGTTTCTATCCGTTAAATTTATTAACATCTCGGCGGTTAATGCTAATTCGCCTTCACTGCTGATCATTGACGATAACTCAGATAAATTCCCCTTTAATAATACTTCTTGATTTGAATGGTTAAGCTGTGGCAGTAATTCAAAATCTTTAATTGTACTATTGAATTTCAAATCAACGAGATAGGGAGGCACAAAATCAAGCTTTCCCTTTAATGAGATTGCTCCAACTTCAGCGACGGTTGAAGATAATTCTTGAATTAATAATTGTGTTTTAAACCATGACAATCTTGCTATAGCTTCAGTAGTTGTTAGTCGTGTATTTTCATTACCTTTATTGTCTATCTCGTTAACAATTATGGTTTTAACAGCAAGAGAGTTTATGCCTAACTTAAAAGGCGAATAGATCTTTGGTAGTTCAGCCAACGGCCAAGGTGAAGTATTTATTGATTTTGGTGATGTGGTAGCAGTTTCATATAAATTAATATTCGCTTTAGCCAACATTGCATTTTCCATATATATTGCAAGATTGTTGGTGCCAACATTTCTGACAGATAAAGCACTAGAAAAATGAGTTAAATTAACAGATAACCCCTGACTTTTTAATTGAACCTTCTCTAACGAGAACTTTTTTAGCTTAATGGTAAATGGCAATGAAAAGTGTGAAGACTCAATAGCTTGTCCTATAGGTTCATCAGTTAAAACCGCCCCACTTTCTTTTAGGTTAACTTGAATATCAGCAATATTTAACTCATCAATACAAAGTTGACTCTTCCACAAACAGCGTAAATGTAATTTTAAACGAATATTTTTTGCATTAATAACCGCTCCATCATTTTCAATGGTCAGTCTTTTTAGTACTAAATCGTTTAAGATCGTACCACTCTTGTACTGAGTTTCTAATGAGAAAACACTGCTTACAAAATAAAACGATAACTGAGTTCCCCAAGGCGTTGAAAACAATATCGCGAAAAAACAGAGTAAGCCAGTTAGCCACACCATGAATGTGAAGCTAGCACGTTTATAGGTCATAGCTCAGCACCTATACTAAAATGTAGTCGCCATGAAGGGTGTTCATCACTTAATGAATAGCCTAAAGCAAATCTGATAGGTCCAATAGGAGAAAGATAATGAATGCCAGGTCCAACAGAATATACCGGATCTAATTTATCAGTATCATTAACGCTACCTGCATCAAAAAATAAAGCGCCTCTCCACTTATTTGAGAAATAATACTGGTACTCTAAACTAGCGACAATCATATTTGTTCCGCCAATAACAACTTCATCCTCTTGGTTTATATCTTCTGAAAGAAATACGTTAGGGCCGATAGATTGATAATCAAAGCCTCGAATACTTTGGTCACCACCTGCATAAAAGCGTAATGAAGGTGACAATTCTTCCTCAGAGTCGTTACTAATAATCACATAGCCAAGCTCTAAACGTGAAACAATACGGTGTTTAGGAGCAAGTAACGAGATATACTTCCAACGGGCATTAAAGCGTAAAAATGAAGTTTCAGAGGACAAACCGACATAACTGCCTTCTACGTTATAATAATGCCTAAACCCATTACTTGGATCGAGTAAAGGCCCGTCACGATCAATATCCGACCAAGTAAATCCGGGAATAATATAATTACCGTCATCATTAATACCATCAGTTTCCCATTCTTCACGCAGATATCTCAAATAAGGTTGTCGCAAAACATCATCTCTGAGATAAACACGCCCCAATTTGAAAGAGAAAAAACGACTTGTTAAATCGCCATAGTCATTTTTTTCCAATTCCGTTTGTAATTGCAAAACATCATTATTGGGATGGGATAATGGAATACTATAAATAAAATATCCCGTCGGATTTATGGTTGAATAGGACAATCTTGTTTCTTGGCGATGACCATATCGATTTATTAATGGCGTTTTCCATCCAAAAGAAAACCTTTCCTTTGTATCAGTTGCGTAACCTAACCCTAAATTCAATTGATGACGCTTTGTTTCATCCAATGAAACATTGATAGGTAAAATGTTACTCGAACTGTTTTCGGTTTCAGGTCGAACAACAACATGACTAAAATATTGTGTTTTATCGAGTTCATTCTGTAAATTTTGTATTAATTCTTGCCGATATAGATCATTCTTTTCAAAAGGAATTAGTGGTTTTAATACGCTCTCATTTATGGTGAAATCATCAAAAATTATTTCTCCAAATTTATAACGAGGTCCACTGTTGAAGTGAATAAGAACGTCTGCTAAATCCAACTCTTTATGAATGGCTATTGTCGCCTTAATAAATCTCCCATCAAAATACCCCCGTTCTAATCCAAGAGAAGCCAAGTCAGTTTTAAACTGTTCATAAACACCATGATGCAATGTATCACCTGAAATTATTGGAATACTTTTGATCATTGTTTGAAATTTGTCATCTGCTAAAGCTTCACCTGTAAGCTTGATACTTACTGATTTAATTTTAGTGGGTGAATTTAACAGTACCGCTATTGAAAGTGTCCAAACATTTTCATCTACACTTTTGTTAATTGAAAGTGAGACTAGTGAACGGTAATAACCTAATGCTTTTAGGGCATTTTCAGTCTGCTTTTTAGCGTTGTAAATAAAAGACGATCGCTCAGTTTCGTTTTCGGGTAAGGTGTCTAAATATGCATGAATATTTTTTTTTAAGTGGCTTGGTAGATCGTCCGCAATTTTAACGACCAGTGTATTGGGAAAAACAATAGGAGAGATTAATATTAGTAAAATTAACAAGATAAAACGATTTAACATTATGATAAATGACCAACAAACTTTGAGTAAAGAATAGATAAGATAACAAGCCCGTAAGTAGTATATAAATGGGCTAAATTTCAATATAAAAATAGCTAAACGATTGTGCTTTCATTATAACGTTATACTAAGTTTAATCTACTGTACAAACCATTGAAATATTGGAATATAGATCAAAAGAATGTTTCAATTTTTTACTACAATTCAATCAACACCCACCACCCATAGTGTCTATTTAAAAAACTGGCTTTCTCAATGTTATTAATCATAGTCGCCAACTAAAAATTAATTTTAAATAATAAATCACCAAAGCCCCAAATAAATGTTCCAGTCATCAATAAAGACACCTCTAATATGCCTAATTGGTACCTAACATTGTCTTTAATCACTTCAATTCGATCATCAAAATCATCTTCAATAGTGTCAATTTCTTTGTCTATATAATCTTGTGGCGCTTTCATTTTTCTTAGTTTGATTTTTGATCGAGATAAGACAATTCTATGTTGAATATTAAGTTTACTGATCAAAACTCTTTCTGCAATAATGGCACCTATACTGGACCAAACACCTAGTAATACAATCAAACAACCACTTCTCGTCAACCACTCCAATTCTAAAAAACGGATTTCTGATAAATAGTAACCTATGGCTATAAGTGCTACAGACAGCAACCACGCCATAATGGGTTGTCTTTTTTGTATATTGACCACTCTATTTTTGTATAAATCTTTCCGATTATTCAATGATTTACTTCTCGTAAGTTAAAGCTATTGTTTTCTTTTAAATGAAAAAATTAAGCACATAAGAATAACAAACATATTACCATTATTTAAATGTTCTCAAATACAGTAATACCTTTTAGATGAGTTTAATTAAGTGCCAATGACTTATCATAAGTAATAAAATTTTAAATCGTCTATAAATACAGCCAATTTAAGAGAAAAGACAGTGTCACCCACATCAGTAGAATCAAGGGTATACCCACGCGCATAAAATCGGAAAATTGATAACCACCGGCATTCATAACTAATAAATTCGTTTTGTATGCCATAGGCGTTGCATAACTCAAATTAGCACCAAATAATACAGCTAATATAAAAGGCTCAGGGGAAAGGTTAAGTTGACTCGCAACAGAAATGGCAATAGGTGTACCAATAACTGCGGCTGCGTTGTTAGAAACAATGTTAGTTAAAATAGCTAATAGCAGCATTAGAGACGCTAAAACACCACCAGGAGGTAAACCATAGGAAACCGCGACAAATACCTGTGCTATATATTCAGCTCCGCCGGTTGTCATCATTGCAGCACCTAAAGCAAGTGAAGCTGCGACAATTAAAATAACTTGCGTACTCAACGCTGACGAAGCCTCTTGCCAGTTTAAACATTTTGTCATTAATAATATAAGCACACCACAAATCGAACTAATTTCTATGGGTAAAATACCGAGAGCTGAAAAAACAACAACGGCCAATAATGTACCCAACGCAATGGGCGCTTTACTTGTTTGGGGAAGTGATTCTGCACCATCAATAATTAACAAACCTTGCTTAGATTTTAATAAATCAATTTGTTCTATTTCACCTTGCACGAGTAACACATCTCCAATTTTTAAACGCGTGTTTCCTATACTATTGCGGCCAATCTCCATTGCCTTACCTGCTCTATGCAATGCGACTACAGATATTCTGTATTTACGAATAAAATTAACTTGTTGTAAGGTTTTTCCTTCAATCCCTGAACCCGCGATGATGACAATCTCAGCCAAGGTTTGTTTATCGGCTTTTAAAGGATGTTCGTCATCCACTTTATGCAGCCCTGAAAATAAGCTTGCTCCTAAAACCGTCTCAAACTCTTTAAGACGATCAGGATAATCATGCACTTTCAGTCTATCACCCTCTACAATAACAGTATCTGGAAGTGCCATTATGTTTCTATAATTAGCTCCACGCTGGATACTCTCTATTTTAAGCTGGCCATCAGTTAATTTAATGATTTCAGCAATAGTTTTGTCTTTTACATCACTTTCTTCGTTTATATTCAGATAAGCACTAAATAAACGCGGTGAAGTGTCTGGCATTGAAGGTGTTCGCTTGGGCAAAAGTTTTGGAGCAACTAACCATAAATAAATAACAGCTACAAAAGAGGCAATAAGTGCAGGAACAATAAAGTCAAATAGCCCAAATTCAATTGCCCCCATATTTTTTGCAATACTCACCACTAAAAGATTTGTTGATGTCCCTATAGTGGTTGCCATTCCACCGACTAACGTCGCTAATCCCATAGGCAATAACATCGGAGATGAGTCAGTTTTAGTTCGGATTGAAACGCTGATCAAAATAGGCAGTAAGAGTACAACAACAGGTGTATTGTTAATAAAAGCGCTTAAGCCTCCAGCAAGAATAAGGGTTAGCAACAAAGAAAATGCAGGACTTATTTTCCATAACTTAGCTAAATATCGCCCAATGGGCTCTAGCGCTCCAGTCCGAACAATTCCATGTCCTATAATCATCAACGAGCAAACGGTTACTAATGCTTCGTGACCAAAACCAAAAAATAAAGAACTTGGTTCAAAATGAATCCCCTCAGAGTAAAAAGGAAATAGTGCAAACATCAAACAGAGTATAGCTATAACAGCCAATGATGAGGTTTCTAAGGGGATATCTTCTCGTCGAAATAAATATAATGCAAAAACTGTAATCAATAAAACAGCGAGTGCATGATGATTAGGTAAGTCTGGAATATTCAAGGAATAGCTCTCATGTCAATTAACCTGCAACTTTATAACAGTAGCAGTTAGTTTATATATCAGCGCGATTAATGATAGTTAACGCTCCATCGATATGAACATCTCTTTGTGGAAAGGCAACCACTATATTATTTTTTTCAAATAATTCATCAAGTATAAAACGAATATTACTTCTAACAATGCGTAAGCCGCCTTCTTTGTCAGAATTGATCCAAAAATTCACTTCAAAAACTAATGAATTGTCACCAAAATCTTCAAAACTGACAACCGGCATAGGATCTCTTAGCACTTCTTTTTGAACAAGTGTTGCTTCTAATATGAGATCTGCAACTGTTCTTGCACGTGTACCATATGCAACACCTACACGAACATTTGTTCTTACTAAGCTGTCTCTTAGTGTCCAATTCACAACAGTATTCTCAAGTAAAAAACTATTAGGAATAAGTAAATGCACACCGTCAATACGTCTTATGCGTGTAGATCGTGTATTAATTTGTTCAACGATCCCTTTGGCATTTTCAACTTCTAAAAAGTCTCCTATTTTGATTGGCCTTTCCCACATTAAGATCCAACCACTGATAAAGTTGTTAATAATATTTTGAGCGCCAAAACCAAAACCAATCGCAATAGCACCGGATAAAAAAGCAAAAGCGGTGATCGGCACATTAATTAAATCTAACGTTGTGATCAGTAATATAGCAATGGCAATAACATAAAATACACGTTGCAATAAATGAATAATATTTGGATCGGTTTTATTCGTTGTTAACCGTTTTGTGATGAGTTTGACCATCCACTTTGTGAGTAATAACCCAATATAAATAATGAAAGGAATTAAAAGCAATCCCCCTAACGTCACAGGTTGTTCCGCAATAGTGAAAACAGTAGATGATAAAAAGATTTTTATTTGTTCTAAGTTCATTCATACACCTTTTATTATTTTTTATTCTGATCTTAGAATGGCTTCAATTAATACAAATTTAGCACCAGACTTTAGCTAAAAACACATTAACTCATTCTCATTACGAAATAATAACCTAACACTAATCTATTATGATTAATAACATTGAAAATGTTCAATTTTACCAGCATATCATCTTACTAAAAAAAACTATATTTCAATGACATATCATGGTTAAGCTTTACGAACATTTCTAATTGCCAGACTTTCTATAATCATAGTCTTAGCTTTATGAATATCAAATTTAAACATGATTGATATGTTATTTAAATATTAAATAAAATTGACCTGACTCATTGACTTTATAAAACAATATATAAGTATAAAGTTACAACCGAAAATAATTCAAAGATTTCTCTTTTGAGCGGCTTCTTAGCTATATATTATCTTTGATAGGATTGTTAAAATAATAGGTATTCAATTTTAGTTTCATACTGAACTATTATATTAATTTATTAAGCTTAAAAATGACAAATTCAAAAAACG
>Ga0105350_10000628_pt1 | contig 23235 bp, 23 predicted proteins | sample EN1Hudsemesocosm_FD_83506 | JGI IMG/M metagenome (GOLD analysis project Ga0105350, IMG submission 83506) | Methane-oxidizing microbial communities from mesocosms in the Hudson Canyon - EN1E Hudson Canyon | ecosystem: Environmental > Aquatic > Marine > Cold seeps | place: Hudson Canyon... | reverse complement strand
GCTTGATCATTAATAAAGAGTTGAGGGTAAGTTCGACCCTTTGTTCTACTTCGCATTTCACTTATCTTCTCTGGGTGTTGGTAAACATCGTACTCAGTAAAGGCTAAGCCCTTACTGGTTAATAAGCGTTTTGCATGCGTACAGTAACCACACCCTGGTCTTGTATATATTTCAATATGGTTCATATCGAGTCTCAAAACATTTATTGGTAATCGTTCTTCCAACTCAGCATCATAGGGTTTGTTTCCTCCTTTGCTTTGTTGATGTGATCAGTATCCAGATTTCTGTAATGTAGATAAATAGTGATGATATTGAATGAATGTAAACGTATTGTTGACAATGTTAGGGTGTTATAAATCGTCAGTATCAGCGCTGGTGTTGACATAAGTGTTCTACCTGACGTAAGGTAGGTGGATGAAAATACCTAATGATACTCGTTCCGCGATTCTTGATGTCGCACAAGATATGGTTCAGCGCCAATCGATTAGTGGTGTCAGCTTTCAGGAGCTGGCTAACCGCATCGGCATTAAGAAAGGTAGTTTGTACTACCACTTTGAAAGCAAAGATGATTTAGCGGTGGCTTTGCTAGAGCGAGCAACATCAGAAATGAAAGAAAGTTTTGTACGAGGAAAAGCTAAGACCCCCCTTGAGCGGCTTACTTATTTTCTCAATATTTATCTACACCACATTATACCGACCGAAAAATTATGTCCGGGCGGTGCGTTCGCAGGAGAATGGGGGAGGTTGTCTCAGCCCGTTAAATCGCATGTTAATCGATTAATTGATACCCAAGTGAAAGGTGTCAGTGAAATACTAAATGATGGCATACAGAGTGGTGTATTTAACGATCATGCTAAAACCGTTGAAGAACTTGCGCAGTGGGTAGTTGCCTGTATTCAGGGCGCATTGGTCACAAGTCGGATTTCCGAGAGCCGCGTTATGTTTGAAAGTACGCTCACAATTATCACTGAATACCTTTGTCAGAACAGCCAAAAAAGTTAAAAAATTTTGGCTACTTTACCTACCTTACGTCAGGTAGAATTATGAATTAGGAGTAATAAGATGAACTACGCTTTAGAAGGTTATAAATTAACAAACCGTATCGGGAGTGTGATTGCGCCTAGTTGGGCAGCCAAAAATGCCAGCATCAAATTCTTGAAGCCCAACCGCTACGATATAAAGGCATGGGAGAGAGAAGCAGAGCAAGCGGGTACGCGACTCAATTTATCTGAACAGGTAAGTGCGATTCGTTGGTCTCAGGACTCAAATATGAATGATAAACAGATTTTGTTAGTACACGGTTGGGAAAGTCGAGCCACCCAAATGTACGGTCTAGTAAAAGGGCTTGTGAAACAAGGTTATACCATTTTTGCGGTAGATATGCCGGGTCATGGCCACTCATCTGGCGACACATCGAATGCTTATCTTTTCTCACAGACAGTAAAACTGGCGCAACAAGAGCTTGGGCATTTTCATGCCATTATCGGGCATTCAATGGGGGCTGGAGCCGCAGCGATTGCTGTCGGAAAGGGGGTGACAACTGAAAAATTAGTGCTTATTTCCGGCCCGTCTTCAATCGAAAATGTTCTTCGTCGCTTCTCTGGCTTTGTCGGCTTAAACAAAAATACCACCAATAAATTTATCGACTTTATAGGTCAGTATGTCGGCGTACCAGCAGTTGATTTGGATGCCACCAAATTGCTTCAAGCATGTGATATACCAGCGCTGTTAATTCATGATGAACATGACCTTGAAGTGCCCGTTAGCGAATCAACACGTTTGGCCCCAGTGTTTAATCAATCAGAGCTATTTGTCACCCAAGGCTTAGGACATCGGAAAATATTAAAGTCAGATGAAGTGTTTGCGAAGATCAGCCGCTTCGTGAATACATAAACGATTCTGTCTCTGGAAGGTTTTATCACTGACTTACATTGTAGGTTGGTGATTGGCTAAGTTTCTATGATCCAGAAGTTGACTTCAGCTGTTTAACGCGAACATTTTTCAACAGTGAATACTCGATGAATAAAAACCAATCTCTAAACCTGCTCCCCAAGACTTGTATAAGAAGCCATCAAATAGCAACTATATCCCTTGGAAATGTTAAAAAACATTAAATCATATATAACTATAAATGCTTTTTTGGTTATAATTGCGCCAATTTTATGCTTCACCAATTTATAGTTAGTATATACAGGTATATTGAATGGCTTTTTTTGATCTAGAATCACCAGAAAACAACGAAACAGATAATCTAGTGTGGTTAGGCCACCTCAGCCCAGATAGCGACACCATTGGTTCTGCTATTGGCGCTGCCGAGTTATTTGGTGGTGAGCCGCGACGCGCAGGTGAACTAAACAAAGAAACAGCATTTGTGGTTGACTACTGTGGTGTTGAAGTACCTAAAATGATTTCTAAAGTTGAAGGTCAAAAAGTAGGTCTGGTTGATTTCAACCAAAAAACACAGCTACACAAAGACGTCGATAACAAAGATATTGTTGCTATTATCGATCACCATGCGATTCAAGATCAGCCCATTACATTTAATACGGCTATGTCAGTTGATATTCGTCCTTGGGGCAGTGCGGCGACTATTTTAGCGGATCGCTTCGAGAAAATGGGTAAAGAGATGAGCAGCACAACGGCATGTGTTTTATTGGGCGGAATTCTTTCTGATACCTTGATCTTCGAATCACCAACAACCTGCGCACATGATAAGCCTTACGCCGAAAAGCTAGCTAAAATAGCGGGTATCGAAGACCTATATGCGTTTGGTCAATCGATGATGGAAGCTAAGTCAGATCTTGCTGACGTATCGACTTATGATATATTGAAAGGTGATTTTAAGCACTACGAAATCAATGGTAAGAAAGTTGGTTTTGGTGTTGCAGAAACATTATTACCAGAACAATTGCTAGAACGTAAAGCTGAGCTGTTATCTGAAATGGAAGGCGAAAAATCTAAGCAAGGTCTAGACTTTATCTTCTTCGCAATTGTTGACACTAAAACTAAAAATTCTCATTTAGTGGTATATTCAGCTGCTGAAGCAGAACTTGCTGGAATTGCCTATGGTGAAGCAAGCGAAGAGCAATTAATGTACCTACCGGGTATGATGTCTCGTAAGAGCCAGCTAATGCCAGCAGTACAAAGTGTACTTTCTGCTTAGGCAACGCTATTTAAGCTGCTTTGGATAAAAGCTTCTGTAATTTTTAAAAGGTGAGCCTATTGGTTCGCCTTTTTGCTTTTTAAACGCAAAAAACTTTCTATGAACTGGGATATTTGCACTCTTAGTGATCTTGCCCAAGAAAAAATTGGTGTAAGTGATAAGTTCAAACAAATCTCAAGTATCGTTCTATGCGAATGTTTCATTATTTTTATACGCATACTTCGCCGGTAGGTTTAAATAACTCTGTAGCGGTGACAAACTGATTTATTTTTTCTGATGTTTTAACTCTATTTGTTTGGGCATTTAAGAATAGTGTAGGTTTGTTGACATACCGGTCTAGAAAATTATCTAAAAAGAGGTAATCGCTACCATCAGATAAAAAAATGACCCAAGCAGAAATATTGTCATATAGTGTGTATTTATTTACTTGAAATGTATTCGGATGACCAAAATATTGAATGTCTATTTCAAGAACCTGGAGTGATGACCGGATAAAGTCAGCATACAACAATGAGTCACAGAAAATACCAATTCTTTTTTTTGAAGTAGGTGGGTGCAAAATAGTTGAACGTTTTAGAAACGGTATTGCTAGGTGACTAGGCTGTCGGTTTGCTTTTGGCTGTTCCATGACATGGATTGGTTTGTCCTGTAAATCATCTAACTCAGTTGTTTGCGGGTTCTTATGTTGGGGTGTATTTAAACGACCTAAAATCGTATGCCTTTTAATTGCTCTTGGTTTTGAGGAGCGTTTAGAAAATAGTTTAGAAGTGCGTTTAAACATATCGATTCACCTTTTGAATTTATGTCGTAGATGTTCGTTTTATTTTTACGGTTAACTTCCCTATTTAAATCTCAACTTATGGGTAGCGTTGTATTATCTAAGTTGTTTCTTCTAGTTTATTTTATTAGATCTTCTTTTTGGAGCAGCTTACATTTACCCTCTGAATTCAAACGTCTAATTCATGTCTTTATTAGGCACGATTAAGTCGTTGTAGTCATTGTTAATAGCGGAACTTGTTTTGTCATTTAAGGCGTTTTTTAACGTCTTGAATGCATTGCTGTAATAGGCGAGTGGGATTGGATTAATTTATTAATAGGTAATTTAAGAAACAAATATCTTTAATGTTTAGATGTTATTTTTGGCGACTAAAAATCTTCATTAATTTCATCTTGAAGTTTTTCTAGTTCATCTAATATTCGAATAAACTTGGTGCCAAAAGGGGTGACTTTGTATTCAACTCTAGGTGGAATTTCATTAAAAGCGACGCGTTCAACAATCCCGAAATCGGTATTCTTCTTTAAGCAGGCATTCAGTACTTTGGTACTTAAACCGTCAACATTTCTAACCATTTCCCCCGGTCGATTAATGCCTTGATCTAATAATTGGTAAACCGTTAATGACCATTTGCAGCCATAAATGGTTTCAACCATACGTGCTGATTTCTCTGGCGATGATTTTCTCGAAATTTTATTTTCTAATGATTTCATAAAGATGTACCACTTTGTACCTACCTAACCAAATTGTGCCTACTTTTTTTAGGCGACGTGACTGCATAAGATTATTACAGCAAATCGAAGAAAACAAACCCAGAAAACAAATCTAGAAAATATATGTCGGAGAATTAAAATGAGTTTTAATCATACAGGTATTGCATTAGTCGTCGGTGGTTCAAGTGGCATGGGGCTAGAAAGCGCGAAGTTGTTAGCGGCACAAGGGGTTGAAGTGGTAATTGTGGGGCGAAATAAAGCTAAGCTTGAGAAGGCAGTCAATGACTTGGCTTCGATAGGCAAAGCCTCATCGATGAGAGCCGATCTTTATCGACCAGAAGGCATTCAGACTTTGCTGGAATTCATTAATGATGAAAATACTAATATCAGTTATCTGGTGAATGCGGCGGGTTATTATAGTCCAAAACCTTTTGTTGAGCATACGATCGATGATTATGAGATTTATATGGGCTTAAACAAGGCAATATTCCAAATTTCTCAAGCAGTCGCTAAGAACATGTCTCGTGCTCATGCTAAGGGTGGAAGTATTGTGAATGTCGGTTCAATGTGGGGCAAGCAAGCGATTAAAGCGACGCCTTCTTCGGCTTACTCAATGGCGAAAGCAGGCTTGCATGCATTAACGCAGCACATGGCAATGGAGCTAGCTGAACAAGGGATTAGAGTGAATGCAGTCTCTCCAGCGGTGGTGAAAACTCCTATTTATGAGTCATTTATTGATCCGGTTGAGGTCGATGAAGCGCTTGAAGGGTTCAATGCCTTCCACCCGATTGGTCGTGTGGGACAAGCGAGTGAAATTGCTGAATCTATTGCGTTTTTATTGTCAGATAAAGCCAGTTGGGTGACCGGTGCTATTTGGGATATCGATGGTGGAGTGATGGCGGGTCGGAACTAATTGCCTAAACGGTGTGTTAGAGAGCAAAATAGCCATAACTTTGGAGCGGAATTTATATGTTGAATTTAGACTTTAATAAACAAGTTGTGATTGAAGCAGCGCAAATGGCTTGGATGGATAGTCCTTCTGCTGGCGTTCTTCGAAAGCCACTTGCCCGCTCCGAAGACGAGCCGGGACATGTCACCAGTATTGTGAAGTATGAGAAAGGTGCAAGTTTTACTGCGCACCCTCACCCAATGGGAGAAGAAATCTTTGTGTTGGAAGGTATCTTCTCTGATGAAACCGGAGATTATGGCGCGGGAACGTATATTCGAAACCCGCCTGGCAGTCGACATACACCCTTTAGTAAAGAAGGCTGTACCATTTTTGTGAAGCTTAATCAGTTTAGCGAGCATGATGATCAGTTTGTGCGTATTGATACCAATTCCACGTTATGGCGGCAGGGAATTGGTGGTTTGCAGGTGATGCCACTTCATGAGTACGAGCATGAACATGTGGCCTTGGTTAAGTGGCCAGCGAAAGAGGTGTTTCAAGCGCATCGACATTTTGGTGGCGAAGAAATACTGGTCTTGTCTGGTGAGTTTTGTGATGAACATGGACGATACCCAAAAAATACCTGGATGCGTAGTCCGCACCTAAGCCAGCACCATCCTTTTGTAGAGGAAGAAACCGTTATTTTGGTAAAAACAGGTCATTTACCGGTTGTTATTGGCTAAGTATATGGCGCTCATATACTTGATTCTATTGTCAAATCACCGCTGACCTTCTTTTAGTTTAACTCACTCACCAGGCGCTTTCTAAAAGAGCCGGGTGTGCGGTCGAAATATTGTTTAAAGGCTTTACTAAACGCCGCTTCAGAGGAATAACCTGCCGATTCAGCAATGTCATACATATTGACGTCTGAGCTCTCTAATTTTGACTTAGCCTTTTGCATACGCCAATTAATCAAATAGGTTTTAGGGGATTCGCCGACATGTTTAATAAAGCGTTCTGTAAAAGCACTGCGAGATAATGCGGCTTCATTTGCTAGCTTTTCAACTGACCAGTCGGCATGTTCTTCCGCATGAATTTGGTTGAGTGCGGGGCCAATTTTTGAGTCACTTAATGCGCTCATATAATCTAGTTTTTCGTGCTCTCGTTGTACATAAAGGCGAAGTATTTGAATGAAAAGTACTTCTGTTAAGCGGTCAATGATTACGCTTGACCCTGGGCTAGGCTGCTTGGACTCTCTGGACAGTACCGAAACCAGCTCTTTAAGCCAGGTTAAACCTTGGCTTTGGCTAGTTTGAATATGAATAAAGCAGGGTAAGTCACGTAAAAATGGATGTGAGATGGATGAGTCATATTCAAATGCACCGCAAAGTAATGTTTGAGAGGCTGCGGTATTCGTTCCATCGTTAAATGGGTTATCGCCATTTAAGAACTGCTTAGCGGCGGCTTCACCACATATACGCTTCGTGTCGGGGCAATCGCTAATCCAATGTGCGCCACCGGTCGGAAATGCGACTATATCACCGGCAATCATATGGATGGGCTCATCTCTATTTTGAATTTTTACCCAGCATTCTCCTTCAACGATGATATGGAATGAACCATTATTACTGTGCGCAATATCCATCCCCCAATGGGTATTAAAGTCACGACAGAAATACGTGCTAGCGCGTAGTCGAATGGTTTTTAATACGTCTGCTAAAGCATCCATAGCTTGCCTCGAATTAGTGAGTGTTTAAGCTAAACACGTCAAAATGACAATAATTAACTTGATAGTATCATATTTTGTTTTGTTGGATCGATTGATAATAGCTTCCATCAACAAAGCAGCAAACAACGCGAATTAATGGAGTCATGATGAAGCACACGCAATCAATCAATCCACCAAGCGGTCAAACGATCAAAAATATGGCTTTGTACCATTACCAGTCGTGTCCGTTCTGTGGCATTACCCGTGAGGCGATTAAGTATATGGAGAAGGAGGCTTCAGGTAAGTCGGCTACGTATAAAATTGATCAAAGAGATATTTTGAAAGAGCCAGAATATCGAAAAGAGTTAATTAAAGGGGGTGGCAAACCTCAAGTGCCTTGTTTAAAAATTGAAACCAATAATGGAACAATTCAGTGGCTTTATGAGTCTAGAGATATTATCGAGTTTTTACAGAATCGTTATGCTGATTTAGCAAGCAAAAGAAAAGACCAAATTGAACTGACGGCTTAAGAAACTTTGACCCGTTGAAAAGTACCTGAAAAGAAAACCCTCCATCAGAGCAGAGATAAAGCAATGAATAAACAACACGTTGAAGTGGCAATTATTGGTTCTGGAACAGCAGGTATGGGGGCGTATCGCGCCGCACTTGCTCATACAAACAGTATCGCTTTAATAGAAGGCGGTCCTTACGGTACGACCTGTGCACGGGTGGGTTGTATGCCAAGCAAATTACTAATTGCTGCCGCTGAATCTGCTCATCATGCCCGCCACACCGATCAATTTGGTGTGCGAGTGCGTGATGTTGAGGTTGATGGGAAAGCCGTGATGGATCGTGTTCGAAGTGAGCGAGATCGTTTTGTTGGTTTTGTGGTGGAGTCGGTCGAAAGCTTTAATCCTGATCATCGTATTCGGGGCTTCGTTACTTTTAAGGATGATCATACCTTGGTGATTGATGATCACACGGAGTTAACCGCAGATAAAATTGTGATAGCTACAGGCTCAAGTCCTTTTATTCCTGACTTGTTATCGGGCGCTGGTGATCGTTTGATTGTTAATGATGATGTTTTTGAATGGAAAGATTTACCCGAGTCAGTATTTGTTTCAGGGCCAGGGGTGATTGGTCTTGAATTGGGGCAGGCATTAAGTCGTTTAGGTGTAAAGGTCACGGTGATTGGTCGAAGTGACTCAGTGGGCGGTTTATCTGACCCTGAAATGAAACAGTATGCCAAACAGAGCTTTCAGAACGAATTCGACTTACAGCTAAATGCAACCTTAGAACGCGTTAATGAAGTGGCTGGTGGGGTTGAAGTGACTTATACCAATGAAGCCGGTGAATCAGTAAGTGCTGTTTATGAATATCTTTTAGCGGCGACAGGTCGAAAACCGAATATCTATGGCTTAGGGCTCGGGAATACCTCGTTGGCACTGAATGAAAAAGGTGTGCCGTTTTATGACAGCTCAACCATGCAAACGGTGATGCGTGAGCAAGACTCTCACATTTTTATCGCAGGGGATGCGAACAATGATTTACCAATTTTGCATGAAGCCGCTGATGAAGGAAAAATCGCTGGTGTGAATGCCGCTACTTTTCCTGAAGTAACAGCAGGGCAACGACGAGCGCCCTTGGGGGTTGTATTTACTGAACCACAAATTGCGCAACTAGGGCTTCGTTTTTCTGAGATTGAAGCGAAGCATGGGCAAGCTTATGTAGTAGGTGAAGTGAGTTTTGAAGGGCAGGGTCGCAGCCGGGTAATGGGAAAAAATAAAGGCTTGTTGAAAGTGTTTGCTGATCAACATACAGGAACACTATTGGGTGCTGAAATGTTTGGCCCATCTGCAGAGCATATTGGGCATTTGCTGTCGTGGGCTGTTCAACAGCAGTTAACGGTTGAACAAATTCTAGAGATGCCATTTTACCACCCTGTTATTGAAGAAGGTGTGCGTACTGCTTTTCGAGATGCGCAAGAAAAATTAACACGATTAGATCAATTACTATCTGAGTCCGTAATGTCTCAAGCGCTGAATAATCAGCAAACTGAGTTGGTAAGAGGTTAGGCTGATGAAGGGATCAGTGCTATTTAAGACGTTATTCACAGCGTTAAAAGTAGCAGTGTTAGTAGGAAGCGTGTTGGTGGTGATTAATCAATACGAGGCACTATTTGGTGATCAGATTTTTCGCTGGTTGCCAGCCCTATTAACGTATTGTGTTCCTTTTTGTGTGTTTCTGGCTGGGCAGATATCTGGCCAACGTACGAATGCAGGTCAGCAATAAATTGTGTTGAATTGAAAAATATAGGCCAAATAGTAGGTTGGGATGAGTAACACGAATCCCAACAAAGTTTGGTGTTGTGGAGGTGTTGTGGAGGTGTTGTGGAGGTGTTGGGGTTCTCTTCGTTCACCCGCAACCTACAGAAATATTATAGGAGTAAATTGAAATGGGTGTTAAATTGAGTGACCAGAATAGAAAGCATGGTTATGTGTTTTTGATCAGTTGGGTGTTATTACTGGCATCTTTCTTCTCATCTTCAACCGTCGTTGCTGACGTTCAAACTAATCAAGAGCTTAAGCAATATATTTCATCCTCGATGAATCAACTCGTCGTTAAGTTGAAAGAGAATAAAGATGAATATCAAAAAGATAAGGCTTTGTTTTACCGTGACTTGAATGCTGAATTAAGTAAAGTTGTCGACTTTAAACGCATTGCGATGAAAGTCATGGGAAAGCATGGGCGCAAAGCTTCGAAAGCACAACGAACGCAATTTATTCACATATTCAAACAGAGCTTATATCAGACCTACGCGCAAGTATTGTTAGAGAATAATGAAGTGGAAATTTCGGTTATAAATGCGACCTTAAATCCTCGGAATGTAAAGAAGGCGAAAGTAAATATAGAAATCAAATCAGCAGCAGGTTCAAGATATGATGTGTCTTATTCATTACACAAAGGCAAAGACCAAACCTATCGTGTTGAAAATATAGTTGTCATGGGAATTAACTTGGGCTTAGCTTATAAAGACCGTTTCCAGCAGCAGGTTAAAGCGAATAAAGGCAATGTTAAAACTGTGATCGACAATTGGTCATTTGATGACGCGGTGTAACTGGTCATCACTGTAGATCGCGACTATTATAAATAGTGCAATAAGAAAACGCTCCTGAAAGGTTCATAAAACAATGTCAGGGGCGTGCTAGGTTTGTAAGATGCTGGGTGTTAGATACTAGGAGTCAAAGGACAGGGTCGCCGTGCGGAACATATTCGTTATATTCACAACATTCATCTTACCCAACTTTGCATTCGCCTCCTATCGTGATGGCTTTTTTGCGTTCGGTATTATGGTTGTGGCGACACCCATTTTACTTTTAGGCCTATTTATCACGCTGCATTATCGAAAGAAAAAATGGTTCTATGATCGATCATTTACCATTTTTTATTCTACGTTATGGCTCATATTTTTCGCCATCACTATCGGTGTGACATCTTCAGCTTCGATTGATGGTTCTGATGACCTGTCGCCCGTTATAATTTTTTGGGGCTTATCAATTTATTATCTCTTTATCGTTTCACCCGCCATGCTGCAATATCGTCATAGTAAACGTCCATGAATACATTATTTGAACAAGCTATTAGCTGTCCTTATTGCGGAGAAACTATTTCGGTATTGATTGATTGCTCCGTAGAGCAACAAGAATATATAGAAGATTGCCAAGTATGCTGTCGACCAATTACGATTAAGGTCCAGTCAATTGAAGGCTCTGACCCTTTAGTTACGGCATCAGATGAAAATGATGCTTAAATAAAAGGTCCAGGTTGTTGTGATACATTACGGTTAGCCGTGGCGATTAACTTTTACGGGTATGAAAAGCTAATCGGCATAACCCCAATAAGTAAAAATGATGTTTCACAAAAAGCAGGAGGGAGAGTTTGCAAGTATCGTTTGCTAGAAAGTGAAAACCCTCACTCAATAGCAAGGGTTTTTGTGTAGGGGGAGGTCGGTTACCCGACCTTAGAAATTTACCAAAAATACAACTTAGTTTTGTATATCTTCTATTAAGATGCCGCTCCAGATTTCACCGTGCGTACCATCGAAGTCCATACCTTGATAGTCTTCAGCATGTTCAGAAAAACCTTTTAAAGAAAGTTCACCATCTTGAGCTGCGATTAATACCACAGCTTCGCGTTCTACCACCCCTGCTGAACCCATTGATATGATAATTAACTCTCCTTCGATGATTTCCCACGTTAATGTTTCAGTTTTAGTGGTGCCATCATGAAGTCGTTCTGTGAATACTGCTTCGCCATTCTCCGCAAACTCGATTGACTCGTTAGGCATTTCTGCGATGATAAATCGTTTATTGACGATGAAGTCAGGATTGAAAGGGCTCGTGCTTTGGCATTGTGCAACGGCGGCATCAAAATCAGCGCGTGTGGCAAATGTTGGTGAACTAGCGCTCTCATCGAATTCGTTTCCGTCATGAAAGTCGTTATTAGCGATATCACAGTGCTGTAGTGTCGTGGCTAAAGGTTCAGGATGGTTTTCTTCTTCCCCGCCCATGTTGTCTTCGCTTACTGCGCCGTCGTCACCTGTTGCAGTATCCGTCTCATCACTCGTCGAACCATCAGCGGTAGAGCTATCGTCCATACCGCTTTCGCCGTTGGTCGCATCGCCATTATGATCTGGAGCGCCCGAGCTTTCATCACTTTCATTTGAATCGTTTCTTTCATCGTAATTTTGTTCAATTTCAGCTGCTAGCGCATTGAAGCGCTCACCTCGAAAAGCTGCAATAACGTCATCACGCGCTTCGATATTAAATACAACTTCACCGTGGTCGACTTCACCAGCGGGGATAAACTCGCCGCGACGAACGAAACCACCTTTTTCGGTAAAGAAGATGAAGCGGTCATCGTAACCAATGTCTCCATCACCCAGGATGTTAGTTGGCAATTCCATCGTGCGCAGTTTTACTTCTCCGACGGTACGATCAGACCATGTGCCTTCCGAGATGATTTGTGCAAAGCCAGTGCCGTCACCAGTATATGAGGAGTGGTAATAATTAACGTGTCCATCACTTAACATTTCAGCGTAGATAGAAGAGCCGTCAGGAAACCAAGCCACTTGTGGGCCTCGAATCTGGCCGGGGTTTGTTGCATTGCTTTCAGTATCTGACATTAGATCCGCCAAAGTACTTGCCGGGCCGTCTGTAGACCAGTCACCATCCCCTTTATTTGACCAAACAGAATTACACATGTCGCCAACAATTTGCGACTCATCACAATCCCAGTCCCACATTCTGAACTGGTCATTAATGGTCGTAAAGGTTAGTTTGAAGCCTTGGGAACCTTCGCCAAACGCAGCTTCAGGGTCGACTAAATCCGCCCAAGTATGGCCGTTGTGGCCCGATTGAGAGAGGGTTGCACCGATATTTAAGCCGGTGATGTTAAATTGACTTGCCTCTAAGCGCTCAGCGTAACTTGGCACTTCTGCATTGGTGACGGTAATCGAACCATCTTCGTTAATTGTGATCACTTCGTTTTCAGGAACGGATTTCCAGCCTTCTGATGTTAACAAATAGTCTTCATCATCACCTTCATCCGTAGCCATCACAAAACCCTGCGAAACAGGATCATAATAGTACTTGATGTCATTGGATTGGCCTGTAGTTTCATCGTGTTGGAAGGATCCGTAATAGAGTTCCAGCTTACCGTCATGACGGTTGCCTTCGAACCAATTAATACCGACGCTCGTCACTAATCCGACTAAGTCAGCTGCGCTGGCCTGCTGCTCAGCATGCCGTGCTGCAATTTCTTCTTCAACGGTATCGACATCGACGTCGACTACTTCAGTTAATTCCTCGCTTTGCGATAGCGTATCTGGGTTAAAGTTGTCTTGTTCAATTGCGTCATCTACTTGCTCGTTGATGGTTTGCAATGTGTCTAATACCTGGCTTACCACCATATCCAATATTTGATCAAATGATACTTCGCTTTCGTCGACAACCTCTTTAACAGCATCAATATTCTCTTTTAAAACCCGGGCGGTAACCTGTGCAACTTTATGTAGTTTTTCAAACTCTTCTTTTTCAGCCTCGGTATAGTCACTATCTCCACCCTTGGCTTCAACGTAGTCTTCTCGCAAGTCCATGGTAGTGCCTAATTTTGCTTTTATAGAGTCTTCCGCATCGGATATGGAAAAGTCGTCATTATCTTTGTTTTCTTCTAACTCCTGATGAACCATAGTTGTTAATGGGCTGACAAAATCATAACCTGCAGGGGCCGTCATGGTATAGGCTTTATCGATCGCAACGCCGGGCTCATCTTCATCTACGGTTAGACCCTCAATAACTTGCACGACGATGGCGTGGGTGTCGAGCTGTTCTTGGGTGACGCCGTCAATCGTAAACTGACCGCCTTCGGTTGAAATAGCTGAGGGGTCGTCTTCATCACAAACCTTGTTGTCATTCAGATCTAAGCATACTTTAGCATCGACTAGGTAACCATCTGCGACAGTTCCTGAAAATGTGCTAGTCGCGCTAGATACGGATTCAGAGATTGAGTCACTAGTCGTGCTAGGCTCTGAATCGGAGTTTGACCCGCCACAAGCGCTTAACGCTAAAGCAATGCCGGTCACAAGCAATGATTTTTTAAAGGTATGGTTCGTTTTAAGGATGCTTCTTGAAGAATTTGTAAGATTGTTGTTCATGGTTTGCTCTCAACTATTTAAACGTTTGAGTCAAATAGGTTGAGGTTTAAATTGAGGTTGGCAGTTTTAAAGCCATTCTCATACTCAACTCCATTCGACAACCGTTCGACCCTAGTCTAAATTTCTAGGGCACTGGCTTTGCGTCCCCGCGTTACCGCGGGTTTGCCTTTATCGTGGAGACTGACAAATGTGTCAGATATCCGGTTCGGATTTCCATTTTGGAAATGTGCTAAAAGAAAAGCAATTGCTGGGCCATGCTGTGTATCGTATACAGAAATGAATTTTTTTTATGCAAAAAAACAAATGAATTTATAGGGTTGCAGGTATTGTAAAATGGTATGTAACAATTGCTCTAAAGAAGGAAGGGATTTTATGTTTGTCTATTTTTAAGTCATAAGTGACAATATTTGTCACTATAGTGCAAATATTTTAAGGTTATGGCGAAACGTCGACTAGGTAGATTGTCGTAATGGAAGTTAATAAATTGATTAATAAGTGGGTTGGTGAGTTAAAAAGTGAGTTAGGTGTAGTGTTTCTAGGGCTGAGATACTTTGGCTAATTTTTAGGACTTGAATATTGATTATGTATCTGCTGAATTTTGCCATTTTTCTTTAACGTTATGACTGCAGCCCGCATCGCATCGCGCACGCTATACGGAGTGTCTTTAATACAAACAAGGTATATCTCAAGGTTTGATAAAATGAGAGGGGGGGAAAAATCACTCGCTAATAGGCTTTCATATTTTGCAATATATCGTAAGGTTTCAATCGCACCTGCAATGGCATCGACTCGTTTATATTTCAACATTTGTATGGCATTGCTATAGCCCAACGGATGAATTTTATTGAGGGTGTTATCGTTATCAAACCGTTCGTTAAAATAAATACCAAGGGGCACAGCGATAATGATGTTTTTAAGGCTGACGTAATTGGTTAGTTCTATTCCTTTTCTTGGTAAAACGCCAGCGGAGAGTTTGAGCCCTATAGGCTCAATTAGATCAAAGTGTTTAGAGGCGTGAGGGGTATTAGCAACAAGCGTGCATAATTGATTCCCTTTATTTAATTCAAGAATGAGGCGTTGTGGGGGTAATAATTGATTGCTTGCTTTAAGGCCACTCTCGTTGATTATTTCATTCATGATATCAAACAAACCCCCTTTTATTTGGCCTTTGGACGTTTTGAAGCCGTAAGGTATTTGCTCTAAAGTCGCCATAGAAAAAGCATTATTGTCGATCACTGCATGAATGGGTTGAGATAGACATAACAAAATGCTTAGAAGAAGTTTGTTTAGACACAATTGAATTAGTGGAGCCATTTAGCCACCCAGTGAATATTCAATAATTTTAAAAGAAGTCATTTCATTATTTATTAAGGTAGTTCAACAGCAGAATTTCGCAAACTAGTAGCAGGCAAAGCAAAGTCAACTTGGGTTTGATATATAACTGAATGGGTGGAGTTAGGTCCAATTTTGGTTGTTTTTGAAATAAAAGCTCTTCTTATTTTAGGTTTAGCCTGATTTTCAAGGTTCTAGAAACCTTCTGGAGGCTCTTAACTGCAATTCACAAGAACTCTATGACGCAGATTTTGATGGGGTCAATACGACACTCTATAAATAAGAACATACCGGTATCGTAAATTTGTTTTCAATAGACTTCTTAACTTGTCTTTTAATTCTGCGGTGATAGCTGCTTCGAAGGTCGCAGATTTAATATTACTGACAGGGATTTGGTGAAGGTGAATAGAGTTTTCATAAATCCATATTATTTTATTATCCACTGATATAGGTTTTAATGCCTGCCATTCTCGTTCAATAGCAACATCCACACTACGGAGAAATAATGATTCAAATGGATGCGTATTTTTTAACCTTAGGGGGGAATTAGTAAGCTACTCGCGACATGTTTTAATTTATTAACACTTTCCAGAAAAAGGTTTATACTTTTAATAATATTGTGAAAGGTATAAGTCGTTATGCTTAACCGTATTACTCTACTTGCCCACATGACACTGCTATTAAGCATATTCTTTTCTAGTCCCATATTCGCTACGCCTCAAAAAATTGTTTGGTTTAGCACTCTGCAACAAGATATCAGCGATAAATCCGGGTTTTGGCGGTCTGTTCATGACTTAATTGTAGCAAGTGCAGAAGATCTTGATGTTGACTTCAGAATTTATTATGCAGAAGAAAATTTTTTAAAAATGCATAAACAAGTCAATAAGGTGCTTGATAACCCCGATACACGTCCGGACGGTATTATCTTCCACAATTATAAAAAAATGGCTCCCTATATTTTGGAAAAAGCCGAGCAACTCAAAGTAAAGTCATTCATATTTAATTCAGGGCTAAATGACGGAAAACTTCAAATACACCCGCGACAGAATTATAAGCACTGGATTGGTCAAATGTTACCGGACGATGAATTTGCTGGTTCAGAATTACTACGCTGCCTTAAAAGTGCTGCAATAAATCTGAACAGAAAATCAAGAAATGACTCGTTTTCTATTTTGGCTATGGAAGGTAATCCTTCCTCTAAAGCTTATAAATCAAGAAAAGAAGGTCTGCGGCGAGCCTTAATCATTGACTCTAATCTGAACTTTACTCAATATTTCCCGGCTGATTGGTCACGGTCAAAGGCCCGCAAAATGTTTCCTACGATGTTAGCGCGTTACCCTGAAGTAAGCATTATCTGGTCAGCCAATGACAACATGGCCCTAGGTTTAATCGATGCAGCTAAGAACTCTAACTTAACTTTTTTTGGAAAAAAAGCTGTTGTTGGGGGCATAGACTGGCTAGCTGAATCCATAGAGGCTATTAAGCAGGGCGACATGGCCTGCAGTGTCGGCGGTCATTTCGTGGAAGGCATGTGGTCACTTATTCTTATGTATGATTATTTAAATGGTTTTGACTTTATTGATGAGTCAAAAGAGCTGAGTCATCGGGCCACTTTCCACACAAAAATGGCTGCAATAAATGTAAACAATGTAGGTGCCTACAGCCAACTAATAAAGAAGCTTCAACCTGAAAACTTGTCAAAATATAACTTCAGGAAATATTCCCGTACGCATAATTCCAAAACTAAGCAATATGATTTTTCTATCAACGAGTTATTACAGCAGCTGTAAAAAAAATATGGCATGAACTACTTAGCTTGATCTAGTGTATCTAGATCGCTATGTTTGAAGGGTACATGCAGCCTAAATTTATTAAATAGAAGGTATAGCTGTCTAAGCTAGAAATAGAGCCTGAAATTCTTTCTAGTTTAGATTCATTCACTTCGATTCTGACAAGCAATCAAATGAGGGCTAAACTTAAGGTAGGTGAAAAATCTACCGCTTGTTGTAAGGAGGTTTGCTATGCCGATCAAATCAAATTTTGAGCAGTTCAGTGCCCGTCACAAACTCCAAGGGCTAACATCTCATACGATTGAAGAAATACAGCTAGGGCATTATGCCATGGGAAAAGCCCCAAGTTTTCTTAATTTTCAAAAACGTATCAATCATGAATTGTTAAATCACAAAGTCATCAAAGCGAACCCATATACCCAGTGGATGGCCTCAGCGGTTCCAAGTGATGTGCAGGTGAAACAGCTCATTGTACAATTTTCTGTTTTTTCAAATCAGTTTCTCGTGGCGCAACTACAAAAAATGCTGAATGCCGAGAATCTTGAAGAAATGCGAGCATCGAAGGAAATTTTGGCGAATGAAATTGGCGTCGTGTACAACGATGCAGGAATCAAGGAAGGGGGGCGCTCTAAACAATTGACTCATGAAGAAAAAGAGTTTGGAGGCATAGAAGGAAGCATTGAAGGTGGGGTATTTCACTTTAAAGCCGGTCATTTTGAGTTACTTTACCGGCTAGCTGATTATTTAGGTATCGACTTTTCTGAGATTGGCCGCCGAAGTGTGGGTAGCCTCAAGACACTGTTCTTTTGTGATGAGTTAATTCGCCTCTATGGCAGTAACGATTATGCGATATCTACCGCCGCTTCTTATGCTGTTGAAAACTGGGCGGCAGCTGGTTTTTGGGATGAATTGGTTGAGGGTCTTGAGCGATATAAAATCAGTAAAGGTATGGAAAAACTTCCATTGATCTTCTTTACCTGGCATTCAAAATTAGAAGCCAATCATGCCAGCCATACTCAACAGGAGTTAGAAGACTATTACTTTCATCAGGATGTGAATGAAGACCAGTTTATTGAAAAAGGCAATGAGATGCTCGATGGTGTGTACTCATTCTGGGAAGGCTTGGACCAAGACAGATTGCGTATTCATTAATGGCATATATTTATTAACTGAACGTTGCTTCTAATATAAAAGTTATTCGGTGTCTGTTTGGTTTTCAGGGGCAGCTTTTTCAAATGATTCCAGACTCATACAGTGTTGATAAATACGTCTGATTCTTGGGAAAGATGCAAGGTCAAACTTGAATCGTTGCGCATTGTATACTTGGGGAATCAGGGTGGCATCGGCAAGGCTCAGTGTCTGGCCATATATGAAGTGCGCCCTTGAATCATTGTTCTGCAACGCCAGTTGTTGTTCCAGAGAGGTAAACGTAAGCTTTATCCAATGGTGATACCAGCTGGATTTTTCATTATCGCTTACATTCAGTGTTCCTTGCAGATATCTTAATACTCGTAAGTTATTGAGGGGGTGAACATCACAGGCGATCATTTGAACTAAAGCGCGTACTTGTGCTCGTTTCTTCGGCGTATCAGGTAGTAGAGCAGGGGTAGGAAATTGCTCTTCAAGGTACTCATTAATCGCGCAAGATTGGCTTAGATAAAACGAGCCTGTGTTTGACTCGACTTCTAAGGTAGGTACTAGCTGTTGTGGGTTTATGTTTTGGTAATGTGCTGAGAATTGCTGACCGCCGTCTTTAACTAAATGAATCGGAATCGTTTCATAAACGATGCCCTTTAAATTGAGAACAATACGTACCCGAAAAGCAGCGGAAGAACGGAAATAACTATAGAGCTTATACATAGCCGAATACCTCCTAATTCATTAAATTTGGATTGTCAGGTTACAATCTCTGGCAGCTTATTTTCTGGTTAATCGTACCAAATATTGAATCGCCTTTTTCATCGAACATTTCCATACGTACTTGATCACCCGCTTTTAGGAAAGGGGTTGTACATTGCCCTGATTTAATTTTTTCTAGCATTCTCTTTTCGGCAAGGCAAGAGGAACCCACTGAACGATCTCGGTTGGATATCGTGCCTGAGCCAATAATCGTACCTGCCGATAAAGGTCTTGTACGTGCGGCATGGGCGATCAGCGTCGGGAAGTCGAAGGTCATATCTATGCCTGCATTAGGTCGGCCGAATTCTTCGTTATTGAGATGGGTTACTAGGGGAAGCTTTAGTTTTTTTCCATCCCAAGCGTTTCCTAGTTCATCGGGAGTGACGGCTACTGGCGCAAATGCGCTAGAGGGTTTGCTTTGAAAAAAACCGAACCCTTTGGCCAATTCAGCGGGGATTAAGTTTCTTAAGGAAATATCGTTAACCAGTAAAAATAATAATATGTGTACTCCCGCTTCGCCAGGAGTGACGCCCATTGGAGTATCGTTCACAATAATGGCGACTTCGGCTTCAAAATCTAATCCCCAGGCTTCATCTTGAAGGGGGATATCATCATGGGGACCTAAAAATTGATCGCTGCCTCCCTGATACATTAACGGATCGTGCCAAAAGGATTTCGGGATCTCCGCTCCGCGAGCTTGGCGTACCAACTCAACGTGGTTCACATACGCGCTAGCATCGGCCCATTGGTACGCCCTTGGTAAAGGTGACTCCAATTGTAGTTGTTGAAACGTGGGCGCATTTCTTAGTTCTTGTCTATTGAGCTTTTCGTATGTGGATATAAGTGTTTTTTCTGCAAGATTCCAGTTATCCAAGGCATTTTGGAGGGTCGGGATTTCCGCAGCAGGAATGGCAGAAGATAGATCTTTACTGACAACAAGTAATTGTCCATCGCGGGTACCATTGCGTCTCGTGGCTAGTTTCACTTCATTAACCCCCACTTGAGATGTTTGTTCATTATTCCTATTTTTTCTTACCACTCTCTTTTTGGCATTCTTTTCTTCGCTTCATCATGAATCACGCTTATCCTTATTGCTCTCAATAAGGATATTTGACCAGCTATTAACATAGTCCTTGAGCTCTGTTTGATTTAGGGCTGCGCTGAAAGCCATACTGTGACGGGTGTCGATCATCACCGCGACTTCATCCGTCTGCTTTCGGGTATTACTTTGACCTTTTTGATACGCTTTTGGGTGAGGACCATGTGTAAAACCACAGGGATGAAATGTCAGCATGCCTGGTTCAATGTTGTCACGACTAAAAAAATCTCCTGCATGATAGAAAATGATTTCATCGTAGTCGTCGTTGCTGTGGCAGAAAGGAACTTTAAGGGCGCCAGGATCAGTTTCCATAGGCCTCGGTACAAAGGTGCATACAACAAAATTATCCGCAACAAATGTGCTGTGAGCTGACGGAGGCAAATGGTAGCGGTGGCTCATCAATGGCCGGATATCCCGCCAATTAATACTAACGACGCTAACATCTCCATGCCAACCAATAGCATCTAAAGGATTAAAAGGGTAAGTGATGGTTGAAACATGGCCAAACCTCTTCACTTTCACCTGCCATTCACTCTCATTCTGTTGTTGCAAAAAAAGCTCATCAATTTCAGGAGTAGCCAAGGCGGTTGGATCAAATATAGCGTGTTGTCCGACGATACCTTTTTCTGGAAGGCCGTAGTTGCCGTTCGTTGCTTCTACCATCAACAAGGTCGTTTCTGTTTTTGGCGCAAGTCGCCACATACAGGACCTTGGAATAAGTAGATAATCACCCGATTGATAGTTGAGGTGGCCGTAATCACAGAATAGGTCCCCTTCTCCTTGATGCACGAACAAGAGGTCGTCTCCGTCGGCATTACGTACCAGATAATCCATTGTTTGAGTACAAGACCATAATCTGATTTTGCAATCGTCATTACTAAGAATATCAATAGCCTCCCAAGGAGAGGAAGGCTGGTCTAAAGAAAGTTTGTTTAGATTGAAAGCTCGAGGTCTTAGGGGGCCATCCCATTGACTCCAGTTTGTGGGGGGGTGCTTATGGTGAATGTGGGAGGCGGCGCCATAAAAGCCCTCACGGCTGACTTCGCGTTCATAGGTCCCGTCAGCCGGCAAGTCAGCATGGGCTTGCTTGGAATATTTTCCTGATCTAAGAGGAAACGAAATTCGTCGTTTCATGCTTTCTCTCACCTTATACACGGGTCTCTTTATCTAGACCGCAGGAAAGCCATTAGCTTCTTTGTTTTAAAACGCCTCGTTCAATTTGATCACGCTCAATAGACTCAAACAGCGCCTGAAAGTTGCCCTCTCCAAACCCATCGTCACCCTTGCGTTGAATAATTTCAAAGAAAATTGGGCCTATAAGGGGTTCAGTAAATATTTGTAGTAAGAGTACCAATCGACCGTCCTCGTTAACATGACCATCAATTAGTATGCGGTTTTCTCTTAACTCTCTTAAAGCCTCGTGATGACCCGGAAGACGTTGATCTATCATCTCGTAATATGTATCCGGAACATCCATGAAGTGCACGCCCTTGTCTTTGAGTGCTGCAACAGTGTGATAAATATTGTCAGTACCTAAGGCAATATGTTGTATGCCTTCACCGTGGTATTCGTTCAGAAATTCTTCAATCTGAGACTGATCATCCGTTCCTTCGTTGATAGGAATACGTAATTTTCCACAAGGGCTGGTCATGGCACGGCTGACTAAACCCGTCAATTGACCTTTTATGTTGAAATGACGAATTTCACGAAAATTAAAAACGCGCTCATAAAACTCCGCCCACTGATCCATATGCCCGCGGTGTACATTGTGAGTTAGGTGGTCAATGTAAGTTAGGCCCGCATTATTAGCTTCGTCTTCTAACTTTACTACTTCGAAGTAATCTTCATAGAGCTTGCTTCGACCTATTTCATCAACGAGATAGAGGATGCTGTTGCCTACGCCATAGAGCGCAGGTAGTTGGAATTCGAGCATTTTATGTTTGCAGGGTTTGGCCTTCTGACTTAGTGCGTGAGAATATGCTTTGAATGCATCCTTGGAGCTAAACCCCATTGCGCAAGCACAGGGGCCATGTTGTTTGGCAAAGTCTGCAGCAAAGCCATGATCTTCACCATTGACTAGAAAGTGGATATTACCCTGCTTATACCAGGTTAAGGGTTTAGATTGATGGCGTGCAAAAACGTTGAATCCGAGTTGTTCAAATAAACTCGCTAATTGACCATCTTCGGGCGCGGAAAACTCTACAAACTCAAAACCATCGAGTTCAGCAGGATTGTATGGCCTCTCCCACGGGGAATGAAATGCTTGGCCCATAATACCTCCTTGCAGTCATATAAGGTTATTGTCTTAATTACGCACAAGCATAATTGAGAGTTATAACTGAGAGCTGCAAATTAAAGCCTTAAAGCAAGTATAGACGATCAGATAAAATCATGAAATAAAACAGCTTCAATGTGGGGCAAAGGGGACAGATTTGTTTCCCTGCGATGTGTGGCATGGAATAGAATGTAACGGTTTACTTCTTCGCTGAAATTTAATTATCGACACAATACTGAAGGTGGGTCTAAGACTGAATTTTAGTGTCTTTGTGCTCTTTAAATGCCTGAAGTATATCGAATAATATGCTACTTTCAGAGTCAAATTGCGGCCATAAAGTATTTAGTTTGTTGGTACTTTCTTCTTTTGCTGCGAGTTCAATTTTACTTGCCACGTTGGTTAAAGAATTTGCACTGATATTGGCGCAACAGCCCTTTAATGTATGAGCTACATATATTATTTGTTCGAAGTCTTGTGTAGAAATTGTACTTTCTAATTTGCTTATCAGAGTAGGGGTGTCGATTAGGAATGCTTCAATAATCTTATAAAGTAAACCTTTATTGCCGTTTAGCCGCATCAAAAATTCTTCTTGGTTCCAGCTGCTAGGGGAGGGATTTAAAGTGCTTTGGGCTGCAAGTCGATTTGTATTGGTTTTATTTTCTATTTCTATCGTTGGCAGCCACATTGTCAGTTTTTCTTGAAGAATGCTTGGATTAACAGGTTTGCTGATATAATCGCTCATACCTGCGTTTAAACACCTTTCTTTATCACCCTTAATGGCATTAGCTGTCATCGCAATAATCGGTATGTTTTGATAATCTGCGAGAGCGCTATCATTTCGTATTTTTTGGGTAGCTTCAAAGCCATCCATAATCGGCAT
>Ga0105350_10000622_pt1 | contig 23319 bp, 16 predicted proteins | sample EN1Hudsemesocosm_FD_83506 | JGI IMG/M metagenome (GOLD analysis project Ga0105350, IMG submission 83506) | Methane-oxidizing microbial communities from mesocosms in the Hudson Canyon - EN1E Hudson Canyon | ecosystem: Environmental > Aquatic > Marine > Cold seeps | place: Hudson Canyon... | reverse complement strand
TAAATGATCGAGGATCAATAATGTATACACAGCAAGAGTCGGCATGTTTTCAGGTATTTTAGGTTTAATTAAGCCGAGTTTAATTGCCACTCGATGGAACAAATTCACCTTAATCTCCTCGCGGTGGTGGGGCGAGTACTTCTCGACTACCATTACCTTGCATCGCTGACACAACCCCAGCAGCTTCCATCGCCTCAACAATACGAGCTGCACGGTTGTAACCAATTTTTAAACGTCGCTGCACACCCGATACCGATGCACGCTGACTCTCTGTAACAATCTGCACAGCTTGATCGTATAAGACATCTTTTTCACCATCACTGGCATCAGCAATTGACTCACTCGCATCATCAGCCGAGTGATCTTGGGTAATTTCTTCTAAATATTGCGGTTGGGCATTCTTTTTCAAAAAGTTCACAACTTGATGCACTTCATGATCATCAACAAAAGCACCATGAACACGTTCAGGTATGCCTGTACCGGGTGCTAGATACAACATATCCCCTTGTCCCAATAATTGTTCTGCGCCCATTTGATCGAGGATTGTTCGTGAATCTATTCGAGAAGATACCTGAAAAGACATCCGTGTTGGGATGTTTGCTTTAATAAGCCCAGTAATCACATCGACAGAAGGCCTTTGTGTTGCCAGAATCAGGTGAATACCTGATGCTCGTGCTTTTTGTGCCAAACGTGCAATCAATTCTTCAACCTGCTTACCGACAACCATCATCATGTCAGCTAACTCATCAATGACAACCACAATAAACGGCAGCGGTTCTAAAGTGACTGGTGGCTCACCATCGACAAGATCGACTGTTGGATCAACAATCGGCTCACCACGATCAATGGCATCTTGCACCTTTTTATTGAAGCCCGCGATATTACGCACACCCATCGCAGCCATAAGCGGATATCGACGTTCCATTTCAGCCACACACCAACGTAAGGCATTTGCAGCTTCTTTCATATCCGTAACAACAGGCGTCAATAAATGAGGAATATCTTCATAAACAGATAACTCCAACATTTTGGGATCAATCATAATCATGCGAACTTGCTCAGGTGTCGCCTTATATAAGAGGCTTAAAATCATGGCATTTACTGCCACCGATTTACCTGAGCCTGTTGTGCCAGCCACCAGCAAATGGGGCATTTTTTCAAGGTTTGCAGACACAGGGCGACCCGCAATATCTTTACCCAAAGCCATCATTAGGACAGATTTACTTTTCTCATACTCTGGGGAGCCAAGAATTTCACGTAAACGAACAATATCACGATGTTCATTCGGAATTTCCAAACCGACAACGGGTTTACCGGGTATCACTTCAACAACTCGAACACTGCTAACAGATAAAGCTCGGGCTAAATCTTTCGCTAAACCTGAGATTCGACTCACTTTGATCCCTGCAGCAGGCTGCAATTCAAAACGTGTCACCACTGGGCCAGGCTGAACTTCAACAACCTGTACATCAACACCAAAATCTTTTAACTTAAGTTCAACCTGACGAGATAAAGCTTGTAGTACTTCTTCACTATAGCCGCCCTTACTTGCCTCTGCCATATCCAGCAAAGCGAGTGCAGGCATAGTCCCTGCTTCAGCTGATTCAAATAAAGGCACTTGGCGCTCTTCTTCTTCTCGCTTACTAGACTCTGTAACTTGAATTGTAGGTTCTACTCGCACTTTTTCACGCTTGAGGAGCTTCTCGTTCTGTTCACGGAAAGTCTCTTCACGTTGTTGCTTAGTACGTTTAACCATTAGCTCAGATTTGAACTCACGGATCCAACGAGACACAACCACCATGAGGGTCATCGTCATCGCACCTAGACGGTCAATAACCATCAACCAAGACAAGCCTGTAAACAATGTGACACCGGTTAATAATAAGGCCAGTAATAATAAACTCGTACCCGATGAACCAAATATTGACTCAAAACCATAACCGACAACTTGCCCTAAAATGCCGCCCGCGCCTTCTGGCAAAAAAGCAACATATTGAGCCAAGCTCAATGTTGATAAGCCACTCGCAGAGGCCAAGGCCATCATCAATCCCACTGCTTTAAGGATCCAGAAGTGTAAAGCTCCTTCAGAGTCGGCTGTCTTTCCCCAGCTAAATAGAAGCCAGCCACTAAAGCCGAGCATCAAAGGAGATAAGTAGGTAGGAATACCGAATACAAACAACAACATATCTGCTAGCCATGCGCCAACGATTCCGCCACGGTTCGCAATCAGGTCATTTGTTCCCGTTGTTGTCCATGCGGGATCGGTAGGGTTATATGACCACAAAGATAATAGAAGATAAGCTGCTAATGCCAAGGCCAATATTAGTGCAGCTTCACGTAATCGAAAACCCACTGCGCCTGAAACAGCTTTTTGCTTATCATTTTCCTTTAGTCGTGTTGCTTGTGCCAAAGTGATATTTCCAATAGTGCCAACAAATTAACGCATGATCTTAACACAGCTTTTAATGTTATATGCTTTACCAAATCAATAGCAATGAAGTACTCTAGTTTGCATTAATTAATTTTTGGAGTTCAACATGGCTGAGAGTAAACATTGTCGCTTACTAATTCTGGGATCGGGCCCAGCAGGTTACACGGCTGCGGTTTATGCTGCGCGTGCTGCACTTGAACCTGTTTTAATCACGGGTATTGAACAAGGTGGCCAATTAACAACAACGACAGACGTTGATAACTGGCCTGGTGATGATCAAGGTGTTGAAGGTCCAGAGTTAATGCAGCGTATGCAACGCCATGCTGAACGTTTTGGCACTGACATCGTCTTTGATCATATTCATACCACTGATCTTAGCCAACGTCCTTTCAAATTAACGGGTGATGCTGGTGAATACACAGCCGATGCTTTAATTATCGCTACAGGCGCATCTGCTAAATACTTAGGTATGGAATCTGAAGAAGCATTTAAAGGTCGCGGAGTTTCAGCCTGTGCAACCTGTGATGGGTTCTTTTATAAAAACCAACCGGTTGCCGTAGTTGGCGGTGGTAATACTGCTGTTGAAGAAGCTTTATACCTATCTAACATCGCTTCAAAAGTGACTGTCATTCATCGTCGTGACAAATTTAGCTCAGAAAAAATCTTAAGTGCACAACTTATCAAAAAAGCAGAAGAAGGTAATGTTGAAATCCTATGGAACTCACAACTTGATGAAGTGTTAGGTGATGATGCCGGCGTAACAGGATTACGAGTGAAAAGCACATTAGATGACAGTACTCAAGATGTTCAAGTACAAGGCGTGTTTATCGCTATTGGACATTCACCCAATACGGCTATTTTTGATGGTCAACTTGATATGGACCATGGCTACATCACACAAACACAAGGTACTCAAACGAGTGTGCCTGGTGTATTTTCTGCGGGTGACGTATCAGATCAAATCTATCGCCAGGCGATTACATCTGCCGGTGCAGGGTGTATGGCCGCATTAGATGCTGAACGCTTTTTGGAAAGTGAAAAATAAAACAATAAAGGGCAGACATTTGTCTGCCCTCTTTAATTATTGAGGAGTGATGCTCATGGAAGATTATCAACACATCTTAATTGCTACTGATTTTTCTGATCTCAGTACTCACGTTTTAGAACGCGCGCAAGCATTAGCTGAGCGCCATAAAAGCAAGCTCAGTATTTGCCATATCCTTGAAGATTTCCCCATTGCAGACTTTGTCTATGAACCGATGATTAGTGTAGATATGGATATGCGTGATGCCATGTTAGAATCTGGGAAAAAACATATTGCCAAGATTGCAAATACACTCGCTATCCCAACTGAAAACCAATGGGTAGAATTTGGCAGTCCAAGCAACGATATTGTTAGACTGGCACAAAAAAATAATGTCGATCTCATTGTGATCGGTTCACACGGTCGTCATGGTATCAAGCTACTACTAGGTTCAACTGCCAATGCAGTTTTACATCATGCTGACTGTGACGTAATAGCGGTAAGACTGCCAGAAAAATAAAAACATCGTAAAAGTAAAATAGAAGCCCATATAATCAAGGATGATAAACAAATGGCCCCCCAACAATCCAGCGACTTTGTCGCCTCGACATCAGCATTAATTATTCTGCTTAGCGCATATAATATTGACTTATTGATCAATAATATACAGCTATCATTTTTGATTCTGCTATCAAGTAGCATGCTATTTTTAGTCTTTAGATTTTTTGTCAATGGGCAGTTAACATTTGCTAGGCATTCCAGTTTAACGCCCGCCTCCGCTCCCAACACCACGACGGTCAAGAAAAGTCCAATACATCAATCTTCCCCTATCACAGCTTTAGACACTCCATCCCAAGCCGTAGATTCACTGCAAGCTGAATCTAAAAGTCATCAGCAAAGAGTAGCGTCCACACAGCCAGACAAACCAACACAGTGGTCATTACAATTATTACAAGACATGGATTGGAAGCATTTCGAAAATTTATGTGCCCACTATTATAAATCTCTAGGTTACATCATAAAAACGGCCCCAGCGGGAGACAATAAGGACGTTGATATTTATCTTTATAAGAATACTAATCCCAATAAAATACTCGGAATCATCAAGTGTAAAAAGTGGAAAAAACGTGTCGGGCTCCCGTCTGTTAAAGCCTTATCTACCATCCAGTCGAATCAGAAAGTACCTTTAGCAGCATTTTTTTCAGCTACCGGCTTTAGCAAAAATGCTATTTCATTTTGTGACAATAAACACTTAAAATTAATCTCCGGTGAAGAACTGCTTGGCCAAATTAAAAAACTGCCGCTAGATATTCAAAAAGACCTACTAAAAGAAGCTGTTCAAGGAGAGTACACTGTTCCGAGTTGCACTAAGTGCTATACAAAGATGAGCTTACATACAAACCACACATCAAATAAACAGGTTTGGCGCTGCCAGCAGTACACAAAATGTAAGACGACTCTCTATCTGACGAACCCAAGGTTAGACAGCTAAAATTTACAAGGTCTTAAAATGAACTCACTTCTTAAAACAACAGGTTTTCTCGCCTTTATATCAATGATCTTCCTAAATGCTTTTGTCGATTTAGGCCATAAGATCATTATTCAAAACACTGTTTTTAAAATCTATGATGGTTCTACTCAAGTCATCTTAACCGCCATCATCAATGGTTTAATTTTACTGCCTTTTATATTGATGTTTACCCCTTCTGGATTTTTAGCAGATCGATTTAAAAAGCCCTTAATCATGAAAGCTGCAGCGCTTGTTGCTGTTGTTTTTACTCTTATTATCACCGCATCTTATTATTTTGGTTGGTTTGAACTCGCCTTTGCCATGACCTTTATGTTGGCGGTTCAAAGTGCTTTTTATTCGCCCGCTAAATATGGTTACATCCGTGAAATTGCAGGCAAACATAATTTAGCAACGGCTAATAGCTTTGTTCAATCAACCACTATTGTTGCCATTTTATTAGGCATGTTTGTCTTCTCTATATTATTTGAAAACACCTTAGTCAATACAACATTTTCTAGTGAAGCAGACATCATTCAGTTAATTGCACCTATCGGTTGGCTACTTGTTTTAGGAAGTTTATTAGAGCTCTATTTTGCTTTTAAACTACCTACTTTTGAACTCACAAAATCATCCGAAACATTCAATTGGCCACAGTATCGAACGGGTAAAACATTACAATCAAACCTCAAACTCATTCGTGCTGATTCCGTTATTTGGCTATCGATTATTGGTTTATCTGTTTTTTGGGGTGTGTCTCAAGTTGTTTTGGCCACCTTCCCTGCTTTTGCCAAAGAAATCCTCGCGGTGAACAGCACCATTGTTATTCAAGGTCTACTTGCTTGTTCAGGCCTAGGGATTGTTGCCGGCTCCTTATTTGCAGGAAAAGTATCGAAAAACTATATTGAAACAGGACTTATTCCTGTTGGTGCATTAGGAATGGTGGTCACTCTATTTTTACTGCCTCAACTATCATCTTTATCTTTGCTTGCCGTCAATATTCTTGCCTTTGGCTTTTTTGGTGGTCTATTTATTATTCCCCTAAATTCACTTATTCAATTTCATTCACGCTCAGAACAATTAGGTACCGTCCTCGCCGGTAACAACTGGGTACAAAACGTCGTTATGCTCAGCTTCTTGGCGATTACCGTTGCCTTTTCTTTTACAGGAACCCACAGCAAAGTTATTCTCAACCTGCTCACTATTGTCACCTTACTAGGCGCAGGCTATACCGTATGGAAACTACCTCAATCATTAGTTCGTTACCTCTTTGGCGCCCTGTTTTCTAGTAAGTACCGAATTAATGTACAAGGCTTTGACAATATGCCCTCACAAGGCGGGGTATTAATGCTTGGTAATCATGTCAGCTGGTTAGACTGGGCAATGGTCCAAATTGCGAGTCCTCGTCCTGTTCGTTTTGTCATGGAAAATAAATATTATCAACGTTGGTATTTAACATGGTTCTTAGATCTCTTTGGCGTTATTCCTATTTCTAGTGCCGGCAGTAAAGGTGCTTTGGAAGCCATTAACACCCATTTAAAACAAGGTGATGTTGTCTGTCTATTCCCAGAAGGTGCTATCAGTAGAAATGGTCAATTGGGTGAATTCAAAACAGGCTTTGAACGCTGCGTTGAAGATGTTGACGGCATTATTTTACCTTTTTACTTACGTGGTTTATGGGGTAGCCGTTTCTCTCGATCAAGTGAAAACTTGCAGTCGTTACGTCAAACAAACAGCTTACGGAGAGATATCATTGTGGCCTTTGGTCGCCCCATCGCTGTTAACTCCCCAGCTACATCTGTAAAAAGTGCTGTATTTGATTTATCCATAGACACTTGGCAGAGCTATACCAACACCTTACCTCCTATTGCCCATGCCTGGATTGAACGTGTTAAACAACATGGGCGGGCAGATTGTTTAACTGATATTCAAAGCAATAGCACCTTGTCTCGTCGCAAAGCGCTGACAGCGGCCCTCCTATTCTCTCGTCGATTCAAGCAACAAAGTCCAGAACAGAATATTGGTTTATTACTACCCACGAGTAGTGCAGGTTTGCTCGCCAATATGGGGGCATTTATAAGTGGCAAAACAGTCATAAATCTAAACTTTACCAGCAATCTAGACGCACTATTGTCCGCCATTAACAAAGCTGAAATAAAAACGATTTACACATCACGTAAATTTATTAAGAAACTTGCCCAAAAAGGCGTAGAACTTGATGCTCTTTTTGGTCTGGCAGCACCCGTTTATCTAGAAGATATTCACCAAAACATCAGCAAATCTGAACAAGTCCTGACATTACTCTCAACATACTTCCTACCCAGTTCATGGCTTATTAACTTATTTGGCAAGTCTGTGAACATTCACTCCCCGGCCGCTATTTTATTCTCTAGTGGCAGTGAAGGTGAACCTAAAGGTGTTGTGCTAAGCCATCAGAATATTATGGGTAATATCAAACAGGTGTCAGATGTATTAGATACGCGTCATGATGATGTCATGGTTGCTAGTCTGCCGTTATTTCATGCCTTTGGTTTAACTGTCACAGGTTTATTACCCATGGTCGAGGGGGTGCCAGCAATATGTCATCCTGATCCAACAGATGTGCTGAATATCGCTAAAGGTATCAGTCAACACAATGCAACAATATTCTGTGGCACATCTACCTTCTTGCGTTTATTTAATAAAAACCGCCGCATTCATCCCTTAATGTTAGATTCATTACGCATTATTGTGGCCGGTGCTGAGAGACTCAATCCAGAAATACGAGATAGTTTCAGCCTAAAATTTGGTAAAACAATTTTTGAAGGTTACGGCACCACAGAAACGACCCCTGTCGCAACTGTCAACATCCCTGACCGCCTCGCTACAGACTGGAGCGTTCAAACAGGCGATAGAAAAGGCTCTGTTGGCCTACCTTTACCCGGCAGTAGTGTTCGCATCGTTGATCCGGTCAGCATGGAAAGCTTAACGATTGGAGAAGATGGTTTAATTCTGATTGGTGGCACTCAAGTGATGCAAGGTTACTTAAATGATCCCGATAAAACAGCAGATGTTATTACTGAGATCGATGATAAACGTTGGTATAAAACGGGGGACAAAGGGCATATCGATAAAGACGGTTTCTTAGTCATCGTTGATCGCTACTCCCGTTTTGCCAAAATCGGTGGTGAAATGATTAGCTTAGGCGCTATCGAAGCAGCCATTAATCCAACGCTTTCAGAAGATGTTGAAATATTAACCACGACAATCCCTGATGATAAAAAAGGCGAAAAAGTGGTGCTACTTTATGCCGGTGATATTGAAGAATCAGAACTTAAAAAGTGTATCTCAGAATCTGGATTGAATAGCTTAATGGTGCCGGCCTTAATGATTAAGGTCGATACTATTCCTAAATTAGGCAGTGGTAAAAGTGACTTTAATACGGCAAAGAAAATCGTTTTAGAATCAATTAATAGCCCTGACAAGTAATGATTTTGGCTTTTGGTTTTTTAGGCCTATCACTGAGCTGATAATAAAATTTGTTTTTTAGTAAAAGGATTTTTCTGAACTGCATCACAAAATTCACATAAACCCATTTACATCACTTATAACTGGGCGTAACTTTTGAGTTATTCAAGAGTCATATACAGTACCTGTTTATTTTAGAATTCAAGGACGTTTACAGTGACCAGACAATCTTCCTACCCGCCATTCTACAATGAAGAAATCCCTCAAGCTGCTGAGAATCTCAGGCTTGCACTGCCTTTAATTAACAAACATAAGGTTGCCGTTAACCCTGTTAACTATGCTATTTGGTATGAGTATGTCTCAGGAGAAAATATTGCCTTATCAGATGCTATTGATGCCATTCTAATCAGCACCGATGTTATCAGCCATGAAGTAGCGCAGCGTCTCTACGAGAAATATGTGCTCATGGACATGCCACATAGGCTGGAAAACACAAATAAGGGCATCAAGCTTGTTGTCGATAATACATTGAATAATATCAATAATGTTGAATCAACAACGAATCAATGTCTCTCTGGCTTTAATGACTCTCAAATGGCATTAGAAGATTGTCAGAACGTTGATGACCTAAAAAAGTTAATCGGTAATATTCTTGCTGATACACAAACAATGTCTGAAACAAGCAATGATTTAAAACAAAGTTTAGAACACTCTTCACAAGAAATAGCTTATCTAAAACAAGAGCTTGAAGCGGTTAAACAATCTGCTCGCACAGACTCATTAACAGGCTTATTAAACCGCGGTGCATTCAACCATGAATTAAATGAAATATGCAAAAACACCAGCACTGATACCGCTCTTCTTTTATTTGATCTCGATCATTTTAAAGATATAAATGACACCTATGGTCATCTTGTAGGAGATAAGGTTATTCAATTTTTTGCTGAGTTATTAAAAAAATACTCTGGGGAGGACTGTATGTCAGCCCGTTATGGTGGCGAAGAAATGGCCTTGTTAATGACAAACACATCCGAACAAAAAGCAGTCAAAATTGCTGACACGATTAGAGTGCACTTAGCGAATAGTCGTATCAAGAAAAGAGGTCATGATGAGGCTATTGATCAAGTGACAGTGTCAGTAGGCATTAGCATGAAAAACCAACAGGATATTCCTGCCGATATGATTGAACGTGCCGATAAAGCCTTATACCAATCGAAAGAGAATGGGCGCAATCAAATAAGTATTCAATAACACCTTTCCCTTCCCCTGTTTCATTACTACAAGAAAAGCCTATAAACGACTTTAATCCAAATAAGTCGTTATAGGGATTGAATGCTTAAGTATTATTCGCTTGTAAATTAGCGACTCGCAATGTTGCCGGAGGATGTGAATCATAAATAGCTGAGACTAATGGGTCCGGTGTTAACGTACTCGCATTTTCTTGATATAACGCCACTAAAGCCTGAATCAAATGCTCACTACTTGAAACCGATGCAGCATAGGCATCTGCTTCATATTCATACTTGCGTGAAAGCGCTGTCATCATAGGATGTAAGAAAAAACTAAATACAGGGATAACCAACATAAAGAGTACTAAAGCCACGGCACTTCCTTGAGTGCTTAGCCCCAAACCAGTATAAAACCATGTCTCAGCCGAGGCCCAACCTAACGCCCCTAAGCCCACTAAACTAAGTAGCGACATGACTACCATATTTTTGACAACATGTTTGCGTCGAAAATGGCCTAACTCATGTGCTAATACCGCTTCAATTTGGTCTTCATCCAGAGTATTCAATAAAGTATCAAAAAATACGATACGTTTATTATTTCCAAGACCCGTAAAATAGGCATTGCCGTGACCACTTCGGCGTGAGCCGTCCATGACATAGATACCTTGGCTCTTAAAACCACATCGTGCTAATAAGCCTTCAACACGTGCTTTTAATTGCTCATCTTCTAATGGTGTGAACTTATTAAATAGAGGCGCAATAAAAGCAGGATAGGCCCACATCATCACTAAAGCAAAGACCATCCATGCTGCCCATAAATACAACCACCAATATTCACCCGTCGTCTCCATCAAAGTGAGTGCGCCCCATATTAAAGGTGCACCAATCAGTAGCATTAACACTGTCTGTTTTGCTGTATCAGATAAAAATAAAGCTGTTGTATTGTTGTTGAAACCAAAGCGGTCTTCCAAAACAAATGTTTTATACCAAGATAATGGCAAGTCGATAAGGCTGCCAATGACAAAAAAACTGAGAATGAAAACAATACCTGTTGTCATTTCTGACCAAGCTAATGTATTCCAGGCATCTGCCAGTAATGCAAGGCCGCCCCCTAAGGTCCAAGCGAGCAATATCACTACTGCAAAAATACTTTCTATTCGGCTAAATTCCCCCTTAGCAACGGTATATTTAGCCGCTTTTTGATGCGCCGCTAATTCAACTTGATCTTTAAATGCTTCGGGCACATCATTTCTATGCGCGTGTACATAGCGACTTTGTCTTAATGATAGCCAAAGCTCAATGCCTGTCATCAATGTAAGCGCTGCTAGAAATATCCATGTGAATTCGTTCATATTGTTGTCCAACTATAAATTTAAATGCGTTATACATCTATGATACTTGAAATTGCATAGGTATATTCGCTTAGCCTTTGATACAATCGCTGGCAAGAAGTTCATTTTAAATAAAACAATTAAAGATATCTATTATGGCTAAAAGCAAAAAGAACCTAATTTGGATTGACCTTGAGATGACAGGTCTAGATACCAATAATGACTATATTATTGAGATTGCCACCATTGTAACTGATGGCGATTTAAATGTTATTGCCGAAGGTCCTATGATTGCGATTCATCAGTCAGATGAAATTCTTAATGCCATGGATGAATGGAATACTCGCCAGCACGGTGGTTCCGGATTAGTCGATCGTATTAAAGCGACACGCACCACTGAAGCAGAAGCAGAACAACAAACATTAGACTTTCTAAAAGAACATGTGCCTGCCGGCGTGTCACCTATGTGTGGCAACAGTATTTGTCAGGACCGTCGTTTTATGGCCCGTATCATGCCAGAATTAGAAGCCTACTTTCATTACCGAAACCTTGATGTAAGCTCTCTTAAAGAGCTCGCTCGCCGCTGGGCACCCAAAGTCGAGAAGAGCTTCAAAAAGAAATCATCTCACCTTGCGATGGATGATGTGAAAGACTCCATTCGCGAATTACAACATTACCGCGAGTTGTTCATTAAATTACCTTAAATTAACAGAGGTCGTCATAATGGAATATGATGATAAAAAAAGACATGGTAGAGCAGGAACCATGCAACAAGGACAGAGTGCGTTAGTTGAAAGAAAGCAGCAAACCGTCCATATTATTGCTGTCTATCTCATTGATTTTAATCATTTACATGTTATGTTTTTTCAGCACATAATGTGCATTATGAATAAAATTGGCAGATTATTAAAACATCTTGGTGCCATAGCCACTATTTGGGGGCTTGCGAGCTTATTCTCTTATGCCGTTGCTACCCCCCTCCTTCTAGACAGCCAATATCCCCAGCCTATCGAACTAGGCCCTCATTACCTTTTATACGTAGACAGTCAGCACTCTGCGACCATTGAAGATATTTTGTCTCCTAAAAATGCGATTGAATTTTCACCCTTAGTTAAAGGGAAATTCAATCTAGGTTATCGTCCTGAAACACATTGGTTCAAGGTTTCTGTTAATAATGCTTCTCCTCATGAACTAAAGCAGTTACTTGAGTTTAATTTTCCACTACTTGATGATATTGGTGTTTACGTAGTAAATAAAACCAGTCAGCGAATCCTATCTAGATATGATGGCGGTGATACAAGGCCGTTTCACCGTCGTGTTTACCAGCATCCTAACTTTATATTTCCGCTCACCTTACCCGCCCAAACTAAATTTGATTTTTATTTCAGAATAAAATCAAAAGGCAGTATGACTGCTGGGGCCACATTGTGGCAGCCTGATATTTTTCCGGAACAAAACCGTTTAGAATATTTTTACATCTCTTTATACATTGGCTTATTAATTGGGTTAATGGCCTATAATCTATTACTTTTTTTCTCCCTCTCAGAAGTCACTTACCTCTTTTACGTATTATTTTCAGGGTCGATGTTATTCGCTATCGGTTCATTTAATGGCCTGTGGTTTGAATTATTATGGCCCAACCTTCCTCTCTGGCATAACTTATCCGTTCCTATTAGTTTTGGGTTGACGGGGCTTTTTGCGGCATTATTTTCTAAATCATTTTTACAAACCATTTCAAATGCCCCAACACTAAACCATGCCTTTTCATTTATCGCATTTGCTTTTGCCTCCACGGCACTCGCAAGCCCTTTCGTCTCTTTACTTTATATTGCGCCCATCATTTCAGTCTGTGCCCTTGCTCTGGCTGCAACATCAATATTCTCTGGTCTGATCCTCTCTCTTAAGGGAGATAGGTTTGCACTCATATATCTAATTGCATGGGTACTATTTATGATTGGTACGGCCCTCTTCTCAGCAAGAAATGTCGGCTGGTTACCTAATACGGTTTGGACGCGATATGGCATCGTCTTTGGTAGTGCTTTAGAGATGATTTTATTGTCTTTTGCTTTAGCACAACGAATCAATTATCTCAGTCAAGAAAGCCATAACTCTCGACAAGAAACATTTAAAACCAAGAATAGTCTTATAGAAGTATTAAAAAATAGTGAACGAGAATTATTGCATCGCGTCAAGAAACGAACTGAAGCATTAGAAGATGCTAATCAAAAACTACTCAACCAAGAAGATGAACTCAAAAAGCTCGCTCATTATGATCCCTTAACCGGCTTAGCAAATCGAACGCTTATTACTGAACAGCTACATTTATTAATAACGAGGTGTAAACGTGAAAAAATCAAACTCGCTGTTTTATTTCTCGATCTTGATGGATTTAAAGCCGTTAATGATAAATATGGCCACAAAATTGGGGATGACCTTTTAGTTTCCGTTGCAAACAGACTTCGCAAAGCATTACGTAATAGTGATGTGATTGGCCGATTGGGTGGCGATGAATTCATTGTCCTTATTGAGACAGGCAATGGTGAGTTAGAACCAGAACAAGTGGCGACTAAAATTAAGAAGTCACTATCTCAACGCGTCAGTATTGATGGCTACTCTGTTCAAATTGGTGTGAGTATAGGTATCGCAGTTTATCCCGATGATGGTGAAAGTCTAGATACTTTAATGTCGGTATCTGATACCAAGATGTATTCTGATAAAAATGCTCGAAAGAAAGACCTTGATAATGAACTAAGTACCAATAATACCCCCATCTTTCTTAGTGATTAAAACGGTCGCTGATCGTGGACGCCCCTTGGCATGATTGTCAGGCCAATTACTCGCGGCATTTGGCTTGCTTGGCGATTTCTTAATGCCTGCCTGTTTTAATACTTTAGGGACCTCTCCAGGGTGCTGAATATTCACCCACATCGTTTTAAGGTCTGGTGTCATCGTCACGCCTGTCACCTCACAACCAATAGGCCCTGTCAAAAACCGGCGTGTCTCCCCATTATAGGGATCCACTGCCAACATTTGATTATTACCAAACTGGGCATATTCGCCTGTGTTCAAATGGCTGCTACTCACATCTGTTTGCAGCCACAACACGCCACGGTAATCGATCATTAAACCATCTGGGTTAGCATAAAGATCCCCGTTGATGGTGCCCTCATTATCTTCATCACCAGCAAGTACAAATACATCCCAATCAAATGATGTGCTGCTGGCATCCTCTTCAACAAGTTTCACAATATGACCAAATTTATTGTTATTTCGTGGGTTAGCGGCATCTCTCTCAACTTGCCCTTCATCACCTCGACTACTATTATTGGTCATCGAAATATAGACATCATAAGTATCAGGATCGGTGGTAATCCACTCCGGCCTGTCCATGGGTGTAGCACCCAGTCTATCTGCTGCTTTTCGAGCATGAACTAATACATCCGCTTGATTCTCGAAACCATTCTCTTGTATCAAGCCACCTTGTCCAAAGACCAAAGGCATCCACTGTCCAGAGCCATCCTCATTAAACCGTGCAACATATAGCACGCCATCATCTAATAGGCGACCATTATGAGTACCTTGAGTCCCATCCCAAGCATGTGTCGTGATGAACTTATAAATATATTCAAACTTGGAATCATCACCAGAATAAAAAGCAACACGACCCTCTTCACCAATATTATGGGCAACATTTTCATGTGAGAAACGGCCTAATGCTGTTCGTTTTACTGGCTTACTGACTGGGTCATAAGGGTTGAATTCTACGATCCAGCCAAAACGATTCGGCTCATTGGGATGCAAGCTTGCATCAAAACGCTCATCATTATTATGCCAACCGTAATAACTCTGTTTAATGTCATAACGTTTAAAGTCTTCCTTCTGCTTGGCACTTAACCCTTTGTCTGTCGGAAGATCAAAATAATCATTAAAATTTTCTTCACATGTTAAATACGTTCCCCATGGGGTCATACCATTAGAACAATTATTAAACGTGCCTAAAATCTCTTTGCCATCAGGATCTGCTTTGGTTTGAATGTATTTTGACTCTGCCACCGGCCCAGACACTGACATGGGCGTTGTTGCTGTTAATCGTCGGGCATAATGTGATGGACGAACTATCTTCCAACCATCACTATCGCTGCGTACTTCAATAACCGACACACCATGTGCATTTTGCTCTTTGAGAGTTTTTTCTAGAGTGTAATTATCTGGGGCATCAAATACGCCACCATCAGCATGTAAGATCTGTGCATCAATATATTCATGATTCATCACCAACAAACCATGCTTTGCATGACAGTCTCCCTGTGGGAGGGGGTAAAATTGCAAGGCATCATGATGCATACCTGCTTGCTGAGCTTGTTCTTGTGATGTATTTGTTCCATCCATTTTAAACTCAGGTCCATCCGAAATAGGATCACCCCAGCGATAAAATACTTCAGCATGGTAGCCTTCAGGTACAACGACTTCATCGTTCAACTGTGCAATAGGAATAGGTTTAAACCCTAATAATGTTCGTATTCCTTGTGTCACTTGTTGGCTCACTTTCGTTTCTGCAAACGCTTTTGGACAAGCAGCGGAAAGCATAGCACCCAGCCCATATTGCATTACTTGTCTTCGTGATAATCGTGCCTCAATTAATGCACTAAATGCCTTGGTCATCTTTTCACCTTATTATTGATGTTGCTCTAGAGCCCATTTTATATGCTCTCTCACCAACTCAGATGTGTCATTTAACCGCGCTCTCAGTGCTATCACAACTTCAGGGCTTGTGTTTGCATTCCCTAAGGCCACGGCAATATTACGTAACCAACTTTCATGACCAATCCGTCTGATTGGGCTCCCTTCTAACTTTGACAAAAAGTCTTGTTCTGACCAAGAAAATAAGTCTAATAACTCAGGGGCATCGAGACCATGTCGTGGTAAATAATCAGACTCTACTGTCTCTTGAGCAAACTTATTCCATGGGCAAATTAGCTGACAATCATCACAACCATATATGCGATTACCCATCATGGAACGAAACTCTATCGGGATAGCACCTTTTAACTCAATCGTTAAATATGAAATACACCGTCTTGCATCCACCTTATAAGGCTCAACAATCGCTTGTGTCGGGCAAATATCAATACAGGCTGTACATGAACCGCAATGGTCGGCAGTTGGTTCTGTCACAGGCAAGGGGAAGTCAGTATAAATTTCACCCAAAAAGAAATAAGAACCATGGTCACGATTTAAGATATTACTATGCTTACCCACCCAGCCTATCCCTGATTTTTCGGCCAGTGCTTTTTCCATCACCGGGGCACTATCACAAAATACACGAAACCCCATTTCGCCAACTTCTTTTTCAATCTCTTTGCCAAGCGCGACAAGGCGTTTTCGCATCAATTTATGGTAGTCTCGTCCCAAGGCATAACGAGAAATAAAACCTAACTTTTCATCATTGATAACAGACCAAGATTCTGCCGCACTTTTAGGTAAATAATCCATTCGTAGCGTGATGACTCGAATAGTTTTGGGTTCTAATTCCTCAGGACGACTTCGTTTTGTACCATGACGAGCCATATAATCCATTTCACCGTGAAAACCAGCCTCCAACCATGATACAAGACGTGATTCTGATTTAGATAAATCAATATCACTCACACCAAGCTGTTGAAAACCAAATGATTCAGCTAAATCTTGCAATTTATTCATCACCAAAACTGTATTTATTTCTGTCATGCAGGCTATTATAGGCGACACATCTGTATTTTCGTTGGAAAAAATATGCTTAATTTGCCCCATGATCTCTATACTGCAAAACAAACTCGTGAACTAGATACCCTTGTTACTGAACAACACAATGTATCCACTGCAAAATTAATGGCTCGGGCAGGGTCTGCTGCATTATCTGCTATAAAAAATCATTGGCCTCAGGCTGAACGATTACTCATTATTAGCGGCACGGGAAATAATGGTGGCGATGGTTTTGAACTTGCTCGCCAAGCAATAGAAGCAGGCTATCGTGTCGTAGTATTTCAAGTGGGCGACGATGAAATGAGCGCTGAAACAACAGCTGCTCGCGACGCTTTATTAGCGACAGGCACGAAAATCCAAAAATTTGAAGACACACTACCTTCTACTGATGTCATTATCGATGCTTTATTAGGTACAGGCTTAAATCGCACAATTGAAGGTGAATATAGAACAGCCATTGAAGCCATCAACGCCAATAAACGTGCTCCCGTTTTATCATTAGATGTGCCGTCAGGCCTTCATGCTGATACGGGTAGTGCAATGGATATTGCGGTAAAAGCAACAACGTGTCTAAGCTTCATCGGCCTAAATAAAGGCTTATTCATCGGCGAAGGGCCGAATTACAGTGGCTCTGTTTGTTTTGACTCATTAGATATTCCATCAGCTCTGTATAAACAATTCCCACCTATTGCTCGTCGAGTGAGTTTAGAAAATGATGGTGCGCGATTAGCGCCTAGAGAGCGTACAGGACATAAAGGTCTCTACGGCCACCTACTTATTATTGGTGGTGACCATGGTATGCCAGGTGCTGCACGTGTTGCTGCAGAAGCCGGTGCTCGTGTTGGTTCAGGTTTAGTGAGTATCGCCACCAGAGAAGTGCATAGTCCAATATTGAATCAGGCTCGCCCTGAATTAATGTGTTACGGCGTTGAAGACACAAATGATGTCGATCCTTTGATTGAACGCGCTAATTCATTAACCGTCGGTCCTGGCCTTGGCCAATGTGAGTGGGGAGATGAACTTTTCCAAAAAGCAATCGCAAGTAACTTACCGATGGTCGTAGATGCAGATGCCCTCAATATGCTGAGTAAACACCCTCAAAAATACGATAACTGGGTATTAACACCTCATCCAGGTGAAGCAGCTCGATTATTAAAATGTAGCTCTACAGACATCCAAGCAGATCGTTTCAAAGCCGTACGTGAACTTCAAAAACGTTATGGTGGCGTCGCGGTATTGAAAGGATCAGGCACGCTCATTTATAACGGAGCTGAACCAACCCGCTTATCAACATGGGGCAACCCAGGAATGGGAAGTGGTGGTATGGGTGATGTCCTTGCCGGCGTTATCGGTGGTTTATTAGCCCAAGGCTTCCCATTAATGGATGCCGCTTGTGTCGGTGTCACATTACACGGTATGGCAGCAGATAAAGCTGCAGAACAAGATGGTGAGCGAGGCATGTTAGCAATGGACCTTATTCCACACCTTAGACATTTAGCTAACCTTATCTATTAGTTTAAACTGTTCATGTTATGAATCTGTATCTCGACAATGAGTCGGACACATTAAAGCTGGGTGAAAATATCGCCCAGCATTGTCCACCCCAACAGTTTACTATTCATCTTGAAGGTGATCTTGGTGCAGGAAAGACGACATTAACACGAGGTTTACTTCGACACCTTGGTCATAAAGGTAATGTTAAAAGCCCAACTTACACTTTAGTTGAACAATACACCCTGTCAGAAAGACCTGTTTTTCATTTTGACTTATATCGCTTAACCGATCCTGAAGAGTTAGATTATCTTGGACTCGATGACTATCTAAGCCATAATTCACTTTGTATTATTGAGTGGGCAAGTCAGGGAGGAAGCTTTCTACCCACTGCCGATCTTATTATTAGCCTCAGCTACAACAATCATTCTCGTAACGCCGAACTGACAGGAGTCTCTCAACAAGGCAAAATATTGTGCAATGCACTTCAGCAATAGTTCAGTATTATTAACTTAGACTTGATTTTTATACGTGGGAATAACACACTACTCCCAGCATTTTAATAGGAATAAAACATGCTCCGTATTTTTCTGAGCCTATTATTACTCACAGCTTCACTAACAACCTGGTCAGCGACTATTGAAGGATTGCGATTATCGCAATCTAAGGATAATACTCGCCTCGTTTTTGACCTTAATAGCAGCATAAAATACAACACTTTTACACTGAATAATCCTGAAAGAATAGTGATTGATCTGCTTCATACTTCTCAACCTCACCAGCTAAAAATACCTGACTTAAGCAATTCACCTATTCGTAATCTCCGTCACGCTGTTTGGGACAAAAATACACTCCGTGTTGTCCTCGATCTCAAGCAAGCCGTAAAATATGAAAGCCAAACCCTACAACCTAACCAAGGCTTTCCTCACCGCTTAGTGCTAGATCTAAAAACTTCAACTAGTATTCCTAAGCCAGCGGTTAATACTCCTGCTCCTGCGCCAGTTAATAAACCTAAGCCTGCAACACAAATAACAGCTAAACCAACAGAAATAATCGTCACAAAACCCGAGCTTGTACCTATTGCGACCAAGACAACGCCCTCTATCGCTAAACGTAAGATTGTTATTGCCATTGATGCAGGGCATGGCGGACAGGATTCTGGTGCACTTGGTAAACATGGCACTAAAGAAAAAACGGTTGTACTTGCCATCGCTAAACGTTTAGCCAAGCTAGTGAATAAAGAGCCCAATATGCGCGCTTATTTAACCCGTGATAAAGATATATTTATTACCCTCCGCCAGCGGATAAAAAGGGCCCGAAATAACAAAGCGGATATGTTTATATCGATCCATGCTGATGCGTTTAAAAATACTAAAGCTCGCGGTGCATCTGTTTTTGTATTATCAGAACGAGGTGCAAGTAGTGAAGCGGCACAATTATTAGCTGATAAAGAAAATGCAGCCGATTTAGCAGGTGGCATTAGCCTAGAAGATAAAGATGCACTTCTTGCCTCAGTACTGCTCGACTTATCGCAAACCGCCAGCCTAGAGGCGAGTTTAGAAGTTGCTAATACCGTATTGTCTGGTTTGAAACGCGTTGGTAATGTACATAAAAAATATGTTGAATCAGCCTCTTTTGTTGTTTTGAAGTCGCCCGATATTCCATCGGTTCTCGTGGAAACGGCTTTTATTTCTAATCCGGCAGAAGAGCGAAAACTCAAAAGTGCCAGCCACCAAAATAAATTAGCTCGAGCAATGATGTCTGGTATTAGAAATTATTTTCAACGTAACCCATTGCTAGACCATGGTTCAATACAACAACATACCGTCAGTCGTGGTGACTCATTAAGCATTATTGCTCGACGTTACCAAGTCAGTATGACTCAATTAAAAAATAAGAATAATCTGAAGGGTTCTGCAATAAAAATTGGTGATATTTTACTCATCCCTTAATCTTATTCTGATTCTGAAATACCCCCTATGACAGCCAATCATCGTATCCATGCCCTGCCATTACATCTCGCAAATCAAATTGCTGCAGGCGAAGTAATCGAACGCCCCGCATCGGTTGTAAAAGAGTTGGTAGAGAATAGTATTGATGCGGGTGCAACACAAATAGATATTGATATTGAAGGCGCTGGCAATCAGCTAATTCGTGTCCGCGATAATGGCCAAGGTATCCACGCTGATGACCTTGCTCTTGCCCTCAGTCGTCATGCCACAAGTAAATTACATTCCAGTGAGCAATTGAGTCACATCTCAAGCTTAGGCTTCCGCGGTGAAGCCTTGCCAAGTATTACCTCTATATCTCGTCTAACCATCACATCTCGTCAGGCTGAGAGTGATTGTGCATGGCAAATTATTGGTGACAGTACCGAAGCCATACCCGCAGCACACCCATTAGGCACAACACTTGAAATTCGTGACCTGTTTTTCAATTTACCTGCGAGACGTCATTTCCTCCGCAGTAATAAAACAGAACAACACCATATTCTAACGACGCTACAACGTCTTGCTTTGAGTCAGTTTGAAGTGGGGTTTCACTGCAAATTATCGGCAAACAGTCAGCTCAAACTGCCTATTGCTAACACGCCTGAGCAACAACAGCAGAGAATCGCCAAAATATGCGGTAAAACATTTATCAGCAATAGTCTTTATCTTGAACAAGATTACGATGAGATCAAACTTCATGGTTGGATAGCTAAGAGCGATGCCCACCGTTCACAGACCGATATACAGCATTTCTTTATCAATGGCCGAGTGATCCGTGATCGTGTGATTAATCATGCTATTCGGCAAGCTTATGGCAGCCAAATCCCTGCTGGTCGACAAGCCGCTTATGTCTTATATTTAACCATCCCACTCGATCGTGTTGATATCAATGTTCACCCAACCAAACATGAAGTTCGTTTTCGCGATGCACGCTTAATTCATGGCCTCATCACGACGGCTCTACAAGAAGCCTTATCTCAAGAAGATGATGCTCAAGAACAGATTGTCCAAAGTCATGTTGATATTGATGAACCAGCACATATTGCAGAGACTGCAACAGACTACCAAGTGCCTGTAAAAGCCACTGCTTCCAGTATCAATTCAGAAATCACAAACATTCATTTTGGCAAAGCCATTGCCTTATTACATCAGCGTTATGCGATTACACTCGCAGATGAACAGCCACTCTTGTTAGATCTGCAACAAGCCGAACAACAGCTCAAAGGGCAGCAATTAGAACAGGCCATAAAGACCAATACACTTCGTTCTCGTCCGATTCTTGTACCCATAAAGCTCCATGTTGAACCCTCATACATCGCTGCAGCAGAAAAAAATAGTGACATCTTAAATTCATTGGGAGTTCAGTTAGCCCCCCAAACTGATGGCTTAATGATAAAAAGTATTCCCAGCTTATTAGCGCAAGCAGATATTAAACACCTTATTCACGCTCTCCTCGACTCTCTGGTGCAAGATAACAGCAATATCACGCAACTTAATACTCTATTGCAACAACACCTGCCGATGACATCAATTCATCATCTGGAGCAAGCTCAGCAGATCATCGAACAACTCAATGCCTTCACTATCAATTCAAGCTGGTGCAAACAACTTGATCAACAAACGCTAGTTAGCTTATTCTGAGGCTAACCACTAACTTATTGGGTAATCATTATGGCAACAGCAGCACCCGCTAAACCTTCTCTAATTCCCGCTTTCCTTGCCTTGATTGTCGTCATTTTTTTTGGCTATTTACTTTATTCTGATCTCAATCCATCTCGAACAGAACACACTATTACCCCTCCAATCAACATTATCGACCCGCCGCTAACCGTGATAACTCATGATGATATAGCCCCAGATAGTGACCAAATAATAGAACAAGAAGCAGATTTATTTATTGCAAATTTAAGCCCGAAAACAGACAGTCCTGTCATTATAAGTGAAAATAATGACCAATTTGTCCGCCCTGATAGCATTATCTCCATACCTGATTTAGAGCAACGAGTAACAACCATTCGAGAGCTAATGGCTGATGAGAGTTTAACTGCAGACACGCCAATTGTTCTGCACTTCACTAGTGAGGAGCGTTCTCAAACGACATTGGCTGACTTAAGTAAAAATATTGAAGATCATACTGAAACGATCACCATTATTACCACTGAAGGGGAAAGTATAACTGCCCCATTGGCAGACTTACTGAGTCGAGATGATCTTGATAAAAACACACTGATAACGCTTATCTTAAAAAAACAGCACAGTGTAAAAACACGCTTTGCTGATATCGCTGATATCGAAGTTTCTCCATCACAATCTCTTATTGCCACTATCAATCACAGTGTTCAAGAGCTATCAATCAATGAGATGCTGCCTGAAAACAGCCCAACAACAAATTCCATATTTTATATACACCGCGTCACCGACCTAGATGTGCAAGGCTTATGGGGCATCATTCAAGCAGGCCTTATTAATGAATTTAGACAAGGTCTACGCCTAGAAGGAATCAGCCGAAACAAAGACCTCATTCAAGCCGTGATTCCATCTGATGCTGATGAAAAGCTACCTTCAGGTTTAAGTTCTTTTTTAGGGAAGATTCTCGCTGATAAAGTCGATAGTAGTTATAGCTATAACTTAAAGACTCGTGATATTGATTTTGATATTAATTTAGTACATCCAGGGCAGCAACTGATCATCATTAAGTTCGCACCTGATGAGCTCAAACAGATCTATCAATTCTTCTCTGAAAAGCGAAACCAAGGCACCGAAACCTTTGCCATTACAGACTAAAGACGGTGTTAGATCTTCTATTTTTAGTTATTGTCGGGCTGATCATTGCCGCAGCCTTTATCGTTGCCAATAAAGATTAAAAGCTACTTTTCAAACTTACCAGGTGAATTTACCGGCCAAAAAATGAGCATGGATTAATGTTAACCACAGAGACACAGAGAGCACAGAGGAATACTTTTATAAAAATCCCTGTGAACTCTGTGTCTCTGTGGTGAATTCTTAATTATTTCTCAAACCGTCCATAACGCAGCATAATACTTGGCAGTACTAATAAATTAAGTATCGTAGAAGAAATCAAACCACCAATAATAATACTTGCCATGGGCCCCATAACTTCACGCC
>Ga0105350_10000621_pt1 | contig 23376 bp, 17 predicted proteins | sample EN1Hudsemesocosm_FD_83506 | JGI IMG/M metagenome (GOLD analysis project Ga0105350, IMG submission 83506) | Methane-oxidizing microbial communities from mesocosms in the Hudson Canyon - EN1E Hudson Canyon | ecosystem: Environmental > Aquatic > Marine > Cold seeps | place: Hudson Canyon... | reverse complement strand
CTTGACCCAAGCTAGGCCCTACAGTTCTCTCTTCAACAAAATAGATTGGCGCAGCAAGGGAACCTGCACGCAGCAGTAATGCTAATTCAGACGCTTCAGCAGAAGAGTCTAAGCCTGTAATTCTGAAACTGTTACTGAAAGCCCCCTGAATGGTAGCCAAGTTGATCACATGCCTAATTTCTCGATTGCGGCGCTCTATAACCTCCTCACCATCAACAATTTTTTTGTGCAGCTCAGATTTTTGCTCAATAAATAACACCCCCATTTTACGCTTTAGATTGCGTTTGGTGATATCAAGCATCATTTTGCCACCCTTGCCATCAAGATCGATATTTACTTGAGATACGCCATTTTCATCAAAACCTGCGTTCGCATTTGATACGTTTGTCCCGGTTACAATAATGTCTTTTTCAAGCAGTACAGTTCTACCAGGCATATTCTTGAAATCAAACTGTTGGTAATTCCGCTTATTTTCTGCTGGTTTTGCCTCAAGCCGAAATTCGAGATTTGCCGTCTTACCAATAATGCGCTTAGCTTCTGCCGTATCTTGCACACCAGGTAATTCAACAACAATTCTATTCCGCCCCTGCCTTTGCACCAATGGCTCGGCAACACCTAATTCATTGACACGATTTCTTAAGGTAACTAAATTTTGCTTAAGCGCATAATCTTCTATTTCTCTAATACTCTGTTCAGAAAGCTTGAGTACTAAGAAGTACTCCCCCTCTACTTCAAGTGTTCTTCGGGTGAAATTACGATACTTTGAACTCGCCAGAGAAGAAGCTTTATCCATTTCTTCAGATTTTTTGAACTTTATCTTCAGACCGTCAACACCTTCAATCACCACGCTTCGATAACGAATCTTTCTGTTGCGCATTTCAAGTTTGATATCACTTATCGACACGTTTAGCTTCTGACTAAGCGCTTTTTCCATATCTACTTCTAACAGAAAATGTACACCGCCTCGCAAATCAAGCCCTAACTTCATCGGCCCAGCCCCAAAAGACTGTAACCATTCAGGCGTACTTGGCGCCATATTCAACGCGGCTATATAGTCATTACCCAACTCATTTTTCAAAAAATCTCTAGCCAATAACTGAGTTTCATTCGAATCAAAACGAACCAACAGATTTCGCTCATCAAGATTTGATTGAAGCACGGTAATCCCTGCCTCATTCAATTTAGAGAGCACACGTTTCTGAAGTTGCTCGTCGGCTACGACAGTACTTTCAGAACCGGTGATTTGAACAGCAAAATCATCCGGATATAAATTCGGTAATGAATAAACCACTCCCAGCGAAAGCGCCATGAGTATGAGAATGTATTTCCAAGCGGGGTACTTATTGAGCATGTTAGCTCCAAATCCTGTCAGTATTATTGTTGATTAATTGGCCCTTCACACCGTCATCGAAGATGTAAAGGCACCTTATAACGTAATTTTTAGATACTTTTTAAAGTACCTTTAGGTAGTGCTGTAGAAATTGCTACTTTCTGGACTCTTATTTCAACACCTTCTGCTATTTCGACTCGAATAAAGTCTTCTGTCACTTTTGAGATCTTACCGGCGATACCACCATTGGTAATTACTTCATCACCCTTACTTAAGCCTTCCACCAAATTCTTATGTTCTTTGGTGCGCTTAGATTGTGGGCGCCACATCAAAAAATAAAATATTAAAATAAACCCCCCAAAGAAAACCACCTGCAACATGGCATTAGGCCCTTCTGGAACTACTGGAGCACCCTCGGCAAAGCTCATTACCGATATCAAACTAAGCGCCAAAGTAAGGCCAAGTTTTGCAATTATGTTCATTTAAGTCTTCCCCTAATAATATTGAATAAATAGATAATTAAAATTTTCTTTTCTCTCCTAGCTAAGTACTACTAGATGAAGGCACTTCAGCCTGTAATTCGGGTGTTGTCTCGCCTCTTTTTTCATAGAAGGCATTAACAAAGGCCGACAATTTACCCTGTTCAATCGCCTGACGCAAACCGCTCATTAAGTTCTGATAGTAACGTAGGTTATGAATTGTATTTAATTGCGCACCGAGCATCTCTTTACAGCGATCTAAATGATGCAAATAACTTCGGCTAAAATTCTTACAGGTATAACAATCACATTGTTCATCCGCGGGTGCGGTATCCGTTTTATGTACTGCATTACGAATTTTAACCACGCCTGTAGAGGTAAATAAATGGCCATTACGGGCATTTCGGGTCGGCATCACACAGTCAAACATGTCGATACCTCTTCGAACAGATTCAACTAAATCTTCTGGTTTACCCACGCCCATCAAATAACGCGGCCGATCTTCTGGCATATCGCTCGCCATGAAATCTAACACCTTCATCATTTCTTCTTTGGGTTCGCCGACCGACAAACCACCAATGGCATAACCATCAAAACCAATATCAGTGAGACCTTTTAGTGATTCTTGACGCAAATCTTCATACATTCCGCCCTGAATAATACCGAATAAGGCAGAAGGGTTATCGCCATGGGCATCTTTACTTCTGGCGGCCCAGCGTAATGAAAGCTCCATTGAGTCTCTTGCCTCTTTCACTGTGGCAGGATACGGTGTGCATTCATCAAAGATCATTACAATATCGGAGCCCAGCTTTCGCTGTACCTCCATCGATATTTCCGGCGTCAACTCAACGGGTGACCCATCTATCGGCGATTGAAAATTCACCCCTTTTTCAGTGATTTTTCGCATATCACCCAAGCTAAACACTTGAAAGCCACCTGAATCGGTTAAAATAGGTTTTTGCCACTGAATAAAATCATGCAGGGTACCGTGCTGCTCCACTACATCTGTACCTGGTCGCAACATTAAGTGAAAAGTATTGCCAAGAATAATATCGGCACCGATCTCTTCAATATCTCTAGGTAACATACCTTTGACTGTGCCATATGTGCCAACCGGCATAAATGCAGGTGTTTGAATTTTGCCTCTAGGGAATTCTATTTCTCCACGGCGTGCTTGACCATCAGTCTGACTAACCTTGAATGACATACAACATGTTGACTGAGTCAATGCTTTCTCCTGAGTAAGCAAATTACGCTTTATTTTGTGGCGTTAAAAACATTGCGTCACCATAACTAAAGAAACGGTATTTCTCTTTAATGGCTTCTGCGTATGCTTGTTTTATCGTTTCACTGCCCGAAAATGCGGATACCAACATTAATAGGGTCGATTTCGGTAAATGAAAGTTAGTAATGAGCGCATCGACCGTTTTAAATTGATAACCGGGATAAATAAAAATATCTGTATCACCAACAAAGGGTGCTACCACGCCAGACTGACTGGCGGTCTCTAAACATCTGACACTAGTAGTACCCACACACACCACACGCCCGCCCGCGGCCTTAGTCTGCTTAATTTGCTCGACTGTCTCTGGTGATACTTGTAACCATTCTGTATGCATAACATGGTCGTGAATATTATCGACTCGAACAGGTTGAAAGGTTCCTGCTCCGACATGCAAGGTAACAAATGTTGTATTCACTCCTTTTTCTTTCAACTTATTAATCAGGGCATCATCAAAATGTAAACCCGCGGTTGGAGCTGCTGCCGCACCGGGTTTATCTGCATAAACAGTTTGATAGCGCTCAAGGTCTGAGTGTTCATCTGAACGTTCAATATAAGGCGGTAAGGGAATATGACCATCACGCTCAAGCAACTCAAACACCGGCTGATCTGACGGCGTAGACAGGATAAATAAAGCATCCTGACGACCTCGCATAATGAGCTCAACTCCGCCTTCAAGTATTATTTTACTACCTTCTTTTGGTGATTTACTGGAACGAACATGCGCCAAAAAAGTATGTTGATCGATAAGTCGCTCAAATAAAATTTCAAGCTTGCCACCGGTTTCCTTAGTGGCGAATAAACGTGCAGGTACGACTTTAGTATCGTTAAACACCAGCAAATCGTTAGCGTTCAACTGATCGATAATATCGCCAAAGTGACGGTGTGTCAGTTGCGAAACGCCCCCTTCACCTTCACTACCTTCATTTTCACCATCAACACAAAGCAAGCGGCTCTGCGTTCTTTCAGGCATCGGATAATGGGCGATTAGTTCCGGCGGGAGGTCAAAATCAAAATCTGAAACATTCATACTGCTGAGTTTTTAATACGGGGTGTAATCGGCTTAACATCAAAGTTTTGTGCGCGATGTCGCATCAAGTGATCAATCAATACAATCGCCATCATCGCTTCTGCAATAGGCGTGGCACGAATACCCACACAAGGATCATGACGACCTTTGGTAGACACCTCAATGGCATTGCCGTGTATATCAATACTCTTACCCGGCAGGTGAATGCTTGAAGTGGGTTTCAGAGCCATGTGGGCAATAATATCTTGTCCGGTCGAAATTCCACCTAAGACGCCACCCGCATGATTCGATAAAAAGCCTTCTGGTGTCATTTCGTCACGATGTTCTGTGCCTTTCTGCTCTATGCAATCAAAGCCCGCACCAATCTCAACCCCTTTAACGGCATTAATGCTCATAAACGCATGAGCCAACTCAGCATCCAGACGATCAAAGATAGGCTCGCCTAAACCAGGAGGAATATTGGTCGCAATAACAGAAATCTTAGCGCCAATTGAGTTGCCTTCCTTATTCAAGGCTTTCATATAGTCTTCCATCTCTTTTATCTTATCGACATCAGGACAGAAAAACGGGTTTGAATTAACAATAGACAGATCAACTTTTTCTATCTTAATCGGACCGAGCTGAGACAAATACCCTGCAATTTCAACATCAAACTGTTGCTTGAGATATTTTTTAGCAATGGAGCCTGCCGCCACACGCATGGCAGTCTCTCTTGCCGACGAGCGGCCGCCACCACGGTAATCACGAATGCCGTATTTTTGCATATAGGAATAATCAGCATGCGCAGGCCGAAACGTTTCAGCGATATTAGAGTAGTCTTTTGAACGCTGATCAGTATTCTCAATCATCAACGCTATCGGTGTACCGGTAGTTTTACCTTCAAATATGCCCGATAGAATTTTCACCTCATCAGCCTCTTTACGCTGCGTGGTATAACGAGAGGTACCCGGCTTTCTTCTATCTAGATCAATTTGTAAATCAGCTTCAGATATTTCTATTCCAGGCGGGCAACCATCGACAATACAGCCTATAGCTTTGCCATGACTTTCGCCAAAAGAGGTCACCGTAAATAATTTACCAAAGGTATTTCCAGACATAACGCTACCAAACCCTACTTTTTAGTTCATCAGCACGGATAGCAAAAACTCCGTGGCCACCGTGTTCAAATTCAACCCAGGTAAAGGGGAAGTCGGCAAAAGCCCGATCGAGCGCTTCACAACTATTACCCACCTCAACAATCATCAAACCATCTTCTGTTAAGTATTGCGCCGCTTCAGTCAACATTATCCGAACAATATCCAAACCATCTTCACCAGCGACCAAACCTAATTTTGGCTCTCGCTCAAACTCTGCTGGCATCGTTTCAAAATCTTGTTTATCAACATAAGGCGGGTTCGACAAAATAATATCATATCGACCCTGTGCTTTATCCGGAAATAATTCGGTATTTGTGAAAACAGAAAACACATCAGACTGATAAGCTTTTACTCGATCACCGAGCTGATACTCAGCAATATTGCTATGTGCTACTTCAAGCGCATCAGCTGAGATATCTAATAAATCAACTTCAGCTTCATCAAACTCTAGAGCGGCAGCAATACCTATACAACCACTGCCGGTACATAAATCCAGAATTCTAGAAGGTTCATCACTGGTTAACCAAGGCTGCAAACGATTATTTATCAATTCTGCAATCGGGGAGCGCGGCACCAGCACTCTTTCATCAACATTAAAGCGGTGACCACAAAACCAAGCCTGTTTGGTGATGTAGGCTAGTGGTGTGCGTTTATTAATGCGCTGATCAATTGCTTTCGTCACTTGCTGCTGCTCTTGAGGCGTAATATGACAAGACCACATTTGCGTCGAAAAATCCCAGGGCAGGTGCAAAACCTGTAACACCAGGCTGACAGCCTCATCCCAAGCGTTATCGGTGCCATGACCAAAAAACACCTGCTCCTGATTAAAACGGGAAAAGGCGTAACGAATATGATCGGCAATCGTGATCAGTGAATCAGACACGAGAATAAACTTCCTGGATATTGAAAAGGCCGCAATTATATAGAGAATCAGGGATTAGTGAAATACTAAAGTATCGGGAGTTAAATATGCAACGTAGGCCTAGAGCTAAAATCGATACGATATATCAGCCGTCAGCTGCTCATTGTCATATATCAAATCCCAAGGGTAGCTGCTGATCTCATATTTTAAGTAGCTTAGCTTTAGCTTTAAGCGTGCGGTTAGGAAGTAGGAACCATAAAAACTCATTGAATTCGTATCACGAATATTTTGGTCATCGGTCAGCTCTCTACGACTCAGCCCAACTTCAGTTGCCACATTGGGAAAATAGGACAAGGCTAGCCCCCTCTCTTCTTTATTTATAGGCTTTGTATCCAGGTTTCTAATTGACCCTCTAACCACTTCCTGCTCTATTGTTTCACTATGATCCTCTTGGAAATCTAGCCTTGCAGAAATAAAGCCGTACTCACCAAGAATAAATAGGCCCTCTAAAGCTAAGCCAAAGGTTTGACTTTTTAAATCTTTATCCTGACTATAGAGCCCATTAAGGGAAGTATGCTCAGTTATAAACCACCCAAGCTTAACGTCATAAATATGCCTAGAAAAAGACTTATAAACACGACTTGATGAAAAAAGCATACCCTCAGAGCCAACTTTTGTAGCTGTTAACTTTACCCAAAGAGGGAGTTCTTTTTTCGCTAGGTGGACATTGTAAGTAAAAAAATCGCCTTTTCTTTGTTTTAAAACACCTAAAGGCGACACTATATTCAAGTCCCAGTATTCAAAAGAACGCGACTCAACAGAAATAGCAGAAGTTCGTGTATAAAAAGCCGTTGAAGCATAAGGTATCGCGCCATCCAAGCTCACAGGCTCAAAATAGAATGCCCCCGACACGCCCCATAGTTCACCCTCTGCCTTGCCGCCAAAGTCGACATCAGTATAACTACCAGCAAGAGAATATCGATAAGAATCGTCAGCCGAAATACTGACAGAGATAAAAAGCAACGACAGTACAAATACTATTCGAGACAAAATAATAACAAGTTGAGAAGTTAAACGACTTCGTATCTGCGCAGCAACAATTTTTCCAAAAAAAACTGAACAAAAACAGAAGAACACATTACAACTAACTCATAAGATTTCTAGGGGTCGACAGTATGAAGGTGAAAATACACCCCGACAAGCAGACAGTTCACAATGAAAAAATCTAGCTGAAAGGAAATATCAAAAAGTACTAGTTTCTATCGTCAACGTATCCATCAAGCTGACACGTAAGTGCTCGCCACAGTGCAGTTTACCCACACCTTGAGGCGTCCCGGTTAAGACGATATCACCCGGTTTTAAGGTGAACTGATGACTAATATGCGCCAATAAAGGAATAATCGGTGTGAGCATATCGGCACTACAACCTTCTTGCCTTAACACATCATTGATATAAAGCTTGAAGCTTATATCATCGAGAGCTTGAAATTTTGAACGGGGAACAAATGCTGACATCGGACAAGCACCATCAAAACTTTTGGCGCGTTCCCAGGGGTGGCCCTGTTCTTTTAATTCCGATTGAAGATCTCTTTTTGTCAAATCAAGTGCCAAACCAATACCGACAATCGCAAGTGCTGCTTGCTTCTCATCCGCTTTCGTTAACCTAGACCCAATTAAGACAGCAATTTCTGTTTCATAATGACAGTCATTAGGCGGTATTTGAAAAGGGTGAGCCATACTAACGACACTGGTTTCAGGCTTGATAAACAAGATAGGTTCACTCGGAACGGGATTATTTAACTCTTTAGCATGTGCAGCATAATTTCTTCCGACACAAACAACCTTACCCACAGAACGACTATATTTTTCACCACCGATAAAGCTTGTTTCATAAATCATAATTAACACATCCATTCGTTAAGCTATCAAGAGTCAACTTAAATCGACTTAAAATTCAACATATAACCCTTATCATGCCAATATTCTAGTCTATTGCTCCCTTATATTCCTATTGATTTCTATCGAAGAGCCCGCCTTACTTACGACGGGTAATTTGATAATGTAAACCTGCTCTGAATAAATCTTTCAATACGCTAAGCTCGCCATCCGGCCATTGAATATTCACCTGCTCTACTGCCGCTTCAGAAGCCAAACCAAAACTAGCATCTACTGGATCAAAGGAGAGGAAGCCGCCACTAAGCTTAAGCTCTTTAACTTGCTGTTGAGATTGCTTATTCACGCTGTATTGTAAAGAGACCTTTGCACCTACCACTGACTCAAATACATTTGAGTCACCTGACCTACTGTCAACTAATGAAAATCGAATACTATTATTGTCAGTCTGATTAATAAAGACCCCGGGATTAGCTGCCACATGATGCGCGATAATATCCAAGTCACCATCCAGATCAAAATCAATGTACACAAAGCTCGGCGTATTCAAATAATCTTCTAGACCGAAGGTTTTTTCTGCACGCTTAAAACCCGAACCTTGCTGATTATGCAAAAAAACATTACTGTGTAAATGTCGACCTAAACCTCCAAATAGAAAACCATTGCCGATATAAATATCTTGCCAGCCGTCATTATCCAGATCCGCTATCTTGGCATTCCAGCTCCAATAACTATCTAAGGCATTCCATTGCTTTGCGCTTGTTGAAAAACCTTGCGCTCCCGATATCAACAGCACATTTTGCTGCTCACTTTTGGGGTATTCCTCAAGCGTCAACTTAGCTTTGGGAGGTAAATCCATTGAAGCCGCAGCACATAAACGTCGGTTCACCTCCTCTTCCTTAGGAATTTTCTCACAATAACGCCCCTCTCTGCTTTGCTTGGACAACTGTATAATTTGCGCACTCAAACAATCATTTCTAGCGGACGGATTCTGATATTGCGCACACCATGAGACATCACCATCATGAACGGCCTGTTCCGATTCCTGCAATTGACGACATTGCTCTACAGAGAAGATACCGTTAAGAAGACAATAATCGACTCCCTCAAAATCATCGAAGGTCATATCAACACTAAAATAGTCCAGTTTTTGATCGCCGTTAAGGTCGCCACTATCAAGGCTCATAGTATTTAAAGAGCTAATTTGAGGCAATGAATCGTCTTGTGTCAGCTGATAGCGCCCTTGCCGCCATGTATACACTACATCAGGACTATCCAAGTCGTTCGCAACTACCAAATCACTAACGCCATCATTATTTAAATCTGACAGCAATACCGACAGAGTCTCTCCCTGAACACCCGCTAATGGCTTAAGTTTAAATTGCGGTAAATCTGAACCCGGCAGGGTAATATTTTCAGCAAAGTAATTTTGCGACATAACGGGATTAAAGTGCCTTAGATCACCAAATGACCAGCCGCCTAATACCATATCCAGATCACCGTCTTTGTCTGGATCTGCAAACCCGACTGACATGCTTAAATTGTGGCCCTCAGGTTTAAGCGTTATATAATGCGTTGAATCAAAAAGCCCTTGCTGATTCCCATATATCCGACTTTCTCCGCCATAGAAACTAACCAATAATTCTGGCCACGCATCGTTATTCAGGTCAGCCAGAGCAACCAACATCGGACTTATGCTGGAGCCAAATTGCAAGCGTAGCGCCTCTTGAAATGTGCCGCCTTTATTTTGATAAATACTTACATGATCATGATGAGCCATCACCAAATCGGGCCACTGGTCCAAATTAAAATCGCCAGCACTAATACCTCGCCCATAATTAAACGGTTCAAAGAGCTCTGTCATCTGCATAGCAGGACTTGTATTTAAACCAATACTTTGCCCAGTAACAGCAACAAATTTCTTGCTTTTTTGTACTGTCTTAGCTCGAGCTGTAAAGGGATATGATTTAATACCTAGAACCTCATTCTGTTGTTTGCCTGCTGAACCGCTTTTAAAGTACTCATCCTCTTTAAAATTCTGCTCGGGTGCTTCAAATATCACCTGCCCTGCCTGCTGATTTAAGCCCCCTTCTATTATCGCTTGATAACGATCGATAGAATCAAAGCGAATATTCTCAAGTTGTTCTAGTAGCAAATGTTGAATGGTAGCGCTAACACACTTTCCTTTTAGACTGCTCTCTTCAATTTGAGAACAAGCTTCAATGTCACCATTACGAATAAACTCGAGATAACGATAAAACATGGCGCATTGTTTTTTCAGAAACCTCCCCTGGACTTGATCACACAGGCTTAAGTCTGCACCCTGTTCAAGTTGATTTACCATCAACACGCCCTGACAATACTGTATTTGTTTCGCGCTTGCTGATGAACCATCATTCACTTCAAGACAGGCATTTATGTCGTTGCGTGCTAGCAGTTTATTTTCTATACGTTGCCGCTCAATAAAGGCAATACAATCTTCTCCCTCGATCTTTTCTCCGATGGTTCCACAAATTTCTTGATTGTCAAAAAGTTCAATATTGAGCACCAAGCCTTCATTAATGCACCGTAGCTTGGATTCACCATCGTTAAGAGAGTTGCAATATGATAAATCCTGGGTATTGGCAACTTGTTCAAAGGCTAAGTCGTACTCACAGGCTAGACGATACCTATCGCTTAATAGCGCGCAGGATTCGATAGACTCGCTCGACCTCGCTTCCTGAGATCGCCTTAGATATTCAAAATTAGCTTCACATACTTCTTTGTATGCCAGCGCATCCTCCAAATAAAAACATGCATCTTTGCTGAATTGAGTAGATAGAACCTGCACAACAAACTGGCCAAAACAAGTGTATTGCTCAGGCTCACCTAAACGATGACATAATCTGGCCGCCTGACGCACCAAGGGCTTCGCATCCAACAATGGCAACTTTTCTTTCACTGGCTTATCTTGAATATTTGCTTGCGTTAAGCTGTCTACCGTTTTCATCTGGGATTCATGCGATTGACTGATAACTTGCTCAGTGATTAACCCCGAAAACATGGCCAATACGACCACGGTCAACATCAAATAAAGACTCAACCTAAGCGATAAATCTCTCGCAATCATCAAAGCCGGATAAATACTAAAAACACCTAAAGCGAAATAAATGGCAGCGATATAAGTATTAGCAACTCCCATGGCCAACAAACCCACACAGACGATAACATCAAAGGCGATTGGTACAGGAAAGAAAGCAGCCAGCAACGCCACCAAAAAGAGTGCCTGAAGCGTCCAGCCAGACCCTAAAATAGGGTCAATTGAAACAAACTCAATCACAATAGCGCCCAACAACCCAGCAAGTAACATAAAGGGCACAGTGCGCTTAACAATATAAAACAGATTTCTACCAAATAATGCTAAACAAGAACGAATGGTTTGAGTCCAGGTTTCAACCTGGTCAATATTGCACAGAAGGGGTTTTTCTAGATTATGTGCACTCTCAATAGGTTTGAACGATGCTCGAGTACGAGCCACTAACAGTGGCACCAAACACCAAACAAAGATTAACACCGCCAAATATTTTATCACCACCATTTCTAGAGGTAATAAGGTAAAAGACATCGTCAAAACAATAATATTCAAAGTGGGTGAGCTACTCAGCATTGAAATTGCCGAGGTTGCAGGCATACCTCCACGATACATACCAAAAGCAACCGGGGTTGAGCAATTAGCACACACACCTAAAGGCGTCCCTAAAAGAGAGCCTTTAATGGCATTTATAAACTGGTTCGAACTAGATTCTCGGAACTTAAGAAACGAAAGAAGGCTAAGAAAGGCCGCAGCAAAAAGGAGACCAAAGGTCATACCCTTCCAGTTCGTATACCCCCAATTAATAGCGGTATAGGCAATTCTTTCTGCATGATTCTGTTCTGAAGAAAGCGGAACAATGACATCAAAAGCGAGTGCAGATATATTGGTACGCTGCCCCATTTGTGACTTTTCATCTAGCGCGGGAAAACGTGACTGCGTCCAAAAAACTAGCGAAATAACGAAGAGCAATACAAGTGAAAACCAAAAACTTTTTTTATTATTCACTTGCATTGTTAAACCTTAACTCACGACTATAAATCGAAGATCTTACCAGGATTCATCAAACCTTTTGGATCAAACACTTGTTTAATCCCTTTCATTAAGACAATCTCTTCGGCTGAACGGGTATAAGACAAGTAATCTTTCTTGACCATACCAACACCATGTTCAGCAGAAATACTGCCGTTATAGTTTTCGACGATATCGAAGACCCATTTGTTGACATCAATGCACTTAGCAAAGAATTCTTCATTACTTAAGTCTTCAGGCTTAAGTATATTCAAATGAAGATTGCCATCACCAATGTGTCCAAACCAAATAATTTCAAAATCGGGATAATGCTCCGTCACTACGGCATTTATCTCTGTCAAAAACTCAGGTACTTTTGACACAACGACGGATATATCATTTTTATACGGCGTTCTTCCCGAAATAGATTCTGAAATACCTTCCCTCAAACGCCAGAGATTATTTAGCTGTGTTTCACTTTGACTAATCACCCCGTCAAGTACCCAGCCTTCTTCCACACAGGTTTCAAAAATCGACATAGCCTGATCCATCAATGCTTCCGATGTTGACTCAAATTCAAGCAAGGCATAATACGGTGCTTCGGTTTCAAACGGTGCCGCGACATCATTATGCTGCAACACATGCCCCATTGCTTCATGAGAGAAGAATTCATAAGCGGTCAGATCGAGTTTGGACTGAAAGCCTTTTAATACATCCATGGTATTAGTGATATCATTTAAACCGAGTACAAGCACCGTAAGATTGTTAGGCTGACGTGTCAGCTTCATGGTTGCTTCGGTGATAAAACCCAAGGTCCCTTCTGCGCCAATAAATAGATGTCTAATATCATAACCGGTATTGTTTTTTAATAAGTCACGATTCAACTCCAGAATGTCCCCTGCACCCGTTACAACCTTCAAACCCAATACCCAATCACGCGTCATGCCATACTTGATAACTTTTATACCACCCGCATTCGTCGAGAGGTTACCGCCTATTTGACTAGAACCTGCGGATGCAAAATCCACCGGATAATATAAATTATTTTCTTCAGCAAAATTTTGTAATTGCTCAGTTACAACACCTGCTTGGCATCGAACAGATTGATCGCTAGCACTGAAATCAACAATTTTGTTCATGTAGTCAAACGAAACAACCACTTCGCCATTACTCGCAACGGCTCCTGCGCTCAGGCCTGTTCTTCCTCCTGAGGGTACAAGTGCAAATTCAAGTTGATTGGCCAGCTTTACAATCGCCTGCACTTCTTCCGTTGTTTTTGGAAAAACGATGGCAGTAGGCCTTGGGGCATAAATTTTAGTCCAATCTTTTCCATGCGATTCTAACGAAGCTTCGTCTGTTCTAACTTTATCTGCTTCAAGAATGTTTTTTAACGCTTCAAGCACTTGATTTGTTGTTGCCATATACTTTATCTACCTAGACTACGAAATACTTTCAAAGACCCACATTATTTTAGTTAAGCCTTTGATATTACTTAATTAAAAATGAGTGCAATTATTTAAACGACTAAAAAGCGGAATATGTTATCATACGCGGCTTTTTCAGACACAATATATCTGTAAGAGATTCTCGATTAATTTGCGGTGCGCTCACCGAAACCAAAGGTTTTAAACGAATATGACTACCACGTCGTTAGACAAAGCTAAAATTCGAATTTTGCTATTAGAAGGTCTTCATGAGTCAGCAGTAGAAACACTAAAAAAAGCTGGCTATAGCAACATTGAGTATTTAAAAACATCCCTTGCGCAAGATGAGCTAATAGAAAAAATCTCTGATGCACATTTTATCGGTATTCGTTCACGCACTCAGTTAACCGAAGAAGTCTTTGCAGCTGCTAAGAAGCTTATTGCTGTTGGGTGCTTCTGTATCGGCACCAATCAAGTCGACCTGAAGGCTGCCACTAAAAAAGGTATCGCCGTATTTAATGCTCCCTACTCCAACACACGAAGTGTAGCCGAATTGGTTCTGGCAGAGGCGATACTGTTATTAAGAGGTGTGCCCGAAAAAAGCGCTATGGCTCACCGTGGTGGGTGGCTCAAATCAGCGACCAATAGTTTTGAAATCCGCGGGAAAAACCTAGGCATTGTAGGTTACGGCAGTATTGGTAGCCAACTCAGTGTACTAGCAGAATCGCTCGGCATGAAAGTTTTCTTTCATGACGCGATCACTAAACTCCCTTTAGGTAACGCTACCCAAGTCGACACCCTAGAAACTTTATTAGGCATGTCCGATATTGTCAGCCTTCATGTTCCCGAAACAGGTGCCACTCAAAACCTGATGGGAGAGAAAGAGTTCTCACAAATGAAACAAGGCAGTATTTTTATTAACGCGGCGCGCGGTACCGTGGTCGATATTGATGCTTTATGCGCAGTTTTAAAGTCCAAGAAAATTATTGGCGCAGCAATCGACGTATTCCCGGTAGAACCTAAATCAAACAATGAAGAATTCATTTCGCCCTTGAGGGAGTTTGACAACGTCATCCTGACGCCTCATGTCGGTGGAAGCACTATGGAGGCTCAAGCAAATATTGGCTTAGAAGTTGGCGAAAAATTAGCAACCTACAGTGATACCGGCACGTCTATTACCTCTGTAAATTTCCCAGAAGTAGCCTTACCCGCTCATCCGGACAATCACCGCCTACTGCATATCCATGAGAATATTCCTGGCGTGATGTCTGAAATCAACCTGGTGCTATCGAACAATAACATCAATATTCTAGGCCAATACCTGCAAACCAATGAAGGCGTGGGTTATGTAGTAATTGATGTAAACAAAGAATGCAGTGATTTGGCGCAAGAGAAACTTCGATCGGTTAACGGCACGATCCGCTGCCGCGTGCTGTTCTAGGTATTCTATAGCCAGAAAATAGCTACAAAAAAGCCGCTTAGTTATTGTTAACAAGCGGCTTTTTATTAGTACAGAGTCATCAACTTTATTAACACATAGCCATAAACACCATATCTACAAATATCAGGACTGACTTGAATCCAGTTCAGACAACATCGCTTTAAAGACCGACTGCCTCATAACGACCGACTCATTCACAAGGTGATGCCCACCACCTTCTATATAAGCAATTTTAACTTCGCCAAAGAGTCGCCTCAAAACAACAATGTTATGCTCCCAATCGACTGTTTTATCTCCAGTTCCTTGAACGATCAAAACTTTTCGCTTGATCCGCTTGCCATTTTCAATTCTCGGTACCCAGTCTTTCAAAGCGCTAATCCAATCCACCGCCATCCATTTAGACTGTAAGGGGTCATTTTTCTTAAGAAATGTCAGAAACTTCACATCAGAACTATTCTGTGAAAAGGAGCGATGCCACACATTCAAAAAGGGTTTTACCATAGAATGCAATTTTGAGATCGACTTCCAACCCATAGGCCTGACCAAAGGAGATAACAACACCACCTTATCAAAAACGCGTTCATTATCAGAACTATGCATCAAACGGTCGATTAACACTGCCCCGCCGGTACTTTGACCCACACAATGATAAGGTTCAGGAAGCGCACCACGACAAGCCGATAAGCACGCATTCATCGCATCTTGATATTGCTGGAAACTTCGAATCGATGAGGGCTTACCACTCGATAAACCGTGTCCTGGCATATCGTAAACAACCACAGCAAACCCAGCTTTTACTAAATAACGAATAAGGTGCTGATAAATTCCCGCATGATCAAAATAACCATGAAACACAAAGATGGTTGCTTTTACCACTTTAGGCTTAAAGGTCTGCATCACAATACGAAAGTCTTTTGCATCCAACCAACCAATTCGCTGCTCTAGACCTTCAAACTCCTGAAAGAAGCTCATACCATAAAATGCATAATAGTTCTCAAGCTCCCCTTTTACAGTGGCTTTCGAACGAAAGGAGAATTTACTTAAATCCATTAAGAGACGATCACGATCCCAATTCATACATACCCTCTACCTTTTACCTTCTATACAGCCAAAGCTAACATTTCTGATTTCAGATACATAAACTCACATTTTACATTGTTTTAAATTGTAGCGGTAACATTCACGCTCAGCTTAGTTACAATGTACATAACACTTATTGCAAGAGATTAGATCATGAGTCAAGAAAGTAAACCTTTAACCGTTATCGATATTGTTTTAGCCACAATGATAAGTTTGATTATGGCAGGTTTTGTAGTCCAACAGTTTGTTTAGAATTTTGATAAAGTAACTTTCTAGCTTAACCTAGGCGAACAAATTCAGTTTTCAAAGCCAAAGGATTGCTCGCTATGAATTATCAGGCTAAATGGTGGCTAAAGAACGGCCATATACAAAGCATTTATCCATCTATTTTTAGATCAATGGACGATAGCTTTTTCACTCCGGAACGTATTAGCACACCGGATGATGATTTTTTAGACCTAGACTGGAACCAAAGCAATAAACACAGGCTCATTATCCTCACACACGGCCTCGAGGGCCACAGCAGACGTCCTTATATGCTTGGAATGGCCAAAGTAGCCATTGAGCATGACTGGGATGTACTGGCCTGGAATTTTCGCTCCTGTAGCGGAGAGCCCAACCGCTTATTAAGCTCTTACCACAGCGGCTCAACCAAAGACCTGCGCACCGTCATCCATCACGCATTAGAAAAAAATAAATATCAGGAAATTGCTTTGGTCGGCTTTAGTATTGGCGGCAACAAAACTTTGCTCCACCTGGGGAGAGATAGAACTAAATTGGCAAAAGAGATTATTGGTGCTGTCACATTTTCAGTTCCATGCGACCTTAGCAGCAGCGCAACGCAATTAGCTAAGTTTAAAAACAAGCTTTATATGCATAATTTTCTTCAGAGTTTTAAACAAAAACTTCAGAAAAAGAAAGTCCTTTTCCCGGATAAGATAGACTTATCAAAATTTAACCAGATAAAAAACTTCTATGACTATGACAGTTGTTACACCGCGCCAATGAATGGCTTTAGCAGCGCTGAAGAATATTGGCAATATAGTAGCAGCTCAAATGTTATCCAAGAGATCCAAACACCCACACTGATGATCAGCGCGCTAGATGACCCCTTTTTAACACCGGAGTGCTTCCCTTCACAACAGCTTACTCACAATAAGTTCGTTGAGATGGAAACCCCTCGATATGGAGGACATGTTGGGTTTATGGCAGTTAATCAAGACAAGCGATATTGGTCCGAACAACGTGCAATGCATTTTTTCAGCACGCTGAGTAAGCTTCAACGTTAGCACTCCTTTTCAGAAACTCACTTTTATTCAGTAGACCATTTTTTGACCGATAAATCTGCAATACTATTTTTGGCAATAACCTGTAAACCCTCACGCCCCAATAGAACTGAATACACGGCGCCATCAACCATCGGAACAAATGCTCCGTTTCCATACCGGGCTTTAACACCAGGAATCCATAAATTTTCTGAAACAAGCTGCCATACATCAATTAACCGACTCTGAGCTTGCAATGGAAATACTGAACGTTGTTTAGAGACCTCATCTTCAATCAAGTGATACCTGCCCGACAAGCGGTCTAATCGGTAAACCGGCGCCAAACCTAGTATCGAAAAGAAATCGCTCCAGGTAATAAGGCGCGCATCCAACTGCCACATATCACCATAAATATTATATGAGACCGGCTCTGATTCTGGGAAAGACAGCGCTAATTGAAAGTACTGGTTTTCGATTTGACTAATTTCAACACCAACAAGAAGAACGCCTTCTTTGTATTGCGTGTAAGAAAAAAAACCTATAATAATAGAAGTACACATTAAGGCAGAAGACAGTGCAAATAGAGCCAAAGAACCTTTGACCCATTGTTTGAAGCAACCTTTAGAAAAAATTGCCTTTAAAGAAATAAAAGCAACTAAAAGAAGCGCTACTCCAATAACGCTTACGAGTATTATCAGTGGTAGGTTTGAAAACATACTGCCCTCAAATACATAAGGTTAGTCGGTATAACCTATGGATGATAAACTTTCTTCAGAAAGCTTTAACAAGGCATCATTTTCAGTCTCAGAAACAAGCATACTTTCGATGTAATACTCCAATGACGTTAGTGCATCAGCAAGTGTTTCGAGAATTCGGTCATCCGGAAGCACCTCACTTTCGCATAACTCAACTCTAATGCAATCTATGCAATTAATAACAATCCTTGCAACACGATCGTGCTCTGTAACGACCATTGCACCTCTAATACAGTCCATTACAAGCGTAACATTTGCTAAATGTAGTTTATCGCCTTTAGATTCTATGTATGAAGTAATTGAACGCTTAGCTAAAGCCAAACCAGATATAGACTCCTCAATAACGACAAGTATAGCTTCAGCCAAGTAAGGAATTTCATCCGAATTTTCCCTTGAAACGACTTCAATCTCACTCTGGATACCGGTTTCTTCAAAGCGTTTAATCGCTTGCTCTATACCTAATATAGCGTCAGCTACTGAAAGCAACTCCTGCTCTGAAACAGAATCTAATGACTCTTTCCAGCCTGACAAACGCGTGGCTTGCTGATCACACGCGATACTTATATTACTCAAATCTAACATCATCAGTGTAGAACTGAGTCTGTCAAACACACCACAGATAAAGTCGATATCTGCAACTTTTGGATCACCGCTGCGCTCTAAAATATCTAATTTATCTTTTAATTGGCTCATTTCTTCTTGCAATGCACTGGACAAAGAACGCAAAACATCTGCACCAGGACCAAATAGTCGCTTACTCTCGGCATTGAGTGTTTTTTCTGTGAAATCGAGGGTTGTAACGTCGTAAGCCTCCAACGCCTTTTTAACATTTTCCGATTCAGAGCCACTCAGGGCCAATATATAAAGAAGTTCTTTTGTTAAGGAGTCCGGTGCCGATTTACTGGTAACAACACTACCGACCAATGCCATTTCACGTAGGTACTTTTCTACCTTCATGAACAAACGTTTTCTCAAATCGGCTGTTGCCATTTCTTCATTTAGTATAGTCTCGCAAACCAAGTTGACTAAGGCCCAAAACTGAGAAAGAGGGTCGCCGGCACAAAGCTTTAAAGAGCCACGCGCAGCACGACCCAATAAACTTAAACTAATCTTAGTGTTTCGGTCTCGCAACATATCAAGTAAACCTACTTGATACATATGCCTAAAACGCTTGGCATGGTGTTCAAAGTCTTCAAGCTTACTCTCTTCGGTTAATCCCCATAAAGCGCTTGCGTCAATTTCTTTGCTAGGTGAAAACTCAAAGAAATGAGATTCAGGAAATGGTTTAGATTTTCGCGCAATTCGAAGTTCATTGATGATAGGTAAGAGTAATTCAGGGTGATCTATTTTCTTTTGACAAAAATATTCTGTGTAGCGCCTAAGAATAAAAATAGCATTACTTAAATTTGTCAGTAGTCCATTTTTATCGTCATTTGCACCAACCGGCAACTCATTGGCCAAAGCAACCGATTCCTGGCACAACAAGACACAAGCTTGTACTTCCACTAGTACAAATATTCCACGGAGTTGATTGAGGTAATCAATACAATTCTGTAGATCTTCGCCACTATCCCGATTTTCTTGAAATCTCTCAAGACTCTGTTCAGCTCGATGGATTGTGGTTTCAATTTCTGGTTGTACCAGTTCAATTGAACTAATGTTAGGTGACGCTATCGCCATAGGTAACAATTCCAGTTCAGTAAAACAAAAACATGCTTCAAAATTGTCTCAACCTAATTTCGTTAATGAAAATTTCTATCAATGTAACTTAAAAAACAAGATTAAAAAAATACCCTTTCATATTAATTTATATCATATTTTTGGTGCTTAACAAGTTTGGCTGTGTTTGTTTTCGTAAATCAAAGTATTACAATAAGTGAGTATTGCACATTTTTAATCACAGATCCCATACGATAGCCTCAGCTCCTTTCCTGAGGGAGTCTAAGTAAAGCGCGTGCTCTGATAATTCTGGACCACTCGCTTTAACAACAGATAAAGCCTCCCTCACACTTGAAAGTCGTCTTATATCCAGACCTCCCGCGCCACTACCATCTTCTTTATCTAGCAATAATGCTGTTTGCCCACCACTCAATAAAAGGTACACATCCGCTAGAATTTCTGCATCCAACAAGGCACCATGCAATTCCCGATGACTATTATTAATTCCATAGCGTTTACATAACGCATCAAGACTGTTTTTCTGACCTGAATGCTTTTTTCTGGCCATCGCCAACGTATCCAGTACACCGCAATACGACTCAATTGGGTTCAGCTTTTGCCTTAGCATTGCAAATTCATGATTTATAAAACCCACATCAAAAGGCGCGTTATGGATCACTAACTCTGCACCCTTAACATATGCTAAGAACTCTTCGGCAATATCATGAAATAGCGGCTTATCTGTCAAAAACTCATTAGTAATACCATGAACGCCGATAGCTTCCTCTTCCACCACCCTCTGAGGATTGATATAAACATGATAATGATTCCCTGTAAGTTTCCTGTTAACCATTTCAACACAACCAATCTCAATGATTCGATGACCTAACTTAGGGTTAATACCTGTTGTTTCAGTATCAAGCACTACCTGTCTCACTACTTAACTCCTATAAAAATTGGATAATAAAATGTTGGATTTATAAAAAGACCTGTTCAAGGATTGTGAACCTCGCTGAGTTTATTAGCGCTGGTTTTGGTCACTTTTGAGAGCGGCATGCCGACGACTTTTGCTCTACGTTGCCAGCCCGGCGCTATATTGACACGGGAACCAACCTGTTTTTGAGCCAGCACCGTATAATACGCACCTAAGGGCACTTTAGTATTCAGAACTTTATTCAGCCACATAAAATGATTCATTAAACTGTGGTGATTATAAGGCAATCCATAAAAATGGTAATCTAAACCAGACACCTTAAAATCTAATAAAGTCAGCCAGTCTTCAACGCGCTTACCTGATACAAACCGGTTATTCCAAGGTGCGTCCTTTGAGCGACGAAACAATTTTCGCCCCCCCCATAAACTAAGAGGATTAAAACCAATTAACATAAGGTGGCCACCTGACTTCAATATTCGAGAGGCCTCTCGCAAGGTTTGATGTGGGTTATCTGAATAATCCAAGGAATGATGCATGACCACCAAATCAACCATATCACTTTCAAGCGCTATTTCATCAGAGGATGAGATAATAGTGTTCTCCGGCAAGTCCTGCTCCCACTCAGGCAAGATATAAAATTTATGCCCTAAACTACTTGGATTACCTACGGGTACTCTATGAGAAACAGCTAACTCAGCCTGATGAAAGCCAAATAGTTTCTGAATTTTAAGCTCTATATTATGCCGCTGATCCGCTAGTAAGCTTCTCCCTAGCGCACTCTGAAACCAAAACTCTAACTGTTTTTGGCGACTGAGCATTCCATCTGAACCACTTTCAAAATCTAACCTCATATCCCCACCTCCATGATTCAGTACACTATACGATTATTCCAAACATTTTAATATTACCTAGAGCATGCAATCAACTGGGTTCTCACTCGCTGCTTTTTACGCAAATTTCAAAAATATAGGCGTACCCTAAAGATATTTCGCACCCAATTTAACATTCCTTGTTTCATATGGAATGCGTTAAGGAAAGAAGACCGGTTCACAATATCATTACATTTTTAAAATACTGTTAAAAGCTCGTTGACCCACCGAGCTCATAACAATAGACTTGAAGACCTTTTCGAGCTTAAGCTTTTATCACTTCACTGACGCCCTCTTTCCTTATGCGCCATTTTTTTATTACGATATTAATTACCTTACTTTCTGCATGTTCTACTTTGAACTGGATTTCTAAGGATACTGATTCTTCCCATTCACTGGTTAAGAATGAGAATATACAGCCTCAGCCTGTTGTTACTAACACGCATTCTCAGGCTGCGCCCGCAAAGGAAAGTGAGTCCACTGCCCATCCTACAGAACCCACCACTCTACAAAACAAACATAAAGCACCTGAGCTAACCTCAAGTAAAAAATCTGTCAGTAAACAAATAAAATCTCAGAAAAGTGTCTCTACTAAAACTGCATCAACTAACGTTAGATCAGCAAAAACACCTTCGACTGCACGAAAGACGCTAAGTAATAGCCCTAGCAACAGCTCAGACCGAATCTTGGACTTGTTAACTAAAAGCCCTTTTCTAGTCAATAACCCAAAACAGTCTAAGTTACCCAGTTTAGATGTATTGCAAAATAAGAATGAAGAGAAATTTAATCTAGCGGCGTTAATTCCACCTAAAAAAACCAATGCCGATTTCTCTGATTACGGATTCATCACACCTACAAATGATCTAGAACAACGCGTTAATAAAGAGCTTAAAGCCCAACGGGATAAAGACGCAGAGGCGACCAACAACAACTTAGTTGACCGCTTAACGTTGCACTTCAAACTAGACCTCACACTAGACAACAAACGCATCCAGAACCAATTAAATTGGTATCTTCGTAACCCTGAATATTTAGATCGCACTTTCAAACGCTCGGCGCGATATTTATATCATGTTGTTGAAGAGGCGAAGAAACGCAAGCTACCGATGGAACTCGCATTACTACCCTTTGTCGAAAGCGCCTACGATCCATTTGCTTACAGCCATGGCCGTGCCTCAGGTTTGTGGCAATTCATCCCCGGTACCGGCAAAATTTATGGATTGCACCAGAGTTGGTGGTATGACGGCCGAAGAGACGTTTTAGCCTCTACAAAGGCCGCTCTTGAGTATTTGAGCTACCTTAATAGAATATTCGATGGTAATTGGTTACATGCCCTAGCAGCCTACAATTCGGGCTCAGGCAGGGTTAGTAAAGCCATCAAAAGAAATAAAAAGAAAAATAAACCCACTGATTTCTGGTCCTTAAAACTTCCTAAAGAAACAAAAGCTTATGTACCTAAATTATTAGCGCTTGCAAAAATTGTCAATACACCTTCCGCGTATGGTATCGACTTACCCGCCATTGTCGATAAACCCTATTTTTCCGTGGTGAAAACGACTGCTCAAATAGACTTGGCGCAAGCAGCCGCATTAGCTAAAGTTGATATTAGTGAAATTTATAAGCTTAACCCTGGATTCAATCAGTGGGCCAGTGCCCCCAGTGGCCCCCACAGGCTTTTGGTCCCTATTCAACAAGCCGATTTTTTCAGAAAACAACTGTTAACGCTTCCACCCGAAAAAAGACTCAACTGGAATCGCTATAGCGTAAAGCGAGGCGACTCGTTAATACGCATTGCTAAAAAGTTCAATACTACGCCGAAGTTGATTAAACAGGTCAATCAATTAAAGTCCAATATG
>Ga0105350_10000611_pt1 | contig 23576 bp, 17 predicted proteins | sample EN1Hudsemesocosm_FD_83506 | JGI IMG/M metagenome (GOLD analysis project Ga0105350, IMG submission 83506) | Methane-oxidizing microbial communities from mesocosms in the Hudson Canyon - EN1E Hudson Canyon | ecosystem: Environmental > Aquatic > Marine > Cold seeps | place: Hudson Canyon... | reverse complement strand
TTGTTAAAAATCAATACACCATCAACAAACATCGGCCTATAATTTACTACTACTTTAAATATATAAACCTTCTCATTAATACGTATGGATAAGTATTAATGTTTAGAAGAAAAACTATTAGCCAACACTAAATAAGCAGGTAAGCGATGAAAAATACACAAAATTCAATAGTGAAAGAAAACCTTTCCAGAAAACACATTCTAATTACTGGTTGCACAGGTTTTTTAGGCAAAGTTTTACTCGAGAAGATTATTAGGTCCATCCCTGATGTCGCTAGTATTAGCATTTTACTCAGAGCCAACGCTAAACATGATAATGCACAAGCACGTTTTGAGAGCGAAGTGCTTAGCTCTTCGATTTTTGATCACCTTAAAGAAATCGATTTAGATGCCTTCAATAATTTTTGCGCGACCAAACTAAATATCATTGGTGGCGAATTAACTCAAAAGCAATTTGGCTTAGATGCTGAGAACTTTGAAACTCTCGCAAATAATATCGATATTATTGTAAATTCAGCCGCCAGTGTTAACTTTAGAGAAGCTCTCGATAAAGCATTAAAAATTAACACTCTCTGCCTGCACAATATTATTGAGCTTTCAAAACTAGGCGGGGATATTCCAGTCGTACAAGTCTCAACCTGCTATGTTAATGGGTTTAATAAAGGTGACATCTACGAGGATACTTCAGCACCTTCAGGCCGAGATTACTCCCGAAAAAACCGAATCCCCCGAAATGAAAAAGGTCTTTACCAAGTCGAGCCGCTAATTTCGAGACTAAAAGATAAAATTTCTAGCACACGCCTACCTTCTGATAGTAAAGATGCACAAATAAAATCCTTGGTCGACTTAGGAATTGCTCAAGCCAAACATTATGGCTGGAATGACACCTATACTTTTACCAAATGGATGGGCGAACAGCTGCTCATTGAAAAGCTTGATACTAAATCACTTGCTATTGTTCGCCCTGCAATCATTGAAAGCACACTTCAAGGGCCAACCCCTGGCTGGATAGAAGGCATCAAGGTTGCTGACGCGATTGTTTTTGCTTATGCCCGTGGAAAAATTGCTTATTTTCCTGCCAATAACAACGCGGTCATGGATATCATTCCTGCCGACCTTGTTGCGAACAGTATCATTCTAGCAATGACCAAAGTATTTGTGACACCTAATGAAACGAATATCTACCAGTCCTGCAGTAGTGGTTCTAATCCAGCGATTATCGGAGAACTAAAAGAAGCGATGGTAGAGGAGGCTCAATCAAACTATAAATCCTACCCCAAGCTGTTTAAGAATAAGAAGCCAGCGAAAGAATTCACCTTCGTTTCAAAGTCAGTTTTTGAAACGGCCGTTAAAGCGCTAAAAATGCCCTTAGGTTTTTTACATGACGTAAAATCTTTACTGGGTCAGGCTGACAGTAGGGACCAAATGCTTAAAAATATTGATACGGCATTAACATTATCGACGACTTTTGCATTTTATGGTTTCCCAAAATATCGCTTTCATAATGGTAAGCTGATGGCTTTAGCTGAAGAACTTGGAGAAACCAAAGACGGGGAGTTTCCAGTTGATGCTAAATTGATTAAGTGGAAAAAATACTTTGGCAAAACGCATCTCGCGGGATTAGAAAAGTATGCACTTAAAGAGACTAAAGTCGCGATACCTAGCCGACCTAAAGCAAAAAAGACAGAAAAGGCTTAATTAATATTGTCGAACTACTACTAAAAACGGTAGTAGTTCGCGCAGCTTCTTATAGACCGACTCACTTCGACTTAATTGCTTCCACTAGGCTAATATTTTTTCAATATCTGCCGTAATTTCTTTAGGTTCTAGGTTAGGCGCATAGCGTTTAAGTACCTTGCCCTCTTTATCCACTAGAAACTTTGTAAAGTTCCATTTTATTTTTTCAGACCCCAATAAGCCTTTCGCTTCAGATTTTAAATGCTGATATAGCGGATGTGTATTTGTTCCGTTGACGTCAATTTTTGAAAACATGGGAAAAGTCACGCCATAATTCAAGGTACAGAATTCGCTAATTTCACTTTCGCTGCCAGGATCTTGCTTTAGAAATTGATTACAGGGAAAACCTAAAACCTCTAGACCTTGGTCATTATATTTTTCATATAATCCCTCCAAGCCTTTAAATTGAGAAGTAAATCCGCACTTACTCGCGGTATTTACAATTAGCATCGCTTTCCCTCGATAGTTCTCAAGCTCTGTTTCTTCACCTTTAATTGATTTAACTTTAATTCCGTATATATCACTCATTTCTTTCCCTCTTATTTGAATTTATTTAATCTCGCTAATGACACCCAAGAGCCTAGATTCACCCTATATCAAAACACCTCTAAATACCGTAAAGATGAAATGGCGCAAGTAGTTTTAACATCACTAATTTTATTTGAATCCTAGGTTATACTAAATACATGTATCATTTTGAACACTAGGAAGCTTACTTGCAAACCTCGTCTCACACATCATCTTTATTCAATTATTATAATTTTTATAAAGTCATTATTGGCATTCTTTTATTAGGAATGTCCTTCTCACAAGAAGAACTATTAAATTCATTTAGATATACCGAAATATTTCAAATATTAACCTTGAGCTACTTACTCCTAAATATCACAACACTGGTGTTTTTTCGTTTTGTATTATTAGGTACGGCGCGTCAAGTTTTCACGGTTATTTCGCTAGACATATTAGTTTTACACGCTTTATTTTATTGTGGTGTAGGCATTTCTGGAGGTCTGGTGAATTTATTGATAATCACCGTTGCGGCCGGTAATATTATAATGAGAGGTCGTATCGGTTTATCCTTTGCGGCGTCTGCAAGCTTGTTATCAATAGGTATTGAAGCCGAACGACTGCTTGCTAACATCGACACAATTAGTGACCTCGCCCAAGCAGGGCTCATGGGCTGTGTGTATTTTGCAACAGCCTACATGCTTCAATATTTTGCCATTCGCATTACTCAAAGCGAATCGCTCGCAAAGCAACGTGAGCAAGATATTCTTGAGCTTGAAAAATTGAATCATCATATTATTCAAAGTATGCGTACAGGGATTATTGTCTGTGATGACCATTTTAAAATTATACTCATTAATCAAGCCTGTAAAGACTTAATCAACCTTGACTCTGACGCGCTCTTGCCTTCCTTTATCATTGACCGAATCCAATTATGGCAACAAGACCCTGGTGTACGTACTACGCCTTTTCAAGCATCACCCGAGAAGCCGTTAGTGCAAGCAAATTTTTCTCATTTACAAAAAAACAAACGATCAGATATTCTTATTTTTATTGACGATACCCGCTTAATGACACAACAAGCTCAGCAACTGAAACTAGCGTCTTTGGGCCGCCTTACCGCGAGTATTGCACACGAAGTCCGTAATCCATTAGGAGCGATTAGTCATGCAACTCAACTCCTGGCAGAATCCGAGAACTTAGACCCTGCAGATAAAAAAATGACGGACATAATTCAAAGGCACTCAAAACGTGTTAACTTAATTATCGAAAACACTCTGCAGCTTAGTCGTCGGTCTGAGCCAGAAGCTATCGACATACAGTTGAAAGAGTGGCTCACTAGTATCGTTTCGGAATACATAAACCAAAGAGAGGGGCTGGTAAAAATTGACCTCGTGATAGATACGCCGCTTGAGACAGCTAGGTTTGATCCAGGCCAAATTGAACAAGTTCTAATTAACCTTATTGATAACGGGGTCCGACACGGCACACAACAAAACCCTAATTCAGTACTAACCATTAAACTAGGGGTAATTTCAGAAGGTAAGCAGGCTTATATTGATGTCATTGACCGAGGAGCAGGCATATCAGAAGAAAACACACAGCATTTGTTTGAACCATTTTTTACCACTGAAAGCCAAGGAACAGGCCTTGGCCTTTATCTTTCAAGAGAAATGTGCGAAGCCAGCCAAGCCCAGCTAGACTATATCAATACAGATAAACCTGGCGCGTGCTTTCGTTTAATGTTTGCACACCATAAACGCATTGTTTAAATGCTTTAAAGCTTACAAGCAAAATACATTTACTCGCTTATAACCGGTCAATTAAAACCCTATGAACCCTCAACACGCACTTATCATCGACGATGAACCTGATATCAGAGAACTTCTGGAAATCACCCTAATTAGAATGGGCATTAACACCAGTAGTGCAGCTTCCGTAGCTGAAGCAAAACTGAAATTATCTGAGCAAGATTTTCAACTTTGTTTAACTGATATGAATTTACCAGACGGCAATGGCATTGACCTGGTTGCATTTATGCAACAAAACTACCCTAAAACCCCGGTCGCGATGATCACCGCATATGGTAATGTCGAAACAGCAATTAGTGCCTTAAAAGCAGGTGCATTTGATTTCATTTCTAAACCCGTCGACTTAACTCATTTACGTAATTTAGTCAGCACGGCACTTAAACTTTCAGAAAACGAAACATCGAGTCACACTACCGACATAAAAAACAATTCACTCATTCAAGGTAATACGAATGAAATCAAATTACTGAACAAACAAATCTTAAAACTTGCCCGAAGCCAGGCTCCTATTTATATTTCAGGCGAATCAGGTAGCGGTAAAGAGCTGGTTGCTAAAACCATCCATCAGCAGGGCCCGCGAGGCAAGACGGGGCCATTTATACCGGTTAACTGTGGCGCCATCCCAAGCGAGCTCGTTGAAAGTGAATTCTTTGGCCATAAAAAAGGCAGTTTTAGTGGAGCGATTGAAGACAAACCAGGTTTATTTCGCGCAGCTCATGGCGGCACTTTATTTCTAGATGAAGTGGCTGATTTACCACTCCCTATGCAAGTAAAGCTATTAAGAGCGATTCAAGAGAAGCATATTCGCCCTGTAGGTGAGCAACAAGAAATACCGATTGATGTTCGAATTTTAAGTGCTACCCATAAGGATTTAGCTCAACTCGTCGCCGACGGTTCATTTCGACAGGATCTATTTTATCGTATTAATGTCATTAAATTAGACGTGCCCCCTTTGAGAGAGCATGCTGGGGACATCCCTTTATTAGCAAATTTCTTTCTTAAGAGTATTTCAAAAGAGTGCAATGTTACCGATGCACGTTTTGATCAGGTTGCCTTAGATGCATTATCTCACTATCACTTCCCTGGAAACGTACGTGAACTTGAGAATATTATTGAGCGTGCTTTTACACTATGTGAAGATGACATTATTCAAGTAAGTGACTTGAATTTAGATGGCGACCCTGAGCTTGTGAAAGAAAAGCCGATGCTTTCTCCCATCGCGCAAGAACCACTCCGCCCCAGTGAGCCACAACCGGCGCTAGCAAAACAAACAGCCAATACGCTCGCAATCCCTCCCCGTTTACCCGAACAATCACTTGAGGATTATCTTGAAAGCATAGAACGACAAGAAATTGAACAAGCTCTAAACCAAACAAAATGGAACCGCACCGCCGCGGCTAAAGTACTTGGTATTAGCTTCCGGGCTTTACGCTATCGTTTGAAAAAGCTTGAAATGGATTAATAGATATCAACTCAAACTTGATTCTATCGCTTTGCATTTTAGGCTGTATCTAATCAAACGATATCACATTGACTCGAAGGTCACGCAACTGCCTTGCCTAGATAAGGACAAAACAGCGAATTCGAGGATTGAGTAAAATAAACGAAAATGAGCATTAGCGATCTAATCCTCAGTTTGCGTTGTGGATACCGTATAACGTGCCTCGGCAAAATGAGGCTTTACACTTCACATGCATACCTACTCCACCTGACTAAAGCTCATAAGCACATCAGCTAAAGCCTGACTATGCGTCAACATTGGCAAGTGGCCGCTGTTGAGTTGAAAACTGGATTTTAGGTTAATGCTTTGGGCAATACTCTGTTGAGACGCTAAGGAAATAATGCGGTCATTTTTAGCAAATACGTAGTATTTATCAATCTCCTGAAAACGTTTTTCATTTAGGGTGACCTTGCTTCCACCAACAGGAGCCGATTCAGCAACTGAGTATTTATTCAACCATTCTCGTTGCGATTTATTTGCACACTGAGCAAAGTTTTTCGTAAAGCTAAGTTGATTAGTAATTTCAAGTAATTCACTACTTTCATTAAATGTTACACCCGTAAAATAATTCTTTTCATCTTCCTTAGATAGCTTCCTTCATAACTCCTACAACTGGTTCATATTTCATACATTTATGTAGATGTATTTTTATGAACATTTTAGTAAAGTGGTAATATATACAGGCTCTGCACAACAACAATAATAATTTAAAGTATAAAAATAATGAGACCTTTGATGCCAAAACAATTCACATCAGACATAGTAACGAACGCATACCAACAAGAAAGCCAGCTCATTACTCAAATATATAGGGCTGCAACAGAACCTCAATCAATGACCCGTTTCTTAGAAAGTATTAAAAATGCTTTAAATTGCCGTTCAGCTTCAATTTCAGTGATGGATCAAACAGGTCGTTCGCAGTTCAATAAAAGTATGCAAGTAAATGTCGACCCTTATTTTAGCGAGTTATATAATAATTACTATTCCAAGATCAATATGTTTGGTCAAGCCATCTCAGGAATGATGAAAAATAAAAAGTACCTAAAAGCCATCGCTTCTCATGAGTTCTACCCACTAGAAAAATATCTAAAATCAGAAATCTATAATGAGTGGGCAAAAAAACAAGACAATATGTGTCATGTAGCGACGACGGCCTTTAATGATTCTGGCTCTATCATCATATTCGGATTACAGCGTACTGAAAAACAGGGGTATTTTCATCCTCAAGAATTAGACTTTCTTGACCGTTTAGGGCCACATCTAAAAAACGCATTTAACATACATCAAAAATTTAGTTGTTTAGAAGCTGAAAAAAAACAATTAGAAGTAGGGCTTTACCATTCAGAACGGCCCTATATTCTATTCGATCAAAACCTTAATGTGACGTTTGTTAATCGCAAGGCTGAAGCGTTCTTTCGGCACACGAAAGAGTTGTCAGTTTCGAATAGAAAACTTAAAGCTTCGAATCCGGTTATATCGTCTAAAATTTACCGTTCATTGAAGCTTGCCGTTCATTCGATACTCGATAAAGGAGATATCTCAAACCAGCTTTTGAAAGTTACTAGAGAAGGTAAACAAGATTTAGTGTTACACATATCTCCTTTTTTTCTCGCTGAGGAAGACATAGGTATAAAAAATGAATTTCATTCTCGTGCATTCATTGAGATTTTTGACCCAGATTGTATGCAAACCACATCCGAACAGACCTTGGAAGAATTATATGCGTTGACACCTGCTGAGGCTAAACTAGCCGCGTTTCTGTTAACAGGAGCAAGCCTTAAAGAGATAGAACAGTTCACTAATACCACTGCGAATACTTTAAAAACACACCTTAAAGCTATATTCAGAAAAACTGATACTTATCGACAGCAAGAACTAATTGTAAAACTATCTAACCTCCCTCGTTTTTAAGAAATTGTCCTTTATTCAATATTCACTTATATTATTATCGAAAATGCAGGACATATACTAGAAGTAACTCAAAAACAAATCGCCCTGCACACTACGAATTAATCTCACTGCTAACAAAACCTCACAATAAACCAACCTCCCTCACCCAAACGAGTGAAGTCACTTCGGTAATTTTTTGCTAAGTTAGAAGTTGAGTAGCCAATACCAGCGGCAAAAACCGTCCCTCAGAACGCTTAGTGTCTAAGGTATCTTTTCTGCACTGCTATTTCGGTAGTGAGTGCGGTAATTAAAACTCTTCGACCTACTTTATTCTTGTTGAAAGGTCGATTTGTATGGACTCCATCTAGTAAACGATGGGAATTTTAAGGAGAAGTTGATACATCATGCTAACGGCTGATCAATACAAAGAATTTGGCGAAAAATTCGTAGAGCGTTTTTTAGCTTTTGGATTTGGAGCAATGACTGAAACAGAAATGGATATCCTAGTTTTTGATCTTTTGTCGGAGTCGGAGGAAATCAAAGATAAGTCGAATTATCACGTTGCCAACAAACTTCAAATTTCTGAGTCTAAAGTAAAGTCTCTTAGATTAAATGCTATGAAAAAGTATAAGCAAGCAAACTATAGGGCAGTTCTGGCAAGCCTAAATACCAAATAAAAAAGAAATAGCCAAGCTAGAGTTTGAAGCTGGCCAAGTAACAATCACCATGGAAAATCCCGTAGAACGCTATGAACTTGACATGTAATAAATGTAGGTAGGAGCATTGCTAGGTAAACTCAGCCCTATGATTTAAAAGCTAAACTTTACTTCTATCTCTTAACCTTCCTTTTTAAACAACATTCGAATCAAGCTCTACTCAACGGGTCGTAAGGCTTAGCATCAAGCGGTAAGGTATCACCACATAGCATTGAGGTCATTAAACGAACCGAGGCCGGTGCGAGTACTAAGCCGTTTCTAAAGTGCCCGGCATTCACATAAGCATTATCGTATTCTGGCAAGCGTCCGATATAGGGAATACCTTCTGGTGAGCCAGGGCGTAAGCCAGCCCAATGATGATTGATTGGGCATGTGGCTAATTGAGGAAACAAATCAATAGCCATATCTGCCAAGGCATTTTTTGCATTGTCTGTGGGTTGTTTATCAAAGCCTTCATATTCCAGAGTACTACCCGCGACAACTTTGCCATCACGCCGTGGAATAACATACTGCCCACCACTCAGGACCACTCGATTTACCATGCCTGGCTTTGCATCAAACAACACCATTTGACCTTTCACTGGCTCAATTTGAATCGCTTTTTGACCACTTACCTGTGGCGTCCAAGCTCCTGAACATACCAGCACGACATCACCTTCAATACATTCACCCTTTATGGTGTTAACACCTATCACCTTTGAACCATGTGTTTGTAGGCTAGTCACTGCTGACTCTTCATGAATTTCAACACGAGGATGAACGGATAATATGTTGTACAATGCTTTTAATAAACGAGGGTTACGTACACTTGCAACTTGTGACATCCACAAACCGTCTTGAACGCCCTCACGCAGTTGCGGTTCCAAATCATACACAGTTTTTTGATCAATCGGCTCCAACCAAGCGTCAGCACATTTTGACCATGCTACCGCCTCATTGTAATCACCGACATTGAGCATCAATAAACCATGTCGCGTTATTTCAGGGTCAATATCGCTTTCTGCTTCAAGGGTTTGAATCAAATTGGGGTAATAAGCTTGCGACCAAGAAGCGAGCGCGGTGATGGGGTCAGAATAACGCCAAGGATATAATGGAGAAATAATACCTCCCCCCGCCCAACTGGCTTCAGTTCCACAAGCGCCCTTATCAATTAAAACAACGTCCATACCTTTTTGCGCAAGCTCCCTCGCTTGCATCATGCCGATCACACCAGCACCAACAATAATAACCTTCAAACTAAAATCTCTTGTAACGATGAATATATAATTGCACTTTATCTGATTCCATATAAAAATACTCTCAATAAAATAAAAGAACGCTCTGTAAATGGAATTTACGAAATCAATTATCAAGGAATGATAATCATGCTCAAAAACTGTGGATTCACCCTCGTTGAATTACTCACAACATTAGTCATTGTTACGGTACTATCAATGGCAGCAATCCCCTCGTTCAAACATATTTATCAGGCAAGTAAAGCCACGGCGGTTATCAATCAAGTTGTCGGTGTAACACGACTAGCACGTAATACAGCAGTGACTGAAAAAACCACCACAACATTATGCCCAAGTATTGATGGGGTCACCTGCTCGGATGAATGGAAGGATGGCGTTATATTATTCACAGACAATAACACCAACAGCCAAATAGATGGTAATGACCATGTCGTCCGTTTTTACCAGCCTTTTATTGATACAGGCTTTTTAAACTGGAGGTCTCTAAGAAATAAAATCCAGTTTTCATCAACAGGCCTGCCTCGAGGAACCATAGGAAGCTTTGTTTATTGCCCCAAAAGCCAGGATCCTCTCTATGCTAAATCCATGATTTTAAGCTTCCAAGGTAGGATTCGTTCTGGCCAAGACCGAAATCAAGATGGTATTGACGAAACCAGCAGCGGACAAAACATTTCATGTTCTTGAATGGGGATATAAGAAAAAAATCACGTTACCATGCACCACTTCGTGCTCCATAGAAGTGTAGAAGCAGCTCACCATCAAAAATCGTGTCCACCCGTCAGTACACTTAGCTAGATTTAATGGGGCAATCCAACGACTCGGCTAAAATATTGATTTCATAATAACCTTCAACGGGATTATTAAAATCGGCGTTTATACTATATCTACTATCGATATACGCACTAAAAACACTCTATTTCAGACTAAATATTATAACTCCCTCCATCCCACTTCTTTACTCATGACACCTTCAAGGTTGTGCTCGATATTAATCGATATGGACCGATCTGAATTCAAATTAATGATCGTCGCTTCGCCTTGCATGCGGCTTTCACCTAAGTGAATTTCAGGGGATAAAGGCGGTGTTACGCCAAGCTGTACCTTTTCAACGACTTCGTCATTATTTGTGCTCAAGCCCGGATCTACAAAAACATGTTTATACCAAGCGGTTCCAGTAGTGTAACGTAGCGCATACAAATAGGAGGTCCCAAAAACACTGCATGAAGCCTGTTCAGGGGTATAAGTAGTTTGACTAAAGATTCCTCCTAGCACCGACCCAAGCCCCAACACTCTTTCACCACCTATCAACGTAGCTTTCCAGCCAGACAAGTATGACGAAGAATCGGCATATTGCATTTGCCGTGCTTCCAGTGCTTCGACAGTATCCACTTCAAGCGAAGGCATTACTTCAATAGAATTATTCAGCTGACCGCTAGTCTCTGTCACTGTGGCATTAGAGACATCTACCAATGATTCAGAGAGAATAGCTGAAGGCGTTGCACTGTAGGTATCCATTGCAAATTTACCTTGCGTATTCCGTGGTTCTTTTAAACCCAGCATAAGATTTGGCGTATCACTTTTCAGATCACCCTCGGTATAAAAACGGCCGGTTCCAACATGTATCCATCGATTTTTATTTTTATCAAAACTAATATTAGGTCGAGTAGTGATCGGCGCTTGGGCATCAAACACAAGATCTTTCTTCCAATGATGATTGCCTGCCCCTGTGCCAGGATCAATACGCAAACGAAACAACTTCCCTAACCAAGTATCGACACTAGCATCCAAATTAGAGTCGCCAGAGTCCTCACCCCCACCCACTGCTGTTGCAATGCCAAAATAAACAGCGTCTGTGGTTGAGTCCAGGTCTATATCTACCGCAACAATATCCCCCACAAATGAATTACTTTCCCCTAGGTCCATGACCCCATCATTACCAAAGCCAGCTTCAAGACTCAAGGTCTTCAAATTTAACATCAATAAATGTGCATTTTGCTCACTTACTACTTGTTTATGGCCGTTACTATTTGGAGAAGGGCCAGACCCAAACGCTAAATACCAGTCGGCCCCGTTCGTACTTTCAACCGTTAATGCAGAGGGCATTGACATGCTTGCCCCTAACTTTTCATGACTAAACTCAGCCAACAGTTTAGGCGCTTGCTCAGGGTCAGTAATATCAAAAATAAGGTAGGCAGGACGTACCGTCACACTGGAAGAAGTATTACGAGGGTCAGGATAAACGTCAGATAATCCCCCGCCACTTCTGAATCCCACCACTAAAACCGTCCCCCAACCATTAGGATGAGTACTTACTTTAATGGAGTCCCCATTCATATCATTGCCAAAGGTATCAGGTTGCCCAGCGACCTCACCTTTACTAAAAATCTGGGCATCAAAAACATATGGAGTTTGATCTACAAAATAAGCATGATCCCCTACCTTAAATCCATAGTCAGGTTTACTTAAATAAGCAAGGTGAGGCAATAAATTATAAGGAACGAATCCCCATGTCTCTTGGCCTAACGCCCATTCGGTATAACCAGATTTAATACCACTAAATTTACGATTAACTTTGTCATACCAGCCACCATTAAACGCATGCAACATTCCATCGTTGCCGCCCACGTAAACGATGGTTCTACGATTTTGATATTGCACAAAGAAATCCCAATAAGACTCATCATCATAGAGTAAATGTAAGTTCTCAGATGGAGCTCCAACAGCTATCGGGCTTGAGTAAATTACATCACCTAAACGCTGCGTTGCATTATTAAGCTGACGACTACGCATTCCTGGCTGGTCAACCCCCCTAATATAATTAACCACGGCTGCCGCTTCTAGTACTGTACGCGTGTTGAGCATTCCGACTTTATCCTCAGTAAATGTTGCTGGTACAAAGTCTTTCTCTACAAAAGTGCTGGCACCTTCACTTGTTTCATCTAGATAAAAATTGGTTCTTATATATCTATTTTTTGATGCGGCGGCATAGCTCATTCTCTGCGTGACCGCTTCCGAATCTGACAAGGCTGACAAAGCACTGCTTGCACGCCATAAATAACCGACATCGTCTAGAGAAAAGATATACCCATCTCTTTCCGTACATTTTTCTCCAACCTGAGGAGTAGAAAGAAAAGCCTCATCCGTCGATAATTTTACGCGAACTTTATCGTTTTTTACGTCAAAACATGAACTGTAAATGGGGTCTACAGCAACACTTTCCAACCGTCCATCACCATCATCACTACGCATCCTACCTTGATGATCGACCATTAATGCAGACACATCTCCGACCCACTTGACGGTTTCATTTCCAATGGTGAGGGAAGGTGAAAAGCTTGCTTGATACACCACACCTTCAGCACTGCTAGATGTAGATATAAAAGATGAGGAATCACCAGAAGCAGACCGGGAAAGCATGTCTGTTAAAGCATTTTGCAGTGATATTGATATTTCATCGACATCTTCAACTAAATAAAATGTATCGGGAAAACAATCACCATTACCATCCCATTCGGTAGTAGGGCATTCTGAGTGGTTAAGCTTAGAATAAGTATTAAAATCAGTATATTTACGGCCACTTTTGTCAATAGGCCACATCGGATCGGGTAAACCTACAGTACCAGTTGATACGGTCGTATCATCAATAAATCCGCCGCGGGCAGCTGCTTCCATCATTCGCCGTAAAGCGATAGCATTGCTATCGTCACCATCTAGCGCTGCATAAACGTAATAGGAAACAATATTCTGTTTTCCTTCTAGATCAGTACTCCGACAATCATTCTCACGTAATGCTAGCGCAACGCTATCAAGCGTTTCATTGGTACCCGTCTTCAGGTCACCAGGTATTTCTTTATAATAAGGGGAAGATTTTAGATGGTTCGTTTGATTTGCCCTCACATCATAGTCCGCATTAGATACTCCATCATTAAAATGAAGAATAAAGACTTTTTTACAGGCAAGTACTTCCCCTTGCTCCGAGTCATAATAAGGGTCCCACCTAAAACCGTTATCTTGATAGCCGCCATCCACTCCATAGACGCCGTAAGGGTCATTTCCAGACGTATATTGAGGTGATTCTTGTCTTATATAGTTACCAATATCCACCATGCTTTCAGCGATGGGTGTTGTACCCCAAATCAAAGGGTACTCCTCAATAACTTGAACAATTTTTTCATTCGGGGCATGAACGCCTGTTGGCACACAAAGATAGTCGCGCATTAAACCGTTATATAAAGTGGCCCGCTTTATTTCCATATCACCATCAGATAAGTCCTCACTCTGACGCCTGACCAATCGTTCATGATCAAAAAGAGGATAACAAGGGTGCATAGTTTGCCCATCCACTCGGTTATCATTCATAATTTCTGTATCGGCATTTAATTTATGATCAAAATTATAAACAGATAAGCCAAAATTAATGCGTGCGCGATTATTTTGTATCAGCCCTTTTGGCTCTTCTGTAACTGCGAGGTTTATATTAAAACCTTCCACCGATGACAGTTGGGGGTCGATATCTTCGGCAGCAACTTTAATGCGGCCTTTCTCTATGGAGATAATTGCATGATTTAGAATAGGCGAATAACGAGCGCTCTGAGGATCCTGAAACGTCATTCTATCGTTCTGATTAAATTCGACCTCCCCTTCTAGCACCCACATTTTTGAGCCATTAATCAATTCACCGTCACGCTGTCGCACCTTACCGCCAATCATTGATTTTCTAGCGATGTCGATACGTCTCATCGTCAACCAATTTAAAAAACCGCCATCCCAAGCTAGGTCATCACCTTGGTTTAAGGTCCGATCTTCAAGAAAAACACCTTGTGATAAGTCATATCGATACTGTTGAACAGGATCAAAATATCCGGAATACCCTTCACCAGAAACATCAATGGCACCACTATTATTCTTATCACCATGCAATGAATCAAACCCTGTGGCTAGCTGTCTGAGTGCTTTGCTTTCATAAGCAGCATTCAACATACTACCTGAAATATCAAATGCTAAAATAACACTTGGCTTGCCTGTCGTCTGTTTCAATAAAGGCGGAATACCTAAAAAGTCGCGCGTGTCTTCAGATTCCTCCTTAAATGATGCCGTGCCAACTTTAATACCTGCCGAAACGTTTAAAACAATACTTTGCACAATAATCAGGCATAGGAATGCCACGCTTACTTTATTTTCTACCATACTTCTTTACATTCCATTGTTTTAGAAGCGACCCTTCTATTTTACATAACGATAGTCACTTGCCGTCCAAGCCTTTGAATTAGATCGTCCAAGCCCAACACTTCGAATTTCATAATATGTGAATGCGCCACCAGCTCCCCCCGCTGAAACGCCTGTACCACTATAGCCGTTTAATTGTGCCGCACTGGCACCATGATAGTTATGAGTCGTAATGCCTTTTAAAACATATACATCTCCCTTAATACCCAAATGCTGATAGGTCAAATCCTTCTGCAGAGAATCATTATCCATTCGATTCTCCGAACTACCATTTGCCAAAGCTAATACCCCATTATTCTGGACAACCTCTAAGCCAGTAGGCATGTCAACGCCTACCCAACCCCCTCCAGATAGATAGTCATCAATTACTTCTGCCGAAATATTTCCTACACTTTCAGAATGATTAAACGCTTCTTCAAGATAAATACTATTAGCGCTCATTTTGAAACTTAGACTGCTGCTCTCCATTGCTGCAAGCCCTAAAGTGGTCATCACTAACAATATTAAAAGTGCAATGGCTAACACGGCACCACATTGCTTATTCAGCGCTTTTATTGAATGTACGCTCATGATTTACCCCTATTTCGAATATATACTTCTCGTTGGTACAGTTTGCGTCGAAATCGTTTATCCGAAAAACTTACAACATAACCACTTCCAAGTGCCTCCATATCTCCATCCATAAGATATTCTTTACCCGATTCGTCAAGACTCGCATCCTCTTTAAGGCTTCTCGCAATCAGACTCAATCGAACACTGATGACTGCCCTCCAGTCAGACACTGCGTTCGCGGTTAAATAATGGTCAATCTCCTGATTATCATTTTGGTCAACACCATACGAAAATTGAAGTTGCTCAATGCCCTCTACTAAAGCTTGCTGAGTAAATTTATTGCCATTCAAGGTTAAGCGAGTCAAGGTAGGTAAACCGTCCAGACAATTCCCGTTTACTTTATTGCTACAAGGGCGTAGAAAATATAATTCAGCCCGATAACGCATGTTATAAGTGCCATTTTCAGCTGGAACCTTTGAAACCGCGACATGGTTATTTGCCCCATTAAATACATAGGCTGAAAACCCTGTTGTTACTCTTACAAAGTACTGCTTTGAATTACGATCATGTGAAATATCTACATCATTAGTCAGTAAGCGCCCATCAGCGTAACGCAGCATTAATAGATCACTATTTTCGACATATTCCTCAGGCTCAATACATGCGATAGGAAAACCATTCACATTTTCAATTGTCGACTCCCCTTCATAGCCTCGCACTGCCTCGGTACTATTAAATACCCAAGTAGCATTACAAGCTCCTGGTGATGAAGTAAGGATCATGTGGCCGAACTCAACGTCTTCTGCAGCCACGCCCGCCCAATGATCTGCCATTCGTAGACTCTCTGCGATCAATGCTCCTGAAACCCGACCATTCTCCTGCAGTTCATTCGAACTTTGAATGAGATCGTAGGATTTTTTGTGGCTATTGAAAGCCTCCAGAATACCCACCATTAATACTAAGCTAAGTCCCATTGCAATCATCAATTCTACTAAGCTAAAACCCTGGTATTTATTCATAACTGAATCACCAGTTCGTATGTACGCCGGCTATTTTCTAAAATACTATCCGGACTCTCAAGCCAAGAAACTGAGATGGTATGGGTTCGATTAACGGTCGTCACTTCTCCAAAACCGTTAGGTAAAGCCATTTGAATAGTTTGGTTCCAATCGACCGTATCAACTAAAACCGAGGGATTAGCACGAATTTTTTCCGCCATGCTACTCACATATAAACTCGCCCTGCCCATTAACTCGGCATCACGTGTCATCCTCATTCCAGTCACTTGCAGCGAAGCAATACCAAGTAGGCCTATGGAGAAAATCAACATCGCAACTAAAAGCTCTATCATCGAAAAGCCGTGCTGTTTATTAATTAAATGATTTATTTTTGGAGGAGGAAAAACATGAAAATGATTCGATATGAGAAAAAATCTCAAATTAGCCATACAGAGACTGGCTTCAGAAAACTGATTCAACAGTATTTGATATCGTTTTTTGTTTATTATCGACCAGACAATAAACAGCGCTAAACAAGAGCGGTTTTTGGGCGTGGGCATCATCATTCCTTGATAATTCGCGGTATAAATCCATTTACACTGCGTCTACAACACAATGCTTCTACTTCAATGTAAAAGCGCGCGCATCTTAACACCGAGCACATTCTGTGGCTATGGATTTAACGGTAGCCTAAATATTTTTACTCATTTATCCTTATTTTTCATCGTTCTTCCTTATTTTGTCTATGCTTAATGTTATTACTTTATGTCAAATAAGTGCTTTCACAAAACCGGTTATCGTCTAAATCGACCACTTATCCATAAAGGAATGATTTATTATCATATTACATAGTACATTTTAAACTAGAGGAAATTTTGTAATCTAGGCATAAAATTAACTTAGGATGCATATAGAGAATAGATATGAAAAACAGAGGATTCACTTTACTAGAACTTATAATTACTTTGGCAGTCATGTCCATACTTGTAACGGTCGGTTTTCCAAGCTTTAGCTCTATGTTGAAGACTAACGCGGTTAACACAGAGAGAGATAACCTATTTAATAGTTTGGTCTACGCCCGCACTGAAGCCATAAAAAGAGGTGAAACTATCACCATTTGTAAATCGAGTGACCTCATTATTTGTGATGCGACGACTACTTGGACAAAGGGTTGGATTATATTTGAAGATAGCAATGGAAATGGCGTGCTTTTAAATGAAACAATCATGCGAGTACAACAGACGTTAAAGCAAGAAATCCTTCTTAGTTTTGATAATGGCGATTTTGTGACATTTGATGGCCTAGGCAAAGCTTCAGACACTAATGGTACTTTTTCTTTTTCCCATAGCAGCGGTGAAACTGATTATGATCGTACCATAACACTATCAACAACCGGGCGCTCTAGAAAAGCTAGTTAAGTATTGGGGATAACAAATGACTTTAAATCACAAACAAAAAGGCTTTGGCTTAGTAGAAGTATTGGTATCAATACTCATACTCGCTGTTGGTTTATTAGGGATCGCTGGACTACAGGTACAAAGCTTACGTTTTAATAATGAAGCCTACTTACGTACCCAGGCCACCGTTTTAGCCAACGACATTATTGATCGAATGCGCACCAATAGAACGGCCGCAATTGATACAAGCAGTTATAATTTCGCACTCAATGATAGCCCTACTGCAAGTGTAACAGCGTGTGAAAGTAACGCCTGTAGCGCTGGTAATATTGCCGAATATGATTTTGCTCAATGGCGAGCAAATATTGCGAGTGCGCTCCCCAACGGTTTAGGTTCAATCACACCTATTGCTAAAGTTGGCTCATACCGCGAATACGTCATTCAAATTAGTTATAACAGCATATCAATAGATACAACAGATGCAGCCTCTAGCCAACCAACGACTATCACATTTGACTACAGAACGAGAATTTAATCATGAAACATCACCGTCAAAGCATACCCGCTTACCAAAATGGTTTATCGTTGATTGAACTGATGATTGCGATGGTTTTAGGCTTGTTACTCATGTCAGGCGTCGTCTCTGTCTTTCTCTCAGCAAAACAAGGCTATGTAAACCAAGACGCGACCTCACAATTACAAGAAAATGCACGATTTGCATTAGAAATGATGACACGTGAGATGAGAATGGCAGGATACGGAGGTTGCTCCGATGCCATTAGTGTCGCGAATACTCTGGATGGTGACGCAGGTTTAGCCAATAATTTTTCAGAAGGTTTAAGAGGTTATGAGGGTGATGCAAGCAACTCTACATTTCCCGCCGACCTCAGTACTGCTACCCCTAATACAGACGCGATCATCATACATACGGTTGATAGTAGCGGCGATTTAGGCGTAGATAGCCATAACCCAAACTCTGCAACAATCCATCTAAGTGAAGCGCATAGCATTAAACCTGGCGCCATTCTATTACTCGTGGATGCCAACTGCTCTAATATGGCTATCTTTGCGAATACAGGGCCAACCAATAACAATGACAATGCAGAAAAATCAAACCATAACACAGGTACGATAGTGGGTTATAGTTATGATAATTGCACCAAAAAATTGAAAGGCAACTTCGATTGTAGTGATACGTCTGGCGCTCAATCGGTCGCCTATTCGAAAGGATCAACCTTATTCACTGTTGATTCATTCGCCTACTATATAGCGCCCTCAGCATTCGACGCCTCTGTTAACAGTTTATATCGTCTTGATATCGGTGGTACTGCCGAAGAAATGGTCGAAGGCGTAAGCGACTTGGAAATTTTCTATGGGGTGGCTACAGGGAGCAATATTCAATACTTAAAGGCTAGTTCTGTTTCGGCCACCCGATGGGTTGACGTGAAGTCTATACGACTTATTCTAACCAGCAACAGTCTAACCTTCATTGACGGCGCCCCACTTACAAAAACCTTTACATCAACGATTAAAATAAGAAACCGAGGAGAATCACTGTGAGACATTACCAGCAAGGTGGGGTATTAATTGTCAGCCTGATTCTACTATTGATTTTGACCATAGTGGGTGTTTCAGGCATGAAAATGACCAGCTTGGAAGAACGCATGTCAGGTAATTATAAAGATCATGAAATGGCTTTCCAAGCAGCGGAAGCAGCGTTAGTCGAGGCGGAGAATTTCATTGAAAATGCAAATTTAACCACCTCTGATTTCTATACGGACCCAGCCTGCTCGGGCACTAATTGCTTTAAATCTGATTGCACTGGGGGCACTATTAATGGCTCCGGCGGAGGTTTGTGTTTTACCGGAGACTTCGCGGTATCTAGTGAACCGGTTAATTCTTGTGAGGTTGATAACAGCAAACCTTGGGAAGATATGACCCGCTGGGCAACGGCTGGCCAGGTGGCTAATGCGTCTTCATTAACAGACTTAGCCGCTGAGGCAAAGTTCATCATAGAGTTTCGATGCTTTACCGTAAGAGATGACAGTAACGCGTCGGCTGACCCGGCCGTATTGGCTCAGTGGGCATTATTATTCCGAATTACCGCCTTAGCGAATGGCGGCACCAGCGATTCCAGAGTCATGCTTCAGTCAACCTATAAAAAGTTGGATTTTTAAATGATATCCACCAAAATTTACCAAGCCAGAGAGGTAACTACAATGCACAAATCGATGCGGCTAATAGGTAATATATTATTGGTAGCGATACCTATAATTTCTAGCACAGCGCAAGTTCACGCGACCCCCACGTCAACCGATTACACACTCAAACCTCCAGTTTTAGTGCAGTCTGAAACACCTCTCGTTATGCTTGGTTTATCAGTTGATCACCAGCTTTTTTACAAGGCTTATTCTGATTATGCCGACATTACAGGCGATGGAAGTTTAGATACTGATTATATTGATAGTTTTGATTATTTTGGTTATTTCGACTCAGATTGGTGCTACGAGTACGATTCTTCAGATGATGTATTTGAGCCATCAAGCTCAGCAAATGGATTATCATTATCCCCCAAAACCCATACCTGTTCAGGTTCTGCGGAATGGAGCGGAAATTTACTAAATTGGGCATCCATGACGCGAATGGATGTACTTCGAGGTGTTTTGTATGGCGGCAAGCGAACCAGTGCTGTAACGGTCTCAGGAGCAGGTGCAGTTCTGGAAAGAGCCTATGTACCCAATGATAACCATGCTTTCGCTAAAGTCATAAAAACAAATGTCGCTGACTTCACGCCTTTTACCAGCGCTTTTAGTATTTGTAATTTTTCAACAGGAACAGCCAACCCTCCAATTTTCAGAATTGCCGATGGCGAATATAGACGCTGGTCAGCTGATGAATCAATTCAGTGTAGATTTGGTCAAGCCAATGCTCCTACGCTTTCTACAGAAGGTAGAAAGCCGGATGGAACAGCCACATCAACCGAAGCAGAAGCGCAAGCAACCGTGAGGGTCGCACGCTGCGTGACAGGCAAAGATGAAAACTCAACCTCTTGCCGCCAATATACAGATTCTTCTGGCACCACCTATAAGCGCCCAACGGGCTTGCTTCAGGAATACGGTGAAAATGGTGACCTTCGCTTTGGGCTAATATCTGGCAGCTACGAGAAAAAAATTAGCGGCGGTGCGCTACGCAAAACAATTTCACTCATCACTGATGAAATAGATACCGAAGATGGCACATTTACCGGTGCAGACGGCATTATTGAAACTATTGATGACATAAAAATTGTAGGCTGGAGTGGTTCTAGATACAACGATTGCAGCACGCATAGTATCCCTATTAGTACTTTCAAATCATCTTCATCAAATGCAAACCGTAAATGCAGTAACTGGGGAAACCCAGTGACTGAAATTTATCTCGAAGCGCTACGTTTTTTTGCCGGAGAATCTACTGCCGCCTTTGCCGTATCATCTTCCGACCCCTTAGGAGCATCTGCAACATGGCCAGCTACAGCAATTGATAACCCCTTAAATTCAAATAATTTTTGTGCTGACTGCTCAATTATTATGCTGTCATCGGGCGCCAATTCATTTGATTCTGACGAACTTGGAAATGCCAACGGTATTCCAGGTTTAAGCGGCGCTAGTGATGTACATACCAAAACTGATGCAGTCGCCACACTTGAAGGCATTACCGGAAGTTATGTTGTTAGTAGTATCGACGGTTCTTCGCACACAGAAGATGGCTACTGCGGTTCAAAAACCGTATCTAGCCTATCAGATGTCACTGGGATATGCCCTGAAGTGCCTAAATTAGAAGGCGGGTATAATATTGCAGGCTTAGCTTATCACGCAAAAACAGCCGATATGCGTACTGACTCAGGCATGGATACAGACCAAACCATTAGTACCTTTGCGGTTGAACTCTCCGAAGCATTACCAAAATTCTCAGTGGGTGCATCAAGTAAATTTGTTGATTTTACGCCAGCATGTGAATCTAAATCTGGTAGCAATCCTTGGTTGCCCTGCTCGTTATTCGACGTTGAAGTATTAGAGTATGAACCTGAATTGGATGGCGATGGTAATGTCACCGGTGTAAAAAAAGCCAGATTTATTTTCCACTGGGAAGATTCCTCTTGGGGGAATGATTACGATGTTGATATCTCTCAAATCGTCTGGGTTTGTGCCGGTTCTTACTGTGATAATGCCGATACCAATAGCTTAGCAACCTGGGATAATGCGGTCTCTAGTGATCAAGTGAGAATCACAAATGGTATTGCTTACCTTAATGCAGGAAACAATCTAAATGTTAGTTATTCTATAAATGGTAGTACGACAGATGGTTTGGAAGATGACTGGATGGGTAAAACGGGAGCACAAACAACATTTTGGGATGGGGCGTCTAGTGGCACCTATCCTGGAATACATCCCCCAGAGAGCCATGTATATAGTTATGGCTCTTCAAGTGCAGGAAGTTTAGAAAGACCGCTCTGGTATGCGGCTAAATATGGCGGCTTTACCGAGTCATCTGATGATAATAATGATGTGACTGATGATGTTCCAGATGTGGTCTCTGAGTGGGATAGCACCAATAACCGTACAGGTGTAGCTGGCGCAGATGGTGTACCTGACAATTATTTTTTAGCCAGCAATCCTTCTTTGTTAAGAACTCAATTACAACGCGTCTTTGACGGCTTAGTTGCGCGCACGGCTTCAGGAACCAATGCCGCAGTCGTATCTAATAGTAGCTCGGGTGTTGGAGCAATTTACCAAGCTTTATATCAACCATTGGTACGAGCAGGTAGTAGCAGTGCTTCCTGGGTCGGCATGTTGCAAGCAATCTTTATTGATGGCAATGGCTATTTTAGAGAAGATACTGACGGTGATGCCAAGCTTGATAGCTATACAGAAGATCCGATTATTACGCTCAGTTATGATGAAAGTTCGAAGCAAACGCTACTCCAACGTTATAACTATGATGCCGTAAATAAAGTACGAGGTACTGTAAATGGTTCTGCGGTTGACGTATCTGAGCTCAAGCCTATGTGGTCTGCCGTCGAATCATTAGCATGCTTCCCAAATGCCAGCGCTAAAACCCAGCGAGATTTCACCACGCTCACGCATACAAGTAACTGCTCTACAGGAGGACGGCACATCCTTACCTGGCTTGAGACCGTCGCTTCCGGTACACGGGATGGAGAAATTGATAGCGGCGAAACGGTTAACTTCTTACCATCTGAGTTTTCAACGAATAATCTTCATCGCTGGTTAGATGTACCCGATACCGCAAGCGCCACTTTATTGATCGACTACATCAGAGGCTTTGACGATTCAGCCACAACAGGGCTTCGAAACAGAACATTAGATAAAGATATTAATGGTGATGGTGCTATTGATGACGACGATGTTTGGCGTTTGGGCGATATCATACATTCAACACCAGCGGTGGTTGCCACGCCTTCAGGCGCTTACGACGCCACCCATTCCGATGATACTTACAAGACCTTTTTCACGCAATACCAAAACCGAAGACAGATGCTTTACGTGGGAGGGAATGATGGAATGTTACATGCTATTAATGGTGGTTTCTGGAATCCGCTCACATCAGAGTTTTCAACCGCTGGAAAAAAACATGACGATACTGATGCTGTAGAGCACCCCTTAGGTTCTGAGGTTTGGGCGTATATACCTCAAAATTTACTCCCTCATTTAAAATGGCTTGCTGAGCCTAATTACCCTCATGTCTATTTTGTTGACGGCGCGCCTTTAGTGTTTGATGCCAATATATTTAATGCTGATACCGATCACCCTGGCGGGTGGGGTACCGTTATGGTCGTTGGTATGAACTTTGGCGGTGGGGACTATCCGCTAGACCTTGACGGCGATGGAATTTATGGTGAAGTAAGTGATGATACCACCACACGCTCATCTTATATAATTTTTGATATCACTAATCCTGAAGTTGCACCTAAAGTACTCGCAGAAGTGCAGTCAGCAGACTTAGGTTT
>Ga0105350_10000596_pt1 | contig 23885 bp, 23 predicted proteins | sample EN1Hudsemesocosm_FD_83506 | JGI IMG/M metagenome (GOLD analysis project Ga0105350, IMG submission 83506) | Methane-oxidizing microbial communities from mesocosms in the Hudson Canyon - EN1E Hudson Canyon | ecosystem: Environmental > Aquatic > Marine > Cold seeps | place: Hudson Canyon... | reverse complement strand
TTGTGCAAAGTGGATTGATGAGTCAGAACTTGACATGCTTGAATGGGTAATTGGTTTAAAAAAACCAACTCTGACACCTATTTCATCAAGTGCATGTACTAGTCCTAAGCAAGTCGAAGTCAGGCCGGAATTTTGAGCTGTCGGGGAGATATAAAAAGATTTTGCCATGGTGGAGGTTCACTTATGCAGATGTAGTGCTAATGATGTTAGTGCGTAATTATATTGAGTTTAACGATATAGCTCATATAAGTTCTATCGTATCGTTTACAATCATTAATTCTTCGTTTGTTGGTATGACCAATATTGCCCTAGATTGTGCTGTATTAATTGCCGGGTTATTTTGTGTTTTAGTTGAATCTATATTTCTATTCAGGTTTGTATTAATTTCGAAGCCTAGCAAGGATAGGTGATTAACTGTTTTTTCTCTAACCTGGCTTGAGTTTTCCCCAATGCCACCTGTAAATATCAATGCATCAATACTTTTAAGCGAAACCAGCATAGCTGAAATATATTTTGCTAGCCTGAAACAGAAAACATCAAGCGCTAATTGGGCTTCTACTTTTCCTTCATTTGCCAATTGGCAAATTTTACGCATGTCGTTGCTTTCGCCTGAAATGCCTAATAAACCACTTTTCTTATTAAGCATAAGATCTATGGCTTCTGGTCTATGGTTGTTAGCTAATAGATATGAAAATATACCCGGGTCAATGTCACCACTTCGGGTACCCATCACCAGGCCTTCAAGGGGAGTCATGCCCATACTTGTATCTAAGCTTTTGCCATTGGCTACTGCACAAACACTGGCACCATTACCTAGGTGGGCAATCACGAAACTTGCTTGATCAATTTGTTTCTCAAGTTGCTTGGCGGCCTGAGATGTGATGTAACGATGACTCGTGCCATGGAATCCGTATCGGCGGATGCCTAGCTTTTGACAAAGCTGGTGCGGTAGGGCGTAAGTAAACGCTGTCTTCGGCATGGTTTGATGAAAAGCGGTATCAAAGACTGCTACTTGAGGTAGATTGGAGAAACGTTTTGCTAAGGTATTGATGCCGAGTATATTGGCAGGGTTGTGCAATGGGGCAAGTGGGATGCAAGCTTTTATCTGCTCTATTACCTGTTGGGTGATGATAACTGATTCATTAAATAGTTGGCCTCCGTGGACTACCCGGTGACCAATGCCAATTAAGTGTTTTGAAATATCAAAATGATTTTCCAATAAGGTTAAAATGAAGTTTATAGCTAGGGCGTGTGGTTTTGTATCTGATGAATTTAGTTTACAGCAATGTTGTTTAGTTTGACCTAACGCATTTATTGTAATTTTTGCTTCTGCTTGATTGAGTGACTCAGCATTCCCGAAGGATAGTTGTGTATGCTGTTGCTCTATTATTTGGAATAAAGCAAATTTAACCGAAGAGCTCCCACAGTTAATAACAAGAATAAAATGTTTGGCCATTGTAGGCTGTCTTCCAGAGTTGACGATTTTGCCATTCTAGTTTGATCCGGGGGATAATTGAATGGCAAGCTGTGAACTTTCGAAGTGGATTTCATTAATTAATTTTAAATTTAAGCCTAGTTCACTTAATTTATCCCAGTCTAGTTCTTGCCATCGGGCTTGTTCAAAACTAATTGTTGTTTTCAGGGCGAGTCCCGCCATACCAGCATGTTTAATCAGTGCTTTGGAAATGGTTTGATCGAGTGAAACCTTAAGAATGATTTCTGCTAAATCTTGATCTAAAAATGCGTCAAGAGTCGATAGCAGGCCAACTGTATAGAAGAGGTCTGGTGTGTCGGGGTGTAGATAGTGTGCCAGCTTTTCGCACATTAATGCGCGTACAAGGGCGATGTAGTGAAGGGCTTCCGGTTTGTCATCTAACTTACTGAGCGCAAGTAGGCTAGCCCAGCTTTTAATTTTATCTATTCCTAGTAATGTAACGGCCTTATGAATGGATCCAATTTGATTGACGCGTTTAAATGATGCTGAGTTAATTAATTTAAGTAACTTAAAGCTAAGACCGGGGTCTCTAGAAATGATAGAGGTAAGTTCAGTCATGTCCGCTTCTGGCGCTTGAATCTGAGAAATAAGGTTAACAACTGCCAATTTGTTGGCTGATACTTTTTTGCCCTTAATTATTTCAGGTTTGGATAAAAAGTAGCCTTGAAATAGGTCGCAACCTAATTCAAGGCAGATTTTAAATTGTTCTTTGGTTTCTATTTTTTCAGCTAATAAAGTTAGGTCGTATTGCTTTAGATGAGATATCGCTTGTTTTAGCTGATCAATGTCCATGGCAGGTAATTCAAGTTTGATAATATCTATAATTGGAAGAATAGGTTGGTACTTAGGGTCCATAACGAAATCATCTAGCGCCAGAGTGTAGCCTTTCTTTTTGAGAGACTTAAGGCTCGCTATGAGCTCATTTGTAATTTCAATGTCTTCTAGAACTTCAATAACAATAGTGTCTGTATTCAGGATTGGTGGGTTATTTAATAGTTCGGCTGTAAAGTTGATGTATGCTGGCAAGTCATCGGTGACAGTCGATAGGTCGCTGTCGGTAAACAAGCTTAATAGAACGCGTGATGTTGCACGGTTGCCATCAAATGTAGATGAAGCTACCTCTGTATTTTCCCTGAATAATAATTCGTATGCCACGATAGACTGTTTAGTGTCATAGATAGGTTGCCGTGCTAGGAGTACATCTTGTTTCTCTGTCATAGGATTGTTTTAACAAATAATGAGTGAGAGGAGTGCAGAAGCACATTTTAAATAGATGCTACAAGTCTAGTTCAGGCTGGCGAAAAGGTGAGGTAATAAAGGAAAAGAAATTCACAGAGAGGTAAATATGGTACGGGTAAAAAAGTAAATGGCGTCCCCTAGGGGAGTCGAACCCCTGTTACCGCCGTGAAAGGGCGGTGTCCTAGGCCTCTAGACGAAGGGGACGCAACAGCTACTCCGTCGAAGTGGCGCGTATAGTATTGAAGCATTAGCTGTAAGTCAACAAAATTATCAATTATTATCGTCATGGAGTGAAGAGTAAGTTGATAGTGATTTTTAGTGTTATCGGATAGGAGGTATTATCTATTCGATTTGCTGCAAGCAAGATTTTAAATTGTTAGCCGTTAAATCAAAGGCAGATAATAGACCTTTGCTCATGATCAGTTTTTGGTAAGTGGTGATGACATGCATGTACCTGGGTGGTAGCGCATTCGCGATAGTATCAATCGACATGTGTTTGTCTAGTTTTAGTATTACTTCAAAACGCACTTTATTTTCACCAGAACAAAAATAATAGGCATGCTCTTTTAAGTCGGGTGCGGGCTTACCTTTCACCTGATAAACAAGCGTTGAGCAGCGGGCAAAATTAGTGTTGATGTCTGTATATGTATTCAAAATCCCCATTTTTTCGGCCACATCATAAACATAATCGACGCGTTTTCTTGCTTGACGACTGATGCTTGGGAGTGAATTGATCGTGACTTCTTTTGGAAGCCCTCGTTGATAAAGCTGCAATATTGTTAGGTGTTCACTGGTGATGATCGCGCAGGACAAGAAGCTTTGCTTTACCTTGTGTTGAGGTTCAGCGGGGGCTGAGGAATTGGCGTAAAGTAATGGTGCCCCCCCTAAGATAGTACCCAAAGAGATTATGAGGGATATAGATTTAAAAAAGTTCAAAAATTTGTTGATTTTCATTGTTGTATTTGTCTATCAATAATGAGGTCTAATGCTTGAGATAGTTCATTTTCTTCACCTATGGGTGGAAGCAGCTTGCTCGATATTCCGTATTGTGATTTTAGTGACTTAAGTTGATTTGGGATATCGTGTTTTAGGTGCTTCCCCTTCGCTAAAAATAGCGGTAAAACAGTGATATGATCGTAGCCGTTCTTAATGGCCTGTAAGGTTACGTCTTCTAAAGAGGGGGAATTTAGCTCCATAAAAGCCAAGGCAATATTTTCGTGCTTCTCTCGTGAAGAGGCTGTCAGTGAAATAAAGGTCTCTGCCCATTGGGCGTCACTGCTGCCGTGTGCCAAAAGTATCATCATATTCTGCATATATTATTCCTAGTCGAATCAGTGGTTAATCTTAGCTGAAAAAGACTATTCCTCCTAAATAACATTATGTTCTTTCCGTTTTAATTGAAATTAGAATACAATTCTAAAAAATGAATGAAACTGGCATCTTTCAATTTAACGTTGATAGGTGGCCTTACATCAGAATTTAGACTACAGGTAGATTTATGAGCTTTAAAGGTACGACAGAGTATGTAGCAACGAGTGATTTACAAATGGCTGTTAATGCTGCTATAGATCTTGAGAAACCACTCCTTATTAAAGGTGAGCCTGGAACCGGTAAAACTATGTTGGCTGAGCAGCTGGCGCAAACTACAGGGTTAAAGCTAATTCAGTGGCATATTAAATCCACCACAAAAGCTCAACAAGGTCTTTATGAATATGATGCCGTTTCTCGTTTAAGGGATTCTCAGCTTGGCAATGATAAAGTTCATGATATAGCGAACTATATTGTCAAAGGAAAGCTTTGGGAGGCGTTTGATTCAGATGAGCGTGTAGTGCTGTTGATAGATGAAATAGATAAAGCTGATATAGAATTTCCAAATGACCTGTTACTTGAAATAGATAAAATGGAATTTTTTGTTTACGAGACGCAACAGCGAGTAGTGGCCAAGAAGCGGCCTATTGTACTAATTACCAGTAACAATGAGAAAGAATTGCCAGATGCATTTCTACGCCGTTGCTTCTTCCATTACATAAATTTTCCTGACCAAGAAACAATGCAGAAAATTGTTGATGTTCATTACCCTGGTTTAAAGAAAGAATTACTAAAAGAAGCTTTGGATGTCTTCTTTGATGTCCGGAAAGTACCAGGGTTAAAGAAAAAACCTTCTACAAGCGAGTTGATAGATTGGCTAAAGTTGTTGATGGCTGATGAGCTATCTGAGAAATTACTGCAGGAACGTGATCCTTCAAAAGCAATACCTCCATTATATGGCGCGTTAATTAAAAACGAACAAGACGTGCACCTACTTCAGCGCCTAGCTTTTATGTCTCGTAGAAAAGGTTAAGGCGTGCTTGAGCGAAAACTAACTAACAGCAATGCCAGGAATGGCTGTTTGGGGTATTTATGTTAATAGAGTTTTTTCAAGAAGTACGTGCAGCAAAGGTTCCAGCTACGGTTAAGGAATTTTTAGACTTATTGAATGCCATTGAAAAGAAATTGGTATTTGCTAATATTGATGAGTTTTACTATTTAAGTCGTTTATGTTTAGTGAAAGACGAGAAGCACTTCGATAAATTTGATCGTGCATACGCAAAATACTTTGAAGGAATTGAGGTATTGGATGACCTTTTTGCTAAAGAAATTCCGGATGAGTGGCTTCGAGCTGAATTGGAAAAAAATCTCAGTGAGGAGGAGAAGGCTAAAATTGAAGCTTTAGGTGGGCTTGAAGAGTTAATGGAGGCTTTTAAAGAGCGTTTAGAGCAGCAAAAAAAGAAACATCAGGGCGGTAATCGGCAGATTGGTACGGGTGGTACTTCTCCATTTGGCGCCAATGGTTACAATCCCGAAGGTTTTAGAATGGGCCAGAAGACCGGCCGCAATGGGCGTGCAGTCAAGGTATGGGAAAAAAGAGGTTATAAAGATCTTGATGGCGACGTCACTCTCGGTATCCGCAATATAAAATTAGCATTACGGCGTTTGAGGAAATTTGCCCGACAAGGTGCCGCAGATGAATTGGATTTGGCCGACACCATTAGTTCTACTGCGAGAAATGCAGGTTATCTTGATATAAAAATGGTGCCGGAAAGGCATAATAGTATAAAGGTTCTGCTATTTTTTGATATTGGTGGCTCAATGGACCCACATGTGAAAGTGTGTGAAGAGTTATTTTCAGCTGCGCGTACTGAATTCAAACATATGGAAAATTTTTACTTTCATAATTTTATTTATGAAAGTGTCTGGAAGGATAATATCCGGCGTGTTAATGAATCCACACCCATTTGGGACATTATCAACAAATATACGCCCGACTATAAAGTAATCTTTATAGGTGATGCTTCGATGGCCCCATATGAGATAACACAACCTGGCGGAAGCATTGAGCATTGGAACGAGGAAGCTGGTTCTGTATGGATGCAACGAATCCAAGATCATTTTGATAAAGTTGTCTGGATAAATCCTTTGCCTGAAGATTATTGGGGTGAAGGTGGTTCGTTAGGTATTACTAAGCAGTTGATTGAAGATAATATGTATCCTATGACGACGGAAGGCTTGGAGTTAGGTATGAAGCACTTAAGCAGATAAATATCGGGTAGTTACTAAAATTGAACGCTGTTTAATTTTAGTAACATGAAAAAAAGCAGAAATCTTTCATATTTAGTGACATAGAGCTGCTTTTTTTCCGATTTTATTGTTATTATTTTGCCTCTTTAATTTTCGAAATAGAAGACACTATGCCTATCAGACAGCTTCTGTCACTTATAACCCTGTTCCTTATATCAATATCCATCTGTTCTGCTCAAAATTTAACCAAACAAACCGGTTCAGCAACCAAGAAAGCGGCGCCTCAATTTGATAGGTCTGTTATAAAAGAAGCTGAAGACTTGAAGAAGAAACTTATTCAGCTCAATCGAGAGTTATATTTCTTTGAAAAAGAACTTCTTTATCCTACTAACACTCAATTAGCCGTTTTCCTATCTCTTGCCCCTGAAAACTCCTTAGTTATTGACTCAATTGAGATCTTGCTAGATAAGAAAATAGTAGCGAGTTATATATACAAAGAAAATGAAATCTCAGCACTTAAGAAAGGGGGGATTCAGCGGGTGTTTTTGGGCAGTCTTTCTGATGGTGCCCATAACCTGACGGTAAAGTTTAATGGCCAAGGAGCAAATAATCGCTACTTTAAACGAGAGAAGAAAATTAAATTCACCAAAGAAAATGATGCTAAGTATATACAAATGATGGTAAGTGAAAGTAGAACGACGCTTGAGCCACTCTTCAAATTTAAGCAGTGGTAGTCATGGACTTCTTTAAATTTTTTAGTGGTGTCATTCTTTACCTTATAGTGGCTACTTTTTCATCTCAAGTGCTTTCAAATACAACTATGCCTAATGAATTATATGAAGGGATGGTGGAATTTGAATTAATGAGTGGTAACAACTTTAATGCCTTAGTATTAATGGACGAAAACTATAAAGAGAGCCATCCCATTAAATATGCTGCTGGCCTTAAAGGTTTTCATATTGATGGTGATGTGTCTGGCATTATTGAGAAAGCAAAAAATAGCAAGAAGGACATTGATTGGTTCACCATTGGTGAAATTGAATATGATAATAATGAATGTAAGTCATCGTTAAGAGCGTTCAAAAAATTAAAAAATAATTTAACGCTTGATGAAAAACAAAAGTGGGCTTTCTATCGAGCAAATTGTTTTATTAAGTTGGGCAGCAAAAAAAGAGCGGCTCAGGTGCTAAACGATATTCTTGGAGGTGTTTGGACTTCGTATGCTTATTTCAACTTAGCGATGGCCTACGCGGAGACAAGTCAAAATAAATCCACCTCACTTGTTACACTTCGAATAGCCGAATCCTTTTTAAAAAAAGAAACGAGAGAAGAGAAGGCTCTGAAAGATCGAATTAATCTTGCAGCGGGCTCACTTTACCTGAATGGCAACAAACCTGATTTGGCAGTAGATTTCTTCAAGAAGGTTTATCTGGATTCCGAAAGCGCAGCCGATGCACTTTACCTTAATGGCGTTGCGTACCATGAATTAGGTGACTTCCGGGCAGCGACACAAGCCTGGTTTAGTGTTAAAAAATACCCCTTATTAAAACAAAGTGTTTCTGAAGCGTATTTAGCTATACCTTTTGCCTACGAAGGCTCTAAGTATACTAGTCAGGCGCTAGAGGCTTACCTAGAGGCAAGTTCTGTTTTCAAGAATGAGTTAAATAAAATCACTAAAATAGAAAAACTGCTTGAAAAATATGGTGTTCAAAAGGTTTTGATAGATGAGAGTGAGATAGCTGGCTTGCAATGGTTTCTTGCAAAAGATGTAGTGACCAATACGACACGGGCAATGTATTACAATTACTTTGTTAAAGACGAAACTATTTATGATTTGTTTGAGTTGCATGCTGAGGTCAGTATGACAAAGGACAGTATGGTTTTTTGGAAGACACAATTATCTGTTTTTGAAAAAGCCTTAAGGGAGAAACATAAAACATTTAATGACAAGGTTGTTGTCTTTAAAAAGAAGAAAACTAAAACCTTAATTAGCGATTACAGAAACAGAGTAGAAAAGCTAAATCAGCATAAAAACATGAGCAGCTCCTTGTCATCAAATCTTGGTATGACGGCAATGCTGGATAGCATTGCTACCTTGACGTCACGCTTGGTCGCACTCCAGGGAAAAATCAAAAAGGGTGGCGGTGTGTTGCAAGACCAAATTGAGCAAATTAAGGGTTTAAAAAAGAAAATTGGCGCAGCAGAAGTGTCAATTGAAGCTTTATTAAAGAAGCTAGACAAAGAACTAACAGCTTTAGTCTCGTACAAACTTCTTGAATTGCGTACATCTATGATGACAAATTATGAGAAAGCTGAGCAAGGTTTGGTCCATATTCTAGAAACTATTGCTGAAAGTAAACAGCTTCAAAAGCGAACTTTGCTTGATGGGCGCTATAAATAATGACATGGATGCATAATAGAAAGCGTATAACTAAATTTTTCCTTATTGTCTTAATGCTTACTCTTAGTGGGGCTAATCATGTACTTGGAGCGAATACCGAGGCGTTTGTTATTGAATTAAAGAGTAAGCCTAAAACGATAGGTGATATTAAGCCGACATTTATTGTGTACAAAGATAAGCCCTTGCCAAAAGTGACGATTAACTCGGTTTTGAAGCGGTATATAAAATTATTCGAGACGGCTAATTCTCCTGATGTGAGAATTGATGCCTTAAATAGAATCAATAATTTAAGAGAAAAATATAAGCTTAATAGTAAAAAGCTTACTATCGATAAGGTAAAACAAAGCCAAGTCGTTTTAGATAGTTATGACAGAATTATTGATTCTGGCGTTTTCTATCAGCGTATGGATGAGTTGTTATATCAAACGGCAAAAGCGACAAAATTTGTTGGTAATGATGAAGAGTCAATTAAACGATTAAAGCTTTTGGTCGGCCTGTATCCACGCTCTGAACTAGTTGATGAAAGTATGTTCAGAATGGCAGAATCATATTTTGATCTACGCCAATTCAATAAAGCTGAGGCGGCGTACAAAAAAATACTCGCGTTTTCCACAAAAAATACATATCACAAAAATGCTAAGTTCAAACTTGCTTGGACTTTATTTCGCTTAGATCGTTATGAAGAGTCTGCCCGTTTTTCTATTGAAGTTTTAGATCAATACCCTGAATTAAGGGGGGTAATAGATTACGGTGACTTTGTTGAAAGTGAAGAGTTTGTTGCTGATACATTAAGATTAATGTCTATCGTATTTTCAAAGCAGCAGGGTGCGAAAAGTATCGAAAAGTTACAGGCAGATATTGGGCACCAAAGATATGCTTACATGTTCTATGATTCACTTTTCAGGTTTTATTTAAAGCATGATCGTTATCAAGAAAGTGCCGTTGTTGCTAACGACTACACTGTAGCGTATCCGAAACATTTTCACGCTTATAAAATGGCGCTTAATAGCATCCTCTCTTATCGGAAAGGCGAGTTTGATATAGAGGAGTGGGCAGCTAAAGAGCACTTCGTCGCAAATTTTGGGCTAGATAGTAAGTATTGGACTGCAATAAATACAGAGCAAGCAGATATAGTGAGGCCATTATTGGTCAAGCATGTAGGCGACTTGGCTCATTCGTATTTTATTAAAATGCAAAGTGCTTTGAAACGACATAAAGCCAAAAGTAAGCGTTTAAATAAAGGTCGTGTCAGTCTTGTTTCAATTGATAAAGCTGATGATTATCGAGCTTATGGGCAAAGTGCCTCGGACTATTATCTGGCGCTAGTCAAAACTATAGGATTTAACAGGGTTAATTCTAAGCATCTGTATATAGCGGCAGAAGCACTAAGCACAATTGGACGTTACGTAGAAGCGATAACCGTATATGAAAGGGCCGCTTATGAGCAATTTGATGAGCTGACCTCTGTTAAAGCGGGTTATGCCGCTATTCTTACATTTGAAAATTTAGCTGAAAAAGGTAAAGGGCTTACAGGAAATAAAGACGCAGAGAGGCGTGCGAGTGTTGGCCGATTTACACAGTATTTTCCTGATGCGGAGCAAACACCCGCACTCCTCAATGAATTGGCGAATGAATATTATATTGCTAAGAACTATATAGAAGCTGAAAAAATATCAAAACAGGTTATTGATCATCGCCAGACTACAAGTCAATTTAAGTACGCAAGCTTATTGATTAATGCGCATTCTAATTTTGAGCTTAAAAATTTCCAAAAATCTGAATCAGCTTATGCTCAGGTGTTAGCACAAAAGCCGGATAAGGATGTAGGGGTTTTAAAAGAGCGTTTGGCGGCCTCTATCTATAAGCAGGCCGAAGTTGAAGAAAATATTAGTCAAAGTGCCGAGTTGTATCTGCGGGTCGTCGATCTAGTGCCTGATTCTGAAATTGTACCTCAGGCATTGTATGACGCTTCAACTCAGTTTTTGCAACTTGAGAAATGGCGTCAGGCTATTGCTACTTTAAACTCTTTTCAACAACAGTTCCCTGAGCATAAACTTTATAGCGAAGCGTCAGATAAATTGATCTTTGCTTATCTTGAAAACGATGAGCCCGTTTCTGCTGCTGAAAAACTGGTGCAAGTCGCCAAAGTTAGCCCTGACACCGAAATGGCTTCTAACGCCTTGTATCGAGCGGCTGAGATTTATCAAGAAAATGACTTCAATTTTGAAGCGGTTCAGTTGTTTGCAAGTTTTACAAAAAAATATCCTAAGTTGTTTGACCTTAATATAGAAGCTCGACAAATTAATGTGAATTATTATGCTCAAATAGGTCAAAAGGCTGATGTACTTAAGTGGCAAAAATCTATAATCAGCTTCGAAAAACAATATAAAGCTAAGTCAACTGACAGGTCTTCCTATTTGGCTGCTAATGCAAGCCTTAGTATTGCGATGTTGGATCTTGCAGGGTTTAATTCATTGAAGTTGACTTTACCGCTGAAAAAATCGTTAAAGACCAAGACTATTGCTTTAAAGAAGTTAATCTCCAAATTTCAATCTTTGGTCAACTATAAAGTCGCTGAAGTTCAATCGGCTTCTACTTATCAAATTGGCCTTATTTATCGAAATCTAGCGCAGGATTTAATAAACTCTGAGCGACCTGAAGGGCTTAGTGAGTTGGAGTTGGATCAATACAATATCTTATTGGAAGAGGAAGCATTTCCATTTGAGGAGCAGGCTTTTGACATATTTAAAATTAATATTTCAAAAGTTCCTGATGGTGAGTTTGATAAATGGATAGAGCTTACTTATGAGGTTTTAAGTGTTATGAATCCGACTGAATACAAACGTAAAGTAAAAGTGATTGAGTTTGCTGATGAAATTTTTTAACTGCTTAGCAGGTGTATTAGCACTTATTTTTTTGGTGGCGTGTTCAAGTGCACCTAAAAAAGAAGTTATTGTGATAGATAAAGCTCCCAGTGCTGTTTTGACTGTACTAAAGCCCGCTGATCAAGAAAGCTATTTAGCAGGTGTTAAATTTATGCAGGGTAAAGACTATGTCTCAGCAGCTAATATTTTTTCAAATTTGTTAGTGTCTTATCCAGACCTAGTGGGTGCTCATGTGAATTTAGCCATCATTAATCAGCAGGAGGGTCGAGTAGATTTGGCGCTAGAGGGGTATGAAAAAGCGTTAGAAGTAAACCCTAATAGTTTGGCAGCTTTGATCCAGAGTGCGGTTATTTTTCAAGATAAAGGCGCTTTCACAAAAGCAGAAACAAAGCTTAGGCGCGCATTAGTACTGAAGGAGGATAGCGCTGTTGTTAATTACAATTTGGGCGTTTTGTACGAGTTATACCTTCAAGAATACGACTTGGCAATAAAACATTATCAGGCTTATATAAAGCTGTCTCAAAATGAAGATGTTAAAACCGTCGAGAGATGGATTAAGTTATTGGAGAGGCGTTAATGAGCCTGGTGTTAAAATGCTTTAACTATAAATTACTCGTCAGCCTAGTACTAATACTGCATGCCTTTTCGGCTATTGCGGCTGATGATAATGTAGAAACGCTAGATGAAGTATCTATTGTGGGGAACTCAGAATTACCAGCATTAGACTTCAATTTATCCTGGAGACTACCCAGTGTTGAAAGTCGAAAAGATCATAGCTTACCAAAAGATATAGGGAAAGTTTTGAGTCCCCTAGAGCCTAAACGGCATCAACAGCTGATTCATTTTTCTCGGTTTCTTGAAGTAGATACGCCTCGATATAAAGCTCAGTAGTTCAAATGCGTAAAACATTGTTAATTAATCTGATTATTATCTAAAAAGGTGACAGTTATCAAACCTTTAGAAATCAATATCTTTAAACTAGCCGTTGTTGGCAATAACTAAAATTTTAGGAATAAGTAAATGACTGAATTTTTTAATAAGGGGCTTAAGTCATGTTAGAAACAATATTGCGTTTTTTCCAAGAAGGCGGTCTTTTTATGTACCCCATTGCACTGGTGTTAGTGATCGGGTTAGCAATTGCCATCGAGCGATACATCTACCTTTCTTCTGCTAAAAGATCGAATAGAAATGCTTTTGATTTGGGTATTTTGCCGATCCTTAGGAAGCGGGATTATAAGTCTGCGCTAAAATTTGCCAACGACTCAGATACACCGATTGCAGCAATAATGGGTGCTGGATTAAGCCGCTTGTTAAATGAAAGTCATCGCGATGAAATCGAATTTGCCATGGAAGAAGGTTTAATGGAAACGCTCCCAAGGTTAGAGAAAAGAACTCAGTACTTAGCAACGTTAGCAAATGTATCAACGCTATTAGGCTTATTGGGAACCATTATTGGTTTGATAGCAGCATTTACAGCGGTTGCGCATGCGGACCCTGCGGAAAAAGCTTCTTTGTTATCACAGAGTATCTCTGTCGCGATGAATACCACGGCGTTTGGTTTAATGGCTGCGATTCCATTATTGCTTTCTCATGCCGTGTTACAGACTAAGACAAATGAAATTGTTGATAGTTTCGAGATGGCCGGCGTCAAGCTTCTTAATATGACTTCTGATCAAACAAAACATTAGTAATAACGTAAACAAACTACTTTAGGGTTAGAAGCGAACCATTTTATGGCTAGAAGAAAGCATAAAAAATTAGACAAAGTCGTCGAGTTAGATATTACGGCGTTTATGAATCTAATGATCGTATTAGTGCCTGTATTATTACTCAGTATGGTGTTTGCACAAACCTCGGTACTCGACCTGAACTTTCCTGCGATAGATGACAGCCAAATCAACCTTGATGAGAATACTCAGCTACAACTGATTATTAGGCAGGATAGTTTAACGGTTGCTGATTCAAAGCGGGGACTAATTCGTAAATTGGATAATTCTAATGGCGAGTATAAATTTGAGTCCCTATCTACTTTATTAAAACAGCTTAAATATCGTTTGCCAGATAAAACAGATATCACCTTATTGTTAGAAGAAAATATCGATTACCAAACGATCGTAACAGCAATGGATGTCACAAGGTCGTATGAAACTGTGGTCGCTATGAATGTAGTAAATGCTGAGCTATTTCCAGATATTTCGATAGGCGACGCACCTGAGATTATGCCTGTTTGGCCTGTAACTGATGGTGGGCAGAAATGAAACTCTCTCGTCGCGCTAAAAGAATGCAGCGTCACTATCGTCGAATGGACAAGGCAGGTGGCTTAAATTTAGTCTCTTTGATGGATATTTTTACCATTTTAGTTTTTTTCTTAATGGTGAACTCTTCAGATGTAAAAGTCTTGCAGCAAGATAAGTCAGTGCAGCTGCCTATCTCCACCGTTAAGCAGCAACCAAAAGATAATATTGTGATCGCTGTGTCTGGGGACAATATTCTTGTACAGGGGCGTGTAGTTGCTTTGGTATCTAAAATACAAGCGGATGGAAATATTGAAGGCTTGAAAACCGAGCTTGTTTATCAGAGTCAGAAAAATACATCTACTTCTACTATTGGAGAAGCCGCGAAAAATGGTCTTCCAGTTACGCTTATAGCGGATAAAGCCACGCCTTATAAATTGTTGAAGCGTATTATGGCGACTTGCACGGAAGCAAATTACACGCAGATTTCCCTTGCTGTTTCACAGAAAACAAAAAGTAAGGGGGCTTGATGATGGTATCACAAGATAGATTAAGTCTTCCTTGGACAACAGAGGGCAAAGAAAATCGACGCTTTAAAGCGATTTTATGTACTTTTATCGTTTTGTTGCTTATTTTGTCAGTTTGGATTCCATCTATAATTTTGCCAGAAAAAGATCGTAAAGCTCTTGAGAAATTGCCGCCTCAATTAGCGAAATTAGTTAAAAAGAAACCGCCGCCTAAAAAGAAACCTGTTCCTATTAAAATCGAAGAACCGGTGAAAAAGAAAGAAGTAAAAAAGAAAGAACCTAAACCCAAGGCTGAGCCGAAAAAAGTGAAGCCTAAAAAGAAAGCTATACCTAAATTGAATAAACCTAAAGTGGTTAAAAAACCGAAACTATCAAAACGGGTTAAAAAAGCGCGAGAGGTAGCAAAGAAGTCAGGTTTATTAGCGCTTAAGAGTAATATTTCAGATTTAAAGAATGCAGTTAACTTATCTACTTTGAAAAATAAGGTCTCTGCACGTAAAGAAAAAACCATTGCAGCGAAAGCGCGGGGTATTAACTCTGGTGATGTTTTACGTAGAAGTGCTGGTATTAAGACAGATCATTTAACGGCACCTGCTGAAACTATTAAGTTAGCTGGCAGGGAAGGGTTATCTCTGGATGCTACATCTGATGAGGTGGCATTGGCCTTGGCAGAAGAGCAGGCCGCATTGTTGGTGCATAAGCGAAATCGAGATAATTTAAGTTTGTCTTTCGAAGAGTTGAAGAAGCATGTGATTAAGATTTACAACCGGGCTCTGCGTACAGATCCCTTTCTTGAAGGTGTGATTGTTCTCGAGTTGGTGATAGCGCCTTCTGGTGAGGTCTTGTCTTGTAAGTCGGTAAGTTCAGAGTTGAACAATCCAGAGGTTTTATCAAAAATAATTAATCGGGTGTTACTGCATAATTTTGGTGCGGAAGATGTCGATCAGGAGACATTAAGAAAGCCGTTTAATTTGCACCCCTAGTGAGACGTTGAGTTGGTTATGATTACTAGCTCAACTGTCCGTTCTATATACCTATACTAAATCCCGAAATTTAAGCCAAAAAAAAAGCAACTTGAATAATGTTATCAAGTTGCTTTTTAAGTGTAGGAGAATACTCTACATATTGAAGTGAAAAACGGCCTGAATGTCTTTCGCCTCATAAAACTGTATCTAAATAATAAACATCAAGGGGGCTTAGTTGAATCGTCCAAAGGGCGTAGTTTTCTAGTTCATGCAATAAAATATTGATGAATAGTGTGATTTACTCAAGTACTTAGATGGCATAGTGTTTTATTAAAGGCTGAGAAGATGTATCTAAGGAGAGGGGGTATAGCAAAATTAAATTTACTGCAGCTGTCCAAGGTTGGGCTACTTAGGGTGACTTTTACACATTTAGTGCCAATCACGTATAACTAGATCAATGTTGTTTTACATTATTTTGTACAGGGCTATTTCAGGGCCTATTCATTCGGGGATATTAATAGTTAAATCAAAGCCACCGCCTTCTCTAGGGGTAATTTGAAGTGGGCCCTCATCTACTGCGTTAGGCAGTAGTATTGGATTGATGCCGGGTAAGTTGCCAATTGAAAAGGTTAATTGCTGGCCTGTTCTACTTAGACCTAGCTCGTTACTATTTTCACCACCAACATAGGTGAAATCAAAATTCCCTTCTGGAGCGATATATCTTGGGTCGTCAAGGATTTCGGCAATAGGGCGAGTAATTCTTTCCTGGTAGGTTTGTATATCCACGCCTAGACTAGCTTGTAATGACTGTTCGATACTCGCTTGGCGAAGCAGCTCATCATCTAAGGAAACAGCCGTTTTGATATTTTTTAAATGACTATCCACATTTTTGAGATCTGATATCGCAATATCATTATTTTCAACTGGTGCAATTGTCAGGCTGGAATAAGTTTTTTGTTCGGTGTCTTTTTTCTTTTTCTTTGGGGTTATGATAATGGTAGAGTCTTTGATATAAGTATCAGTTAACTCCGAACTGCTGAGAGATTTTACTTCAGCTAATGCTGTTGCAGAGTGGAAGGTGCCAATGCTAGTTAAGATAACAACAACGATAGGTAACTGAAACTTCATAATAAGTGCCTGTTGAAAAATGTGGCTAATGCCAACTATGTGTAATTATTTAATCTATCCCTCTAATTTGCAAGGTGATTAGGTCTTGTTTATGTTAAGAAAAGTAATTTTGTGGAGGCCGTTTGTTTGAGAGTTTCAATCTCTGAGAAAGTTAGTCGATGGTTGGCGGCTAAGTCGACCCCAAAAAAACGTTTTGTTCTCTCGCAAAAAAATATATACATTTTCCCGACTTCTGAGGGTTTTGCCTTTCTAGCACTATTAATATTAATGTTCCTCACTGCGATTAACTATCAAAATAGCTTGGTTTACTTATTAACTTTTTTTTTAGTTGTTGTGTTTTTTATTTCTATTTGGATGTGTTTTCTTAATATGTCGGGGTTAGCAATCGCGGCGGAAAGTTCGGGTTCTTGTTTCGAGGGGCAACTAGCCCCATACCGAATAAACTTGGAAGCAAAAAAAGGCACACCTTTAGGTTTATCGGTTGGTTTTAATAAAGAAAATATGAAGTATGTTGATTTCTCTTTAAGTGCTCAAGTAGTCACTATTAATCTTGATGGTTTAAAGAGAGGCCGGCATATTGTGCCACGGTTGAGGCTTGAGTCTCGTTATCCGTTCGGTTTAATCAGATCATGGACTTGGCTTAAGTTGGAGAGTTTTGTGTTTGTTTATCCTAAAAAGGTTCAGGCGGCTAGGGTGTCTAGCGCTATAAATCAGCATACAGCTAAAGCGGCAGTTAAATTAAGCGACTCCTTAGATAACATTAAGCCATATCAAGCAGGTGACAGTTCTCAGCGAATATTATGGAAAAAATATGCAGCAACAGACACTTTATTGATAAGAACTCAAGAACGAGCCCAGACTAATTCTATGTGGCTAACCTTGGAGGATTACGAAAGTGTCAACATTGAGGAAAAGTTAACGCACTTGAGTTTTGATGTTTGTTTCTATTCATTGTCTAAACACAGTTTTGGCTTAGATCTTCCAGGGCTTATTATTCCAATTGGTGTGGGTCAGGTGCATCAACGTAAGTGTTTGGAGGCGTTGTCCCTATATAAATTCGCTCCCAAGACCACTGCGTAGACCATTAATGACAGTTACTCAGCTTAATTCAAATAGTCGAATATTACCGGTCTCAACGCTAGTAGTGATTTGTTTTTTACAACTGATAGCGCATTTTTCCCACAGCCCTTTCTGGTTAATAGTATTTGTTTGTTTTATTTGTACTTTTAAGTTGTTGATATCAAATTACATGACAAAACAGTTACCTTCATTTGTCAGATTTATTTTTGTATTAGGCTCGTCATCATTCTTTTTCTTGTACTACAAGACCAATTTTACGGTTGATATGGCGGCTTCCTTCCTTTTACTATCAGGTACTTTAAAGCTAATGGAGTTGAGTTCTGACAGGGAGGCTAGGATTTTTGTCTATGTCATGCTGTATTTATCTTCAGTGTCATTCTTATTTGAGCAAGGTTTTATTTACGCTTTTGTGCAGCTAGCTATCGTTTTGTGTTGCTTGTATGTGTTGCTTGACTTGTCTATTCCTAATAGCTCTGAAAAGCCCTTTAATCTATTGAAGGGTCGTTGGGTTTCATTATTTAAATTATTAATACTTGCCTTGCCTTTAGTTATTGTCTGTTTTTTATTTGTTCCTAGAATATCTCCGCTTTGGAGTCTTCCGATAAAAAATCAAAATTCTACAAGCGGTTTAAGTGAGACTATGTCGCCAGGGGATATTGCTGAGTTAGCACAATCTGCTGATCGGGCGTTCAGGGTGCAATTCACTGGAAGACCGCCGCCGAGAGAACAAAGATACTGGAGAGGTTTTGTTCTTGATAGTTTTGATGGTCGCGAATGGGGCAAGACTAGTCGCTCAATGAAGTTTGGGAAGACAAATCGCTATGACCCAGGTTCTTTTTATGAAACAGAAAAACCAGCCTATCAAGTGATGTTGGAGCCTAGTCAGCAGCGTTTTGCTTTTGCTTTGGAGGGCTCGGAAATTGCTAGTTCAAATCTTAAGTTAAATGACATGGGGATATTTAATTTAAAATTTGATGTGATACAAGCAACTCGTTACAAAATGTCATATCAATCTACGCCTATAATACCCTGGGCTTATACGATCCCTACAATGGCGAAGGTGGCTAATAAAGATAGAGTGACAACAAATGCGCATTTAGATCTTCAAGTCCCATTGACTGGTAACCCCCAAACAAAAGCATTTGTAAACAAAGTTAAGCAGAAATATGGGTCACCCGAAAAAATATTAACTTACCTTTTAGAAAATTTTAATAAAACAGAGTATTTTTACACTCTCAAGCCCGATAAGTTGGGCGATGATTTTGTTGATGAGTTCTTATTTGATACTAAAAAAGGATTTTGTTCTCATTTTGCCGGTAGCTTAGCTTATATGCTCAGGCTGGCCGACATCCCAGCCCGTGTGGTAATTGGATATCAGGGAGGCGAATATAATGAAAATTCTAATTATTTAATTTTATATCAGTATGATGCGCATGCTTGGGTTGAAGTAAAGTTGCCAGATTTTGGTTGGGTGAGAGTGGATCCTACTGCAATGGTTGCACCTGAAAGAATATTGGAAGGACTAGAGCGCGCAGTTGGGCCGGATGGTGGTTTCTTAGGGGACGATTTGTTTGCGCTTGCTTCACACAGGTTTGAGATGCTTAACTGGGCAAGGCTTCGAATGGATGAACTCAGTTACCAGTGGCAAAAGCGTGTAGTAAACTATAACAAGTCTGAGCAATATGATTTTATACGCTCGATATTGGGTGAGTTTAGTTATTACACTATTGCCTATTTATTTGTGTGTGCTTTTGTGTTGTTCTTCATCGTTCTATCAGCTTATGCTTGGCTGAACAGTAACCTTAAAAAAAGTACTTATGCTCAAAGAAAATATATTATTGCTATAGGGCTTATAGGTTTCATTAGTCGTAAGCGTAAGTTAAGTGAGACCCCTAGATCCTACCTTAGGCGCATGAAAGAATCGGCACATCCTTTGATTTTTAAAACATTAAAGCGTCAGACTGAAGAGTTAGAATATGATGAATACAATCGAGAAAAATAATGTCCACATTTCCATGGAATAAAAAAAATTGGCAGCATGTAACTGCTATGTCTCAAAGAAACGAATTACCGCATGCTTTTTTATTTTCAGGCTTGATGGGGCTAGGTAAGCTTGAGTTTGCCAGATCCTTGGCATTATTTTTAATGTGTGAAAATAATGGTGCTTCATCTGGTGGGGAGGCAGCATCATGCGGTCATTGTAAGCAATGTAAATTATTTTTAGCGAACACTCATCCTGACTTTAAACTTTTAAGTCCGGAAGAGGGCAGTAAAGTTATAAAGGTCGATACTATAAGGTTGCTAGTTGATTTTTTTGGACAATCTAGTATGCAGGGTGGGAAAAAAATAGCTATTCTATCGCCAGCGGAATCTTTAAACCATAATGCAGCCAATGCGCTGTTGAAAACTTTAGAAGAGCCTACCCCGAACTCGCATATTATCCTTATTTCTCATAGTCCGGGTCGCTTGTTGGCTACCATTAGATCCCGGTGTCAGGTGGTCGATTTTTCGCGCCCATCTGAAGAGGTTACTTTAAACTGGCTCAGTGATAATGTTGACAAGGAAGAAGTTGAACCTATAGATAAGGATGACTTGTTGAAAGTTTTAGCTCTAGCGCAATATGCCCCTTTAAGGGCAAAAGAATACATAGATTCAAATGCGCTTAAAGAAAGTAATACGATGATTGAAGAGCTCAGCAGTGTGTTAAAAAAGGAGCGTGTGGTTTCTTCTGTGTCTGAGCGCTGGAATGATGATATTGCATCTCTTCGTCTAAGTTGGATGTTGCAATGGCTAGCAAATATCTTAAAAATACAACTTGCAGGAAACTCAACAACAACTTCAGATAAACCTGAGAGCAAAATGTGGGTGTATCTAGCTGAGCACTGTAGTGCCAAACAATTGTTTGATCTTTATCAGCTTACCTTGGATGAATATAAGCTGTTTCAGGGCGTCTCCAACCCTAATAAAGTACTCAGCTTTGATTTTTTATTAAATCATTGGTTATCGTTTATGCATAAAAGTAACCAGCAAAACTAGATTGCTTGCCTATACTCAAGTTATTAAAATATTTTAAAGAGAACAATATGTCTGCAGGATTTGGTGCTCGAAGTGGCATTCTTACATTAACTATTAAAGATAAAGCCGTTTTGTACGCAGCCTACATGCCATTCATTCAAAATGGGGGCTTGTTCATCCCGACGGCAAAAAACTATCACCTCGGAGATGAAGTATTTCTTCTTTTAAATTTAATGGATGAACCAGAAAAAATACCTGTAGCGGGTAAAGTAGTTTGGGTTACGCCTAAGGGGGCGCAAGGTAATCGAGCTGCTGGCATTGGAGTCCAATTTAATGAAGAAGATGAAACAGCAAAAAATAAAATTGAAACCTATTTAGCTGGTTCATTGAGTTCTGATCGTCCAACGCATAGTATGTGAGCTCTTTAAAAATGAGTTCATTTTGATATATGTTTATTGATTCGCACTGCCACCTTGATCGAGTAAAGCTAAAGCCGTACGACGGTGATTTAGACAAAGCAATAGAAGCTGCACATGCTGAAAAAGTCACTACCATGTTATGTGTAGCGATCGACCTTGAAAATATTGAAAGTGTTCTAGCTATCGCAGACAGATACCCTTCAGTGTATGCCTCAGTTGGTGTTCACCCTACAAGTCATGAGGGAGAAGACCCTTCTGTTGAAAGGTTGCTTGATTTGGCAACGCGTAATAAGGTGATTGCAATTGGCGAAACAGGTCTTGATTATTTTTATGGTCAGGAAACAAAAGATATCCAATTAGACCGTTTTAAGCGTCATTTAATCGCGAGTAAGGAGTGCAAAAAGCCTGTCATAGTACATACCCGCGATGCAAAAGAAGATACTTTGTCACACATAGCTAATTTTTCTGATCCTGATGTTGCTGGTGTATTGCATTGTTTTACTGAAGATTGGGATATGGCCTCTCGTGCAATTGAACATAATTTCTATATTTCCTTATCTGGGATCGTAACTTTCAAGAACGCAACTGAGTTACAAGAGGTAGCAAAAAAACTGCCTTTGGACCGAATGTTAATAGAAACAGATTCGCCTTATCTTGCTCCAATCCCTTTTCGTGGTAAGCCAAACGAACCTAAATACGTTCCTGAAGTAGCTAAGTTCATCGCGACGTTAAAAGGCATAACTGTTGAAGAGGTTGCTGAGGTAACAAGCCGTAACTTCAATAAACTATTTTTACAGCGGTAGGTATACTTCATGGCTCTGTCTTCGTTCAATATATCAACTGCTAGGCTAAAAATGGCAGGTTTAGATAATAATAAGCGCACTGGTAACCCTATTATAGCAATTCATGGCTGGTTAGATAATGCCGCCTCTTTTATTCCCTTATCTGAGCAGTTAGGTGTGGATAGGCCTTTTTATGCTCTGGAAATCCCTGGGCATGGGTTAAGTGAGCATAGAGCAAACTCAACAACCTACCATTTAGTAGAAAATATCTTAGATGTCCTGGCATTTATTTCTGAAGTGACTCAAAACTCTGACACAAAAGTTACGCTTATAGGTCATTCATTAGGAGGTATCGTCTGTGCTTTACTCGCAGCGGCAGCGCCAGAAAGAGTTGATAAGTTAGTTTTGTTGGATAGTTTGGGGCCTATGACGGATCCTGCAGAAGGTGTACTTACTCAGTTTCGTAAAGCGGTGGCCAGCATAGGCCAATTTAAAGAGTCTAAGAAGGCAGTCTATCCTGACCTTGACTTGGCTGTTGCTGTTAGGATGAAAGGTATTGGAAAAGTAAATAAGTATGCAGCATCCTTATTGGTTGAAAGAGGCACTGAGTCAGTTGAGGGAGGTTATAGTTGGACTTCAGATCCTCGTTTGTTAAACCCTTCGATCCTACGCTTCTCTGAATCTCAAATAAAATCCATTTTCGAGGGAATTGAATGCCCTGTTTGTCTTATTTGTGGTGATCAAGGGTATTTCAAGCAATATGAAAGTCTTTCGTCTAGGGTAAATTATATTCAAAACGTACAAACTTGCCATGTTAGTGGTGGTCACCATTTTCATATGGATGGCGACGTAATAAAAACAGCGGAGTTAATTAATGGATTTATCTAAGTTGGTCACCCTCAAGCTGAGCTTTGCTTTTTTGTTGTGCTGGGCTTTAGCGGGGCAAGTTATCGCCAGGGATGTTATTCCGGAGCTATCTGGCTCGCTACAAGAATATAAGAAAGCTTCAGGGGTCGATGAGTTTTCAGTTTTGCTCAGTAGTCCAAAGCGTATCAGTAATGCCATAAAAATTGAAAATAAAGCTGAAGTAAGAGGAGAGCGATTAGATATTTTAATTGAAGTCCACGCTAAATATTCTGCCCAAGAAATATTTTCTTTTTATCAGGCATATTTATCCGAGGTGGGTGAAATTAATTATCAGTGTAAAAAAAGAGCATGTGGCAATAGTAATTTCTGGGCCAATGACTTTTTTAAAGAACATGCTTTATTTGGGCGGGATAGTGATCAGTTTTATTTGGCTGGTAAAATACAGAGGCAAGATTTTGTTGAGTGGGTGATGATCTATGTGATCAAGAATGGTTTTAAAAAGAACAAGGTTCATATCACCACTATTATAGAAAATTCTCAGGAAGCATTTTTGACTGCTGGTTTGTTGATGACGAGCTCAATCGACGATTCGACTTTGGCATTGATCCAAAGAAGAATTAACGAAGATAAAATGCTTGATTTGTGGCTTGTTACCTATAGCTCTAATGTAGCAGGTGTTGCTATAGATGAAACTATTGAACAGCTCGAAATGAAGTCTAAGGCTTATATGGCAGTCTTGGAGTCTAAACTAGATATTAACAAAAATAGACTGCGAACAAAGATTGTCGGGCCCTTTCATGCCGACAAAACGATGAACGGTATATCTAATTGGCACCGTTTGTATCTATTGCCTTAAGTTTTTTTGAAACGCTTTATGAATATTTCATTTGGCTATGAATTGTGCAATTTAATACTTAACAAATCTAAACATAAAGATTTGTTGATAAATCGGGTTGTTTAATCAATACTTTGATTAATGTTGTCTAATTTTTTTCAATAAAAGCAACTAGGTGTGGCGGTTTCTTAATCCTCAGCGTTCAATTTATCAGATCTTGGTAATCAGAATGCTCATCTGTAAGAAACCGTTTTTGGTTTTGAATATATAAACAATAAAGGATATTAAGTGATGACACGCAAATTAGCCTTTGCTTTCTCACTACTCGGTGTGTTTTTTACTGGGTTTGTACAAGCTCTTGGTTTAGGTGAAGTGACGGTAGAGTCTTCACTAAATCAACCCTTAAGTGCTCGAATAGAGTTGGTCAATTCTGATGGCTTCGAAATTGGTGAAAT
>Ga0105350_10000593_pt1 | contig 23974 bp, 25 predicted proteins | sample EN1Hudsemesocosm_FD_83506 | JGI IMG/M metagenome (GOLD analysis project Ga0105350, IMG submission 83506) | Methane-oxidizing microbial communities from mesocosms in the Hudson Canyon - EN1E Hudson Canyon | ecosystem: Environmental > Aquatic > Marine > Cold seeps | place: Hudson Canyon... | reverse complement strand
ATGCCTTGTGTGAGAAGATTCTTAAATGGCTCATCACCTGAAACTAAACCTTCATCACGCATTAATTTATGGAAAAAACGGGCATACAGAAGATGTAATACAGCATGTTCGATACCACCAATATATTGGTCAACTGGCAACCAGTGATCAGCGCGTTCGTCTAACATGGCTTCTTCATTATCAGGGCAGGTAAACCGAGCGTAATACCATGATGATTCAAAGAAGGTATCAAAGGTATCTGTTTCACGTGTCGAATCTGCACCACATTGTGGACATGCACATTGATAAAATTCCGGCATGGACTTAATCGGTGAGCCACTGCCATCAACGATAACGTCTTCTGGTAGGCGAACAGGTAAGTCTTGTTCAGGAACGGGAACAGCACCACAATCAGGACAGTTGATAATTGGAATGGGTGTACCCCAATAACGTTGACGAGACACGCCCCAATCACGCAGGCGATAGTTTACTTGTCGTTCACCTTTATCTTGTTGCTCAAGAAACTCAGCAATGGCATTAAATGAATCAGCAGATGTTAAACCATCAAATTGCTGAGAATTCACTAAACGACCTTTTTCTGTAAAGGCTGCTTTGTCCAAGTCACATTCAGTATTATCTGTAGGTTCTATAACCTGATTGATAGCTAAGTCATATTTTTTAGCAAACTCATAATCACGTTGATCATGAGCAGGTACCGACATAACAGCACCCGTTCCATAGCCCATCAAGACAAAGTTGGCAGCCCACACAGGAACACGCTCACCTGTTACAGGATGAATAGCTGTTAAACCTGTAGCCACCCCTTTCTTCTCAGCAGTTTCCATTGCAGCTTCTGATGTTTCCATCTTACGACATTCATCAATAAAGCTGTGTAGTTCCGCGTTAGATTCGGCCGCTTTTAATGCCAAAGGATGTTCAGCTGCTACGGCAACATAACTCACCCCCATCAAGGTATCTGGACGTGTAGTGTAAACATCCAATGTTTCATTGCTATCATCAATGCCAAACTGGATTTGTAACCCTTCTGAGCGACCAATCCAATTTGCTTGCATTGTTTTAACTTGCTCAGGCCAGCCATCTAACTGATCCAAATCTTGTAAAAGTTGTTCAGCATAATCAGTAATTTTCATAAACCACTGAGGAATTTCACGTTTTTCGACTTCCGTATCACAACGCCAGCAACAGCCATCAACAACCTGTTCATTGGCAAGTACTGTGTTATCAACTGGACACCAGTTCACGGCTGCTGTTTTTTTATACACTAAGCCTTTCTTAAATAAGCGCGTAAATAACCATTGCTCCCAGCGGTAGTATTCAGGTGTGCAGGTAGCGAGTTCTCGCTCCCAATCGTAACCCAAACCCAAACGCTTCAATTGATCACGCATATAATCGATATTGTCATAAGTCCAGCCAGCAGGTGGAACTTTATTCTTAATCGCCGCATTTTCAGCCGGTAGACCAAACGCGTCCCAACCCATCGGTTGTAATACATTTTTACCTTGCATTCGTTGGTAGCGAGAAATCACATCGCCGATGGTGTAATTACGTACATGGCCCATATGTAACTGGCCACTTGGATAGGGAAACATCGCCAAACAGTAGAATTTTTCTTTATCTGAATCTTCTACGGCACGGAAGGTTTTTTTCTCTTCCCACAATTGTTGGGCTGCGGTTTCTATCTCGGCTGGGTTATATTCTTGTTGCATGGATATCTTTAAAATCTGGACTTAAAGCCTATAAGGATACCGTACCCAGCACATCGCTCAAAGAAATGCCGTAAATAAAGTTGCAACTATGGCATTATTATTCAGGTCAGTATAACTTTACACTCCTCAATATATTAATGAGACAAACTATTATGCGCCTGATGTTTATTCTTATAGCCGTCTTTTTATTATCAAGCTGTACACCGACAATATATGGTATTTCTGAAGATCAGTGGGCCACCCTTTCGGCTGATGAACGCGAACAAGCGATCGAACATCATCAACAAATGGATCTATTACGAGAACAGCGTCGTATTGAAGAAGCTAAAGTGGCTGCTGAACAAGAAAAACAACGACGAGTAGAAATGGAATCTCGCCAAGCCTATGCTGAAGAAATATATGCAGGAGAGCGTGGTATTAGAGGTGACTTATTACGCGTGACTATTCGTGGTGGTGAACTCTATCTAAATAGAAAGCATCGTCCCTATAAGCCCGTTTCATTCAAAATTGCTGATGGCGAACGTAAGATAATTACCTTCAGTCATCCCAAAAAACACCACTATCAAACTGACGTTGTGATTGAATATATTGATGGTATATTGACGTTCGATAACGATCGTAGAAGCAACTATGAATATCATTTTGAGCTTGTCTATGAACCAGAATGGCGTCATGGCAAGCATTACCGAAATATAACGCTTAATAAACGTTCACATTCCCAAGCCAGAAATATCGAAATTATTGTTGATGCCGTTGCCTTACCGCGTAGATAGGTTTGTTGTTTTTATTAATCTACAGTGAAAACTAAAACAGTCCCACCCCGACTGGTATTAATCTGGGCATTACCACCCGCAGCAACCGCGATATGCAATTTGCCATCTAGCTCAAAAGCCATCGGTGCAGCATTAACACCTGCCCCTGTTTGAAATTGCCATACCTTCTCACCCGTTGTTGCATTAAGGGCAATAAAGTAGCCATCATCTCCACCCGAAAAAACTAAATTACCAGCAGTGGCTAAGGTGCCACCAATCATGGGTTGCTTTGATTTATATTGCCAAGCAATCTTTCCTGTATCAATATTTACAGCAGAAATATTACCCGATTGAACAGCGCCAGGGACGCCTTTAAATGCCCCACCTAACCATAAACGTCCTCGACGCCATGGCACACTGCGTAATTCATAATGCATCGGTTGATGTAGATTTGAATAATACACAGAACGTGTATTTGGGTTAACCGATCCCGGCGACCAGTTCACGCCACCATTTGCGCCTGGCAGCATCTCTGTTCCCAGTCCTTTAGTTGGCAAAGCAAATAAATTCTTTTGCTCAATCATAGCCTCAGAGCGGCGAATCAATTCACCTGTTTGTCGATCATGTATATAAGCCCAGCCTGTTTTACCACCATGAATAACGGCATTCACTAACTCACCTTTTTTGTTTTTTGCTTGTGTCAAAATAGGAGGGGAAACACTATCGAGATCCCACACATCATGTGGTAAATATTGATATCCCCACACTAACTTACCAGTATTAATATCTAATGCCACCAATGAGTTAGTCCAACGATTATCTCCTGGGCGAACGGAACCATCTAAGTCAGGTGCAGGGTTACCAATGGTGGCAAACAATAGACCGGTTTCAGCATCAACAGACTTAGTAGTCCATGCCGAACCGCCTCCTTTTTGCCATGCATCAGCATGCTCACCTGCGGCTATTTGTGCTTTTTCTGCTTTAATATCCCTATTTAATGGATTAATACCATCTGCTTTTTCTTGAAATGTACCTGTCCAGCCAAGGGTACCATCTGGCTGTTTTTCATCAGGTTCAGGAATGGTGTACCAACGCCAAACTAACTTCCCTGTTTTGGCATCATGAGCAGAAATAAACCCGCGAATACCATATTCAGCACCAGCAATTCCCGTAATGATCAGGCCATCATAATGTAGCGGTGCTTCTGTACCTGAATAGCCATCATCAGCATCACCCAATGTTGTCTGCCAAGCCAATTCACCCGTTTTTTTATCTATTGCGATAAGCTTTGCATCTAAAGTTGTCATAAAGATAAATTGCTCATCCAGTGCTAGGCCTCGATTATTAGGACCACAGCAAAAGTTAGTCGCCTCTAACTCATGTCTAAAACGCCATAAAGATTGCCCTGTTCTGACATTAATGGCATAGACGTGATTGTATGGCGTAGAAACATACATGACTTCATGTTCTACTAGTGGCGTATTTTCGAATGACCCCACAACACCTGTTTGAAACATCCACTTTAAACGTAATTTTTCAATATTTTCGACCGTCACATCCGTATTTTCTACATAACGAGTTTGCCCAAAGTCTCCACCATAATTTAGCCACTCTTTATCTTCAGCAAATACAACTGAAGATAAGAAAATCGCGACAACACTAGTGAAAAATAAACTTTTAATCATGTTGTTTCCATTCTTGATTAATAATAAATCGTTGTTCAAATTCTTTGGCGGGTATAGGACGGCTGTAAAAATAGCCTTGCAATAAATCACAATTTTTATCTTTAAGAAAATCTCTTTGCTGCCTAGTTTCAACACCTTCAGCTACAACACGTAAGCCCAACTTATGTCCCATTAAAATAATCGCTTCAACGAGTGATGAATCATCTTCATTCTCTGTCACATCCATAACAAATGACCGATCAATTTTTATCACATCAAATGGAAATTTACGTAAATAACTTAATGATGAATACCCTGTACCAAAGTCATCTAATGAAACACTTATTCCTGCTTGTCGATAATCTTGTAATAACTGCAAAGTACTTTCTTGCTCTTCCATCAACACTGTTTCAGTAATTTCAACCGTCAACTGACTAGAATCAATACCTAATTCCTGCATACGCCCATATAAATCAATCGCACACTCATCATTATGAAATTGTTTACTCGATTTATTCACAGCAATATGCATTCTATGACCAGCATCATTCCACTGTTTTAGCTGCTGCAAAGCCTGCTCTACAACCCATGCACCAAGAGGTTGAATTAAGCCAGTTTCTTCAGCCAATGGAATAAAATCAAAGGGCCCAACAATACCTCGTTGAGGATGGTTCCAACGAATGAGTGCTTCAGCACTAGATAAGCTATTGTCTTTAATATCAATAACAGCTTGGTAATAAAGCTCGAACTCTTTGTTCTCAATTGCCTGGCGTAATTCATTCAATAAAATAAGGCGCGTTTCAGCTTGTTTTTGCATTTCAGCAGTGAAAAATGAAAATTGATTTCGCCCCGCTTCTTTAGCGGCATACATCGCATTATCGGCATTTTGATATAGACGCTCAGCAGTATCACCATCACTTGGAAAGACTGTGATACCGATACTTCCCGTCACATAGACTTCTTGTTCATCTAAGTTAAAAGGTAAGGCAAGTTGTGCTAATATTTTCTCAGCAATCAGTTCAGAATCTAACTCATTATCAAGATCAGTCAAAATCACCGTAAACTCATCTCCACCCAGTCGAGAGACAGAGTCACTCTGACGCAATACCGATGTTAGCCGTGTTGCCGTTTCTTTTAACAAAATATCACCTGCACGATGACCTAGCGTATCGTTGATCCATTTAAAACGATCAAGATCAAGGAATAATAATGCTAGACAGGAATTTTCACGTTGGGCTACTTTCAACGAAGTTGATAAACGGTCATTAAACAAATTACGGTTAGGAAGCCCTGTTAACGCATCATAATTTGCTTGATATTCAATCAGCTGCTCTGCTTCTTTATGCTGAGTAATATCACTAAATATAGACACGTATTGTTCAACATTACCCTTACGATCATAGATAACAGCAATGGATAACCATTCGGGATAGAGTTCTCCACTCTTCTTACGGTTCCAGATCTCACCTGACCAGTGCCCATCCTGAATAAGATCATGCCACATTTGCTTATAAAACAAATCATTATGCTTGCCTGACTGAAGCAGTCGAGGCGCCTTACCTATCACCTCTTCTTTTTCATAGCCAGTGATTTTTGTAAATGCTGGGTTCACACTAATAATATTTTCATCAGCGTCTGCTACCATAATAGCTTCAGTCGTCGTATCAAATACCTGCTGAGCAAGTAATAATTGTTTTTCAGACTGTTTCCGATCTGTAATATCTTGAGTCGTACCAAAATGTCGAATAATTTTACCTTCAGTATCATATTCAGCATTATTTCTAGCTTGCACCCAACGGATGCCACCATCAGGAAGTTGAATACGATAATCAAAATCTAAACTTTGGCCTTCTGTAAGTTTTGTATTCATGTACTCAACAAAACTTAAGTCTTCTTGGTAAATAAGATTTTTGTAGTCTAAATAACTAACTCCTGTTACCTCTCCATCCTTTTTTGTCAAACCAAAGATGCAATACTCTTCATCTGACCACCAAGCTGTTTTATCGCCAGCATGCCATTCCCAGTTACCAATGTGAGCTAAGCCTTGAGCTCTAGCAAGACTTTCCTGCGCCTCAATATTATCTTGTTCAGCCTTTTCTTTTTCTAATTGTAAATCTCGTCGAGCGATCACTGCTTCGATATGAACAGGAAGTAATTCAAGATAACTATTACCATCTTTGACCAGGTAATCCATACAGCCAAGATTCATGGCTTTTACTACAACGCGGATGTCATCTACACCAGAAACCATAATCGCCGATGTTGTAATATTCTGATCAGCTATCTGTTGTAATACATCAAGCCCATTCATCTTAGGTAATTGGTAATCAACGATGACAACATCAAATTGCCCTGTCGATAATAGTACTAAACCAGCCTCACCATCCAAGGCTAATTCAACTTGAAATCCCTTGCGAGCTAAGCGTCTTTTTACTAACTGAGCAAGCGTTTCTTCATCTTCGATATAAAGAATACGTAGAGATTTATTCACAGCCTGATATTCCCTTACTCTTAATGATATTTAGGTAATGTAATAATATTCATGAATAATCCTAATTCACGGATTTTTTCTTGAAACTCATCATGCATAATGGGCTTGGTTATATAAGCATTACAACCTAATTTATAACACTGCTCTATTTCTTCTGGATTATCTGTCGTTGATAGCATGACGACCGGGATGTGACAGGTATTTTTATTACCTTTAATTTCAGCTAAGACTTCTATGCCATTTTTTACTGGCATATTGATATCTAATAGAATAAAAGGCGTATTCATTTCCTTATTGGCAGGATCCATTTTATCAAGCCAGTCTAATGCTTGCTGCCCATTTTCTAATTTAACGATCTCTCTTAAGAAACCAACACGGCGTAGATTACGTTCAACCAAGGTCGCATGAGCACTTTCATCATCAACTAATAAAATAGTAGAAAATTGCATTTATTGAGATTGCCTTGTTATTACTCGAATTGACATGATCTTATATTAAATCCCTTAGTATTTATAGGATTTAATTAATCCTTTTTGCCAAAGAAAACTTAAATGTAGTTCCTATGCCCAATGTTGATTCACAGCTAATTTTACCGCCAAGTCGGCGAACTAGTGTTTGCACATAAGTCAGTCCCATGCCATCGCCTTTAGCTTGCTGCTCACCTACACGTTTAAATAATTCAAATATATGAGGAATATCTTGCTCAGCAATACCTTTACCATTGTCTCGAATATAAAACTGCCAATAATCCTGCTGTTCCTCAGCCCATATTTCAATCTTTCCTCGACCTTCTGATTGTAAAAACTTCACTGCATTGCCAAGTAAATTGCCAAATATTTGTTCTAAAGAAATCGCGTCGGACGCTAATACAGGAAGAGCTTTTAGCGACACATCAACATCTTCAAGTTGATAGGCAATCGCTTTCAAATTACGGTTTACGATATCTACACTATTTACTTGTTCAATAATAAGTTCTCGTCGTCCCATGCGAGATAAGGCAAGAATATTATTAATCAATCCTTCCATTTTCTCAGCTGCTTTATTAATGAAACCTAAAGATTCAGGAATTGTATTAGCCACAATTTCTTTAATGTCTGACTTCACATCTATCTCACTTAATGAGGTTTCAACATCGTCAATATCTTCTTTTATCTCAGATGAAAAACCAACAATACTCACCAATGGTGAGCGAAGATCATGTGAAACAATATAGGTAAAATTCTTTAACTCTTCATTAATCTCTTGTAAATCAATCGTACGTTCCTCGACTTGCTGCTCAAGGGTTTGTTGATACTCTTCCTGCATTTTTTCGGCTTTCACACGTTCTGAAATATCTCTCGCTACACCTCGATAACCTGAAAAATCACCATTATCATCAAAAATAGGACTGGCACTGAACTCCATCGGAACAAGCTCACGCTGACTGTTGATAATGTGAGCATTTAGATTAGTAAACTCACTCTTGTGCTCATGCCTTGTTAAACGTTTTCTTGCGGCATTACGAGTTCCTTCATCCACTAAATCAATCAGTGATTGACCAATGATCTCGCTATGAAGATAACCTAATAAATCAACCACCACTGGACTACTATAAATCAGTACGCCTTTTTCATCCGTCATCCATACCCATTCATTAATATCCTCAACTAATGAACGATATTGCTTTTCACTATCACGAATTTTTTCAACAATAGGATTTGATATCTTGCGAAATAAAATACTTCCCAGAAAAATAACAACTAAGGAAATTAACCATGTAATGACTGCTCCTCGAATAAAAGGGGCTCGAATCTCAGCCATATCAATCTTAGCTACAATACCAAAATTCAATACATCAACGGGTTCATAGGCTGCGAGCACCTCGATACCCCGATAATCTTTACCCGTCATAACACCTGACTGTACAAATAAAGCTCGTCGCATGGGTTCTGCAAACTCAGAATATAAAGGAATCGGCTTGGGTTCTGTATTTTTGTCGTGGCGATGACTGAGTAAGAAAACGATTTTCTCGGCCTCTATTCCTGCCAAAACAAATTCACCCGTTTCGCCAAAGCCGACATAATGTTTATGAGCATCTTTTAACTGTGCAATAGTGTCTGCTGCTGCTCGTTCAGATAGTAGTGATGTCGGGCCGCGCTCACCAACGGGAGTCTCCCAGTTGACACGATTGGTACGCCGATTATATCGAGCCATTGCCTCAATTAATCGTGCCTGACTTTGAGCTGTTTCAACTAAACTCTGGCTTTTTTCTTTAAAGGCAACTTGATACAAAATGACATTAGTTACCGCCATTGTCACTAATGCAACAATACTCATAATGAGTAGAAGCAGATAAAAACTTCGTTTTTCTTGCATACTTTATCCGTTAATTAAATTATCAGCGTAGCTTTGCCACAAATTTTTGTTTATTTTTATAAGTAAATTAGCAGATTCTTATAGTTATTGAAGTATCGCTTCGACAAGCATACACTCTTAAACATATGGATAATAACCTTCTAGAAATATTAATGTTAGCGCAACACAAAGCTGATCCTCAATTAGCTTTGCATAGTAAGCGTGTCTCTTGTTTTAGTCATGAACTCGCTAAATGTCTAAACCAAGATAAAAAATTCCAACAAGATATTCTTGTTGCCGGTCTATTACACGATATTGGATTTCTAAAAATTGATACTGATTTCAGTAAGGTGCCAATGAAGTCAGCACGAAACTATGATTTAGACCTCATCAGAAGTCATCCTATTGAGGGTGAAAACCTCACCCATAATATAATTAAAAAGAAGTCTATTCTTCAGGCAATTCGGTCTCATCATGAACAATATGATGGTAACGGGTATCCCGACAAACTTAAAGGTAATGACATTACACTCTCTGCTCGAATTATTGCTGTCGCTGATTTTTATGACACATTATTAGTGGGAGAAATGTTTGGTGATCATCGTTCGACACCTAAACAAGTAAAAAATAATCTAATTGAAACAAAGGGTCGGTATCTTGATCCTGATATAACCGATACACTTTTAGATTTGTTAGACAAAACACCTGTGCTTTATCAACCTATAGATAATAACGAACTAAAGCTCTACACCATGCATTACCTAGAGGCGGGGACTTTAAACTTAGGTGATTTGACGAATCAAGACGGTAATATAATATTACGCCAAGGTAGCCCTATAAAGCAGACTACCTTGGATAAAATTCAAAATGATTATCCTGGTCAAAAACTTGTGATTCCACATTGAGGTATTGAAGGTACTGGTGATTAATTAAGCTTGGATTTAATGACCATTAAACCCTGAAATCAGTCAATGCGCGCCCGTTACCAATCTCCTCTACCAACCATAAAGGTCTCTTCCCAAAGCCCTTCCATGTTTTAGTTTTATCGGTAGGATGACGATATTTAATTTCAGCTTCAGCTCGAGGTTTTCGTTTTGCAGTAATTGAAATTCGCATCGATTTCGCAATGGCCGTTAAAGCAACAGCGGGTACCACCTTTTTCTGTTTAGCTAAGGCTCGTACAGTATCAGCCACAGACATAACTTCAGCATCTTTACTATTAAGTACTGCTGTCTGCTTTGTTTTTAATTTCTTAATTTGCTTCTTTGATTTATAGATTAAACTTTGCAATTCTTTTTCTGAAAGCTGTCCTAGCTCTGTCGGTAACTCACTCACATTTTTCTCCTTCCATTGGATTTAAATACGTACTCTAAGTATAGATATAATTTAGCCTCTAATCAAAAAGCATTTTTCTTTCAATTATTTACCTGCTGCCATCAACAATTCATATTTACCTTGTAACTGTTCTTCAGTCTCTTCATTATCTGGATCTTTAGGAATACAATCAACAGGACATACTTCTACACATTGTGGCTCATCAAAATGGCCTACACATTCTGTACATAATGCAGGATCGATTTCATAAATCTCATCACCTTGCGTAATGGCACTATTGGGACATTCAGGTTCACACACATCACAGTTGATACATTCATCCGTTATAAATAACGACATTTAACACTCCAAATTAAAACTTATCTGTGAGATCTTAGCGGTTATTACACTTCTAGATCAATTTAGCCTTTAAGGCATCAGCAACACAAGGCGCAACAAAGTCTGAAACATCACCACCTAACACCGCGATTTCTCGTACTAAACTTGAAGAAATGTAGGTAAATTGTTCTGCTGGTGTTAAAAACATTGTTTCTATCTCTGGCTCCATTTTGCGATTCATTCCGGCCAATTGAAATTCATGTTCAAAATCAGAGACGGCTCGTAATCCTCGAAGAATGACGGCAGCTTCTTTTTCTTTAGCAACATCAACTAATAAACCTTTAAAACCACACACTTCAACATTACTGAGTTCTGATAATGTCTGCTTAGCCAAATCAACACGCTCTTGCAAGCTAAAGGTAGGCTCTTTACTAGGGTTAATCGCCACCGCAACAATGACCCGCTCAAAAAGCTTGCTCGCACGGTTCACCAAGTCAATATGTCCCTTTGTAATGGGATCAAATGTTCCAGGATAAATGGCTGTTATTGTCATGCGGCATCTCCTACATTATTTAAAAACAAGCAATATCGCACTTCGCCAGCCTTTTTATCTTTCATTAACTGCCAATGATTCGGTAACGCTGGTAGCTCACCTTTACTGGAACATTCCAAGTAAATATGGGCATTATCCACTAAAGTATTTTTTTCAACTAGCTGCTGCGCTATTTCTGACCACAAATCAGCTTGATAGGGCGGGTCTATAAATACAATGTCATATTGTTGCGAATTAGAGGCTATAAATTGCTGCGCTGTTTTATTTTCTATTTGACAGTGCTCTGCAGCCAACAATGATTTGTTTTCTCGTAATTGCTTTGTTGCTGACACATCAAGCTCAACCATGGTGACGCTTTCAGCACCACGTGATGCAGCTTCAAACCCCAAAGCGCCACTACCTGAAAACAAATCTAAACAACGGCTGTTACCGATGACAAGCTGTAGCCAATTAAAGACCGTTTCGCGAACCCTGTCAGGTGTAGGTCTTAGACCCTCAACATCAGCAATAGGTAATTGTCGGCCACGCCAGCGCCCGGCAATAAGTCGTACTTGACCTGTCTGTTTATTATTCTGTTTCGCCACCGACCAACACCGTAATCATTTTATCTGCTTGAACTCGTCGTGAATAAGCATTTTTAATTTGCTCTACAGTCACTGCATTTACTTTTGACTTAAATGATTCTAAATAATCTAAAGGCAAACCGTAAAAACCAATCATCGCTATATAATCTGCAATTTTACTATTACTATCCAATCTCAGAGCGAAACCACCTGTTATATTTTGTTTGGCTGCGACTAACTCTGCTTCTGTTGGCCCTTTTTCACTAAATGCTTTCAAAGTATTTGTCATGACTTCTAAGGCTTCTTTTGCTTGATCATTTCGTGTTTGCAAACCAAATTGATAAGGACCTAATTCTCTCATCGGTCTAAAGTAACTATAGACACTATAAGATAAACCACGTTTCTCACGTATCTCATTACTCAACTGTGACACTAAACCACTGCCACCTAAAATATGATTACCCACATAGAGTGAAAAATAATCTGCATCCCCCCGACTTATACCTGCTTGGCCCATCACAATATGTGTTTGACTGGATGGATGATCAATAACAATCGTTTTCTCTTGCGATAACGGTGCCACTAGTGGCAACTGTTTGGCTCGCTGCCCTACTGATAAACCTGATACCACTTGTTCAGCGATACTTTTGGCCTCTGCCAACTCTACTGCACCCACTAAAACAATCACGGCATTTTTTGCCACATAATACTGCTTATAAAAAACCTTTAACTCATCAAGAGAAAGTTTTGAAACTGATTCTTCATTACCTGTAGGCATTGAAGAATAAGGATGTTTACCATATAAATTGCTATAAAAAGCGCGTGATGAAATGGCCGAAGGTGATTGTTTTTCAGCTTGTAAACCAATCAACATTTGTTTTTGAATTCGCTGATATGAAGCTAGCGGAAAGTCGGGGTTGCTTAATACATTGGTAAACATCTCTAAGGCTGGTGCAAAGGCCACTTTATCCGTCAAAGTACGTAAACTTAGTATCGCCATATCTCGTTGCGATGAGTTTCCAAATTGAGCGCCGACATCCTCAAATGCGATAGCAATTTGATCTGTATCTAGGCCTGCTGCGCCTTCGTTTAACATAGCGTTAGTTGATAATGCGAGTCCTGACTGTTTGCCATCACGCGCGGCGCCCGCATCGAAGGCAACCGTAATATCAAGCATCGCTAACTCAGGTGCGGGAACAAAATAAACTCTGGCACCATTTTCTGTCTGCCAATGTTCAATTTTAGGACTGGCTTGGCCCGATACTGAGACTAATACCCCTAGTAATAAAACGATAGATCTAATGCCCATGACGACCTCCTGCTGATGCTACAGGTCTTTTACTATCTAAAGGCATCGGTATGAGTTCTGCCACAGTTAATCCTTCGTCTATAAAATATTTGTTTGCGACTTTTTGTACTTGTTCAGCCGTCACCGCCTGTATATTGTCAACATATTGATCGGTCAATCGCCAGTCCAGTCCAATTGTTTCCAACATACCAATCTGCATCGCTTGATAAAACACACTATCGCGTTCATATACGGCATTAGCGACAACTTGTGCTTTAATTCTTTTTAATTCTTGTTCACTCACTAACTCTGTTTGTAGTGTCGTAATTTGTTCCATCACAGCTTGTTGTAACCCAAGCAGTGAATGTCCTTTTGACGGAGTACCAACCACTAAAAACATGTCAGCTAAACGTGAAAACAAACCATATCCTGCACCAATACTGGCAGCAATTTCATCTTCTCGAACCAAATCACGGCTAAAACGTGCACTGGCACCACCATCTAAAATACCGGCTAACATTTCTAATGCATAAGGTTCCCAACTCTGCTCTTTATCTACTGTTTTCACCACAGGCACTTTCCAACCCATCATCATATAAGGCAATTCAGCAGGCGCTTTTACTTCAATAGTTCTTTTGCCTCGTTGTTCAACTTCTATTTGTGGTTTAACTTGTGCCGTTATTTCTGGTTTCAATGGACCAAAATATTTCTTCGCTAAGCTATAAACCGCATCTGGTTCAACATCTCCAACAATCACTACTGTCGCATTATTAGGCGCATACCATTTTTGATACCACTGACGTAAATCACTAGCTTCATAGTGATTAATATCACTCATCCAGCCAATAACAGGGTGATGATAAGGACTATTAACAAATGCGGTGGCATTAAATGCTTCACGTACCAATGCATGTGGATTATCTTCTGTGCGCATACGACGTTCTTCAGCTACCACTTCGCGTTCTTTTAATAATTCGGCCTCATTAATGACTAATTTGCGCATTCGTTCTGCTTCTAAACGAAAACTCACTTCTAAACGATCTTTCTCTAATGTTTGGAAATAAGCCGTGTAATCACGCCCTGTGAATGCATTTTCACGCCCCCCATTAGCAGCAATGATCTGAGAAAATTCATTAGGCCCTAAATTTTCTGTCCCCTTGAACATCATATGTTCAAGTACATGTGAAATACCTGTAATACCATTATGCTCATAACTCGAGCCCACTTTGTACCAGACTTGTGAGACAACTACTGGCGCCCGATGATCTTCCTTGACGATCAACTTCAAGCCATTATCCAATTGATATTCGCTCACATTAGCACTGGCTATTGCAGGCATGATTAACAACAGCCCGATTATTCTTTTAAATTTGGTAAGCATATGCCTCTCGCAACCCTGACATGATAAAATTCGAAGTAATTTAAATACAAGTGTAACGACAAGTAGAGAATATGTTTAGTTTCCTAAGAAAAAAAAACAAATCCACGGACGATACTCAACAAGCTGTTGAATCATTACAAGCTCAAACTCAAATTACTGATCATGCAGACCAAGAACAACAAGCAGAACCAGTAAAAGCACAAGCAGGATTATTTGGCCGTTTAAAACAAAGTCTCAATCGTACTAGCTCGAAATTAACCGAAGGGTTTGCCTCTCTTGTTTTAGGTAAAAAGGTCATTGATGATGATCTGTTAGAAGAACTCGAAACCCAGTTATTAACTGCCGATCTAGGTGTTGATGCCACACAAACAATCATTAATGATTTAACTCAACGTATTGCTCGTAAGCAACTTGCTGATGCCGAAGCGCTCTTCAGTGCCCTGCGTGATGATATGGTGGAGATTTTGCGTCCTAGTGCTATTCCTTTAGCCATCCCCGAGCAACAAGGTCCCTATGTCATTTTAATGGTGGGGATTAATGGTGTTGGTAAAACAACGACGATTGGTAAATTAGCAAAACAATTCCAAAACCAAGGACAGTCCGTCATGTTGGCTGCGGGTGATACTTTCCGCGCTGCTGCCGTCGAGCAACTTCAGGTTTGGGGCGAGCGTAATGATATTCCAGTCATCTCTCAACATAGTGGTGCCGATTCTGCATCCGTTATTTATGATGCGTTACAAGCGGCTAAAGCACGCAATATAGATATTCTTATTGCTGATACGGCGGGACGTTTACACACCCAAAACAATCTGATGGAAGAGTTGAAAAAAGTAAGGCGTGTGATGGGTAAACTCGATGAGAACGCCCCCCATGAAGTCATGTTGGTACTGGATGCCGGTACAGGGCAAAATGCCTTATCTCAAGCCGTACAATTTACTGCTGCTGCGGGCGTGTCTGGTATCACATTAACTAAACTTGATGGTACGGCTAAAGGGGGAATTATCTTCGCAATTGCTAAAAAAACAGGACTCCCTATTCGCTATATTGGTGTTGGCGAAGGCATTGATGATTTACGAACATTTCAAGCTGAAGAGTTTGTTGATGCACTTTTAGGTCGTGAAGATGATACCCGTATCTCATGATTCGTTTTACTGACGTTTATAAACGTTACCCTAACCGGTATGAAGCCTTATCTGGACTAAGCTTTCATCTTAACGATGGTGAAATGGCCTTTCTCACCGGTCATTCTGGCGCGGGTAAAAGTACCCTACTCAAACTCATCGCTTTAATTGAACGTAGCTCCCATGGTCAAGTTTTGGTTAATAACCAGAATCTAACACGACTACCTAAACGTAAGATCCCCCATTACCGCCGCCAGATAGGCATTGTGTTCCAAGATCACAATTTATTACATGATCGCACCGTCTTTGATAATGTTGCCTTGCCATTGATTATTGCCGGTGAAAACCATCGTGAAATAGGTCGCCGTGTTCGCGCATCTCTAGATAAGGTTGGCTTATTGGGTAAAGAACGTAATCTACCAATTGCATTATCAGGCGGTGAACAACAACGTGTAGGTATCGCTAGGGCTGTGGTTAACCGCCCTCCTATTTTACTGGCCGATGAACCTACAGGTAATCTCGACCCCGAGTTATCACGTGACATCATGCAGCTGTTCGAGCAATTTAACCAAGTGGGAACAACCGTTTTTATTGCCACCCATGATCTTGATTTAATTAATACCCTGCCTTATCGTCAAATCATCTTAGATTCTGGTCGTTTAGCAGAGCAAACTCCAGCATGATGCCAAAACTAAATATTAAGAACTATCTATTACGCCATCTACAAGTGATGTTATTTAGCTTGGGGCAATTATGGCGACAACCACTATCCACTTTGATGACCATTATTGTGATTGGTATTGCCTTAGCTTTACCCGCAGGCTTATATGTACTTTTAGATAATATTGAAGAAGTCAGTGACCAATGGGATGATGCCACACAAATATCATTGTTTTTGCAACAAGATGTCTTCCCTGATCAAGCCATAGCATTAAATGACCAGCTCAAGAAATGGCCACAAATTTCTAACACCCACTATCAGTCATCAAGTCAATCATTAGAAGAGTTCCGCCAATTATCAGGTTTGGGATCGTTATTAGATAGCTTACCTACCAATCCGCTACCTGCAGTCATTATTGTTCAGCCTGACGATAAAGACCTTCGGCCTGATGCGATTGGTAGTTTATTAGCTAGACTTGAAGCTTTGCCAGAAGTTGAACAAGCTCAACTTGATATGGAATGGTTGCAACGCCTACGTAGCCTTAATAAAGCAGCTCAGCGTGGCATTGGTATTTTAGGCTTACTTTTATCCTTAAGTGTCTTACTCATCATCGGCAACACTATCCGTTTAGCTATTCTGAGTCGCCAAAGCGAAATTCGTGTCATCAAATTAGTGGGGGGCACCAATGCCTTTATTCGCCGACCTTTTTTATACACTGGTTTTTGGTATGGCATTTTAGGTGGCTTGATGGGCTGGTTCACTCTCACCTTCAGTTTGAGCCTTATCAATGGCCCTATCAATGAGTTGGCTCGTCTTTACAGCAGTCAATTTACATTACATTGGTTATCAGCCCTACTATTCATTGTATTACCTGCGACAGGGCTTATTTTAGGTGTGATCGGCGCGTGGATATCTGTCAGTCGACACCTTAGTGCTATTGAGCCTAGTTAACGCATATTTTGGTGTAATAAAACAAAGCCAGATGCCATTTTTCCGGGAACTTTGTCCTAAAGTTCGTGTCTTAGTATTTGAATTTACTCGTTAATGTTATTATATTAGAAGAAATAACTTATATGGAGGCCACAAATATGACAACAAATGTAGCCAACTACAATTTAGCTTTAGCCCCTATTGATAACTTGAGTTCTTATACTCAAGTTGTCCATAACACACCGTTATTAACGGCTGAAGAAGAATATGATCTTGCTACACGATTACAACAAGAAGGTGATGTTGAAGCAGCTCAACGCTTAGTATTATCGCATCTTCGTTTTGTAAATCGTATCGCAAAAGGTTATAGCGGCTATGGTTTGCCTGTCGCAGATTTAGTGCAAGAAGGTAATATCGGTTTAATGAAAGCGGTTAAACGTTTCGATCCTGATAAAGGCGTACGTTTAGTGTCATTTGCTGTACATTGGATCCGCGCTGAAATTCATGAATATGTGATTCGTAACTGGCGTATTGTTAAAATTGCCACTACCAAAGCGCAACGTAAATTATTCTTTAATCTTCGTAGTGCCAAAAAACGTCTTGGCTGGTTAAATCAAGAAGAAGTTGAAGCGGTTGCAGAAGATCTCGGTGTTACACCCGATAATGTCATGGAAATGGAGCGACGTTTAGCTTCACCAGATACTTCATTTGATTTACCCTCTGATGCAGATGAAGAAGATAATAGCTTTTCACCAGCAGCCTATTTAACGGGTCCTGAAAACTCTGATCCCTCTTTGCAATTAGAGCAATCTGATTTTTCAGAGAATCAACAACAAAAATTGGCTAATGCGCTAGCAACACTAGATGATCGTAGCCGAGATATTGTCAGCCAGCGCTGGTTAAATGATGAGGGAAAATCGACATTGCACACATTAGCTAGCCAATACCAAGTATCTGCCGAACGTATTCGTCAAATTGAGAATAATGCGATGAAGAAACTTAAAGCAGTCATGGCGTAAACTAAATCATACCTCATAAAAAAGCCCGCTGATGCGGGCTTTTTTGTACGTAACGTAAATACTATTAACGTTCGAGCAATGGTGTTTTACCTGTTTTTCCATCCCACTCTTCCGCATCTTCCAATGGATCAATTTTCTCAGAAATTACCGGCCAAACTTGAGATAACTCTTCATTGATCTGAATAAATTCATTTTGATCTTCAGGCAGATCATCCTCAGAGAAAATGGCCTCTGCAGGACACTCTGGTTCACACAAAGTACAGTCAATACATTCTTCAGGATCAATAACTAGAAAGTTAGGTCCTTCGTGGAAACAATCTACCGGACAGACATCTACACAGTCGGTATATTTACATTTAATACAATTTTCAGTGACAACAAATGTCATGTTCAACTCTCCAAAACAAGCAAGTACAAACTCGTACTTCAATATCAGATTGCAATTTTACATGATTTCAATCTTGTCTGGGCAATTTTAAGGTATGATCATTCTATCTAGCCAAGGAAACCTAACCATGCGTAGAATCGTGACTATTGCCATTTTCATTACTGTCTTTGCTATTGGAGCGGCATTTTCAGCAATCAATACCAACCCAATTGTTGTAAATTATTACCTTGGTTCTATTACTGCCCCACTGTCAGTCATCATTGTTTTATCTATTGTGACGGGCATTATTTTAGGCGCCGCTATTATTTTTACCACTAGCTTACGTTTACGTTATGAAAATCGTCGACTGCATAAAAAGCTGGATGTATCAGTACAAGAAATCGATAGTCTTCGTATCTTACCTATAAAAGATGAACATTAGGTTATTACTGCTATGGAATGGCTTTTCCTCTTACTTCCTATTGCGGCCTTTTCAGGCTGGATAGCGGCACGTAATCATTATAAAAAACACTATGCTAAACAAAGCAGTCCCTTTAATCCGGAATACTTTAAGGGCTTAAATTATTTACTGAATGAACAGCCTGATAAAGCGATTGATGTCTTTATTCGCCTACTTGAAGTGAATAGTGAAACAGTTGAAACTCACCTAGCACTTGCCAATCTGTTTCGCAAACGGGGTGAAACAGATCGTGCCATTCGCATTCATCAAAACCTTATTGCTAGACCTACATTAACGCCAGCACAACGCAATCAAGCACTTGTTGAACTTGGGCTCGACTATATGCATGCGGGTGTACTTGATCGCGCGGAACATCTCTTTTTAGAATTATTAAGTAAACCCTCAGCACCAGCGCAAGCATTTGATCAGTTGCTGCGAATCTATCAGCAAGAAAAAGATTGGCCAAAAGCGATTGAAATGGCAAAAGAAATTCAATCTCAACATAAGAAAAAACTCGGCCCAATGATTGCTCAGTTTTACTGTGAATTAGCTGAGCAGAGTATTAAAACTTCCCCCGCTATAGCACTTGAGTTAATCAAACAAGCTCATAGTTGTGACAATCATTGTATTCGAGCCACACTACTTGAAGCTAATGTGCATATTAATGCCAATAAATTTCGCAAAGCCCTAAAGTGTCTACAACGAGTGGAACAGCAAAATCATCTTTATATACCAGAAGCACTCCCTCTATTATTAAGCTGCTATCAACAGACAAATAATTTGGCCGCATTTGATGATTGGTTACAGATATTACTTAGCCGTCACCCCAATATGACCAGTGCTCGCTTGATGTTAACGTATGTTATCCAGCAACAACATGGTAGCCAACAAGCACAAGACTATTTATATCAACAGCTTGAAAAACACCCTTCTGTTGAAGGTCTACATACACTCATTACATTGGGCAAAACATCGAGCCCTACGCTTATACCTTTAATTCAAGGTATAACTAATACATTAGTTCGCAGAGGACACCGCTACACCTGTCCTAACTGTGGTTTTTCAGGAAAGAAACTGCACTGGCTCTGTCCTGGTTGCAAACAATGGGGCACTATTCGCCCGACAGAAATTCACCTTTCCGCATTAGAAACTTTATTGGAGCCATCACATGAGTGAGATTTCTATTTATCATAATCCTCGCTGTAGTAAGTCCCGCCAAACACTCGCTGTATTAGAAGAAAATGGCTTTGACGCAGACGTTATCGAATATTTAAAAACGCCGCCAACGGTAGAAGAATTAACCACTATTCTTGAACAATTAGGCTTCACTGCTCGCCAACTACTACGCAAAGGTGAGGCGATATACAAAGAGCTAAACTTAAAAGAAGAGTCTTTCAGTGAAGAACAGCTTATTCAGGCTATGTGCGATCATCCTAAACTAATAGAACGTCCAATCGTCATTCATGAGGGTCGGGCCAAAATTGGCCGCCCACCAGAATCTGTACTTGAGATTTTATAATGGCTGACATACTTGTTCTCTATTATAGTCAATCAGGTCATGTTTTGAGCATGGCCGAACAGATTGCTCGTGGCATTGAAAATGTAGATGGCTGCACAGCAAGGTTAAGAACCGTTCCAGAAATATCAACTGTATGTGAAGCAACTGAAGATAGTATTCCCGAGCAAGGCCATTTATATGCAAGTCATGATGATTTAAAACAATGTGATGGACTGGTATTAGGTAGCCCTACTCGCTTTGGTAATATGGCCGCACCTCTAAAATACTTTATTGATAAAACCAGCGATGTCTGGCTGTCGGGATCATTAATAGGTAAACCTGCAGCCGTATTTACATCGACGGGTAGCTTACATGGTGGTCAAGAAACGACACTGATCTCGATGATGTTACCTCTCATGCACCATGGCATGATGATGTTGGGCCTACCTTATAGTGAAAGTACATTAATGACGACTACTGATGGTGGAACACCTTATGGTGCAAGCCACCTTGCCGGTAATAACAACCACCTTCCTTTAAGTGATAATGAAGCGCAATTATGTCGTGCTTTAGGTCAGCGTATCGCAGAAACAGCCAAGGCATTAACATCATGACACTTTTTTTTAAACGACTTGCCTTATGTAGTTTTTTTGGCTTAATGATCTCTTTAACCTGTTGGATAACCTTGGGTGAACACAGTGACAATTACCCTGTCTCAGCTTGGCTAATCATCGCTTTAGTTCCATTACTATTCCCACTGAGAGGCTTATTACACGGCAAACCCTATACTCATGCATGGACAGGCTTTTTAATGCTACTTTATTTTGCTCATGGTATTGGCGAGGTATATAGCGCTCAAGGGTTTGATTTATATGCAAGTTTGGAGGTATTATTCAGTAGTATGACGTTTATTTCATCGATTGTATTTATTCGTTTAAATGCAAGAAATGTGAATTAGCGCCCAAAATAAGTTTTTAAAACCTGTTATATGTTTAGATAGGTTCACTTTTTGGAGAGTCATTATGAGTACAATCCCTGCATTTCAATCTGGAATATCAGGTATTCAATCAGGTATGCAAAGCCTTAACCGTAATGCTACTAAGATCGCGACGAGTGAAGGACATGATCTGACAGAGCCTTTAGTTAATATGATGCTAGATAAACAACAAGTCGAAGCGTCAGCTAAAGTCGTAGAAGCCAGTAACGCGATGATTGGTAGTCTTCTGGATATCAAGGCATAGCATGAACATCAATGCCACTGCGGCATCCCCATTAAGTTCAGTCCCGGCAATACGGGTAAACTCGGTCGCTACCAGCAGAGAACAATCAAGCGAACTCACAGAACAAGATCTACAACAACTTCAAAAACTAAAGTCTCGTGATCGAATTGTGCGAGCACATGAGTCCGCCCATATAGCTGCAGGTCCTGGTATTGTTCATGGTGGTGCCAATTTCAGCTTTCAACGCGGCCCAGATGGTGTTCAATATGCCATCGGTGGTGAAGTTAGAATTGATGCATCAAAAGTATCAGGCGACCCGCAAGCCACATTAGACAAAGCAGAAAGAATTCAGGCTGCTGCACTTGCACCTGCTCAACCCTCAACACAAGATCGAAATATTGCGGCGCAAGCAGCTCAAATGGCCATTGAAGCACGTGCAGAAATAAACAAAAATCAAAGCAGTAAAGTCGATGAGGAAGCAGTATCAACTAGCCCCCTTTCTTTTTCGTCAAGATCAGCAGAAAATTTAACAGGTAATCTACTAGATTTAACCGCTTAAACTGCTATTTTGTTAGAATAAACAACTAGCCCCTATATCTAAAGTAAAAATACGCCCTTGTCATCACACGATTTCTCCCCCTTATCTCTAGCAGAAATACATTCTGCACTTGAACAAGACACACTCAACAAGCTCGATGATATTGTGCTTCACTCCTCTGTTCCATCAACAAATGATGAACTATGGCAACGCTTGTCTCAAGGAAAAAACACGCCCGCAGTATGTATCACTGAAACACAAACTGCTGGTAGGGGCAGACGTGGAGACCAATGGCATTCACCCGCATCAGGTAATCTGTACCTATCCATTTCTTGGCCATTTCCCGCAGAAACAGTTCAAAATGGCTTAAGCATTGCAATTGGGATTGGTCTGATAAATGCACTCAAGTCCGAAGGAATCAATGACTTACAGCTTAAGTGGCCTAATGACATCTTATATAAAAGACAAAAGCTTGCCGGGATTCTAGTAGAATCACGCTTCGGTAAGACACTAAATACCGTTGTTGGCATTGGCCTTAACTTTAAGCTTCCAACTGCCATACAAAATAAAATTCAACAACCAACCACTAGTCTTCAACAGCTTTGTACCGACGTACCCTGTCGAAATAGACTAGCAGGAAAAATTATTCAAACAATGATCAATACATTAGAACAGTTCCAGATATCTGGATTACGCAACTTTGCATCTCAATGGCCTGACTATGACGCACTTGCCGACCAAGCGATTACTTTAATCGATGGTAATAATCATATTGACGTTATGGCCAAAGGTATTAATGAGCAAGGTGAGCTGCAATATCAACTCGATAACCAACTCCATACCTTATCGAATAGTCACGTAAGCATTAGGTTTTCTTCATGAAATTATTAGTAGATATCGGCAATACACGTATCAAATGGGCAGTTATGCAATCAGGCCCTATAGAAAGTCAAAGCTTTAACCGTAGCAAAACGGGTGTTAAGGCATCATTAAATAGCCATTGGAAATCTCTTGAAGATATTAGCTCCGTCCATGTCTCAAATGTTGCAGGCGATAAAATTGCTGAGCAATTAACACAATGGACTGAAAAACAATGGAATATTACCCCAACTTTTGTACAAAGTGAGAAGAAACGCTTTGGGGTTACAAACTCATATGAACAGCCTGAGCTACTAGGTGTAGATCGCTGGTTAGCATTAATTGCTGCCCGCCAACATGCACGCCAAGCAACCTGCGTGATTGATTCTGGCACTGCAATTACCGTTGATATTGTGACTAAATATGGTGCACATCAAGGCGGCATGATTCTACCTGGCCTTAGTTTAATGCGTGAAGCACTCACAAAGAATACGAGTGACCTTAATGATATTGCTGAGTCTAGTGAATTTAGAACACTTGCGGTTAATACTCAGAGTGCAATTAAAGCAGGTACCTTATATAGTGTTACCGCTACATTAGAACGCATTATTGATGACCTTAAAGAACAATATAACAATCGTATTCGCTTCATCATTACCGGTGGCGATGCTGAACAATTAAAACCACTGCTTCCTTCATTCGTTGCTCACTACCCAGATATCGTTCTAAAAGGTTTGGCTTATTATGCCCGTCAAGGTGAACGTAAGGCTAAATCTGAAACAGAGGAAGTAGTTGAAGCTGTAGAAACTGTTGAAGCTGTTGAAGCTGTTGAAGCTGTTGAAGCTGTTGAAGCTGTTGAAGCTGTTGAAGCTGTTGAAGCTGTTGAAGCTGTTGAAGCTGTTGAAGCTGTTGAAGCT
>Ga0105350_10000590_pt1 | contig 24000 bp, 19 predicted proteins | sample EN1Hudsemesocosm_FD_83506 | JGI IMG/M metagenome (GOLD analysis project Ga0105350, IMG submission 83506) | Methane-oxidizing microbial communities from mesocosms in the Hudson Canyon - EN1E Hudson Canyon | ecosystem: Environmental > Aquatic > Marine > Cold seeps | place: Hudson Canyon... | reverse complement strand
CAACCGTACTCGACCAGGTTAACCCTTGGTTTATTCCTAATAAAACATTTGCGAAAATAATCCAGTTCCAGCTACTAGCGTGCATAAGGATGAAAGGTATCGGCAAGGCAAAAAACCATCCTATTACCAATAAATTTTTTCTTCCAATTTTATTGGCAAAAGCTCCCGTGAAATAATTGGTTATCGCTTTAGTAAAGCCAAATACAATAATAAAAGATAGAATTACAGCATTTCCTTTCAAACTAAATACACTTTCTGCTAATTTTGGTAAAATGGTTCGTTCCATTCCAACCATTCCACCAACAAACCCGTTAATAAGAACAAGTAGCGAAAATTGTTTCCAGTTTTCTTTAAGACCTAATTTTACTTGAGACATAATTACTGTGCAAATATATTGACTTCTGTGCAAAGTTGAGTGATATATGTTAGGTGTACATATGTTAATTTGAATACGTGTTTTTATTAAACTGATTCCCCTTTTGCTTAACAGTTACAAAATACTCTAAAATATTTAACTTGTAATTTCAATCTAACCTGAATAAAATGGTGCAGTGTGTAAAGGCGTGCCGCAAAAAATGAATGATGATATCAAACTGAATGGATAGTTAAGACTAGGAAGCTACGCAGTAGATCACCCAGCCGCACTTACCATTTAGGAAGAGAGAGTTATTTATTTTATGTGGTCATTGGCGTAAAGGCACTTTTTGTTTCTTTTTTTGCTTAAGAAAAAAGAAAGAGCCAAGTCGTGGAGGTGAGCGACAGGAACTACTGAAACTTGCTAATTTTCCAATGGTAAATCGAATTAATATACTGGCATAGTAAAGGGGAATAAGATAATCTTTATACTTGCGTATAAAATTAATTCTATGTCTTTGCCGAATTCGATTATTTCAAAAACTCTTTCAATACCAGTTCATCAGGTTAATAGTACGGTCAAGTTGTTAGAGGAAAAAGCAACTGTCCCTTTCATCTCTCGCTACCGAAAAGAAATGACAGGTGGGTTGGATGAAATCCAAATTGAGAACATTCAAATTGCTTTTTTAAAATTAAAGGATTTAGAGAAGCGTAAAAGAACCATTTTAGAAACTATTTCCGAACAAGGGAATCTAAGTCAAGAGTTAATAGAAAAAATTGAGAACTCATGGGAAAGTAACGATTTAGAAGATCTCTACTTGCCATTTAAACCAAGAAGAAAATCAAGGGCTGATAAAGCAATTGAATTAGGGTTAGAGCCTTTAGCAAAGATGCTAATGTCGCAACAGGGGGGTAGTTTTAGTTCAATGGCAGAGCGATTTGTTAAAGGAGAAGTTGAGGATATTAACGAAGCAATTAAAGGAGCTCAAGATATTGCTGCATTATGGATTAGTGAAAGACAATACATTCGTCAAAAAATTAGAGGATTGTTTTGGAGAGAAGGTGTGCTCAAATCCAAAATGGTAAAAGGAAAAGAGGAAGAAGGCGAAAAGTTTAAGGATTATTTCTCTTTCGAAGAACCAATTAAAAGAATTAAGTCACATCGCTTTTTAGCTGTTTATAGAGGGCAAAAAGAAGGTGTTTTGAAAGTTGCAATTGAACCGCCAACCAAAGAAGCAATTCTAATGGTTGCTGATTCCGTTATAAAGCGAGACGGTGATTTTAAAAAGGAAATCCAAGAAGTAGTTAAAGATGTTTATACACGGTTATTAAAAACATCCATAGAGACAGAAGTTAAAAAAGATCTAAAAACACAAGCAGATGTAGAAGCGATAAAAGTATTTGCTGAAAACTTGCGTCAACTATTATTACAAGCTCCTTTAGGAGGAAAAAGAATTTTAGCTATCGATCCCGGATTTCGTTCGGGATGTAAAGTTGTTTGTTTGAGTGAAAATGGTGATTTAGTTGGTAATTCTACTATTTTTCCGCATCCTCCTCAAAACAAAACGACAGATGCGATGAAGAAGATATCTACAATGGTACAGCAATATAAAATTGAAGCTATCGCTATTGGTAATGGAACTGCAGGAAGAGAAACGGAAGCTTTTATTAAAAGAATTAGATTCAATACAAAAGTAAATGTCTATATGGTAAATGAAGCTGGGGCGTCTATTTATTCAGCTTCAAAAATTGCCAGAGAAGAGTTTCCAGATTATGATGTAACGGTTCGTGGAGCAGTTTCTATTGGAAGAAGGTTAATGGATCCGCTTGCTGAGTTGGTTAAAATAAATCCAAAGAGTATTGGTGTTGGTCAATATCAACATGATGTAGATCAAGCTATATTAAAACAAAGGCTTGATTCGGTTGTTGAAAGCAGTGTAAATAGAGTAGGAATCGATGTAAATACAGCGAGTAAATATATTTTGACATACGTTTCTGGAATTGGACCGCTAATAGCAGAAAACATTGTCGAATACAGAAAACAAAATGGTGACTTTACCGCTCGAAAAGAATTGAATAAAGTACCAAAATTAGGAACAAAAGCATTTGAGCAAAGTGCAGGTTTTTTACGTATTTCAAATGCGGAAAACCCATTGGATAATAGTGCTGTTCACCCAGAGAATTACTCTCTAGTGAAGAAAATGGCAAAAGATGCAAAGTGTTCATTGAACGAATTAATTGGAAATGAAGAGTTGGTAGGGGGTCTTAATATTGAAAAATACATTACTAAAGAAGTAGGAGAGCTAACGCTTAATGACTTGATAAAAGAATTGGTTAAACCGAGTAGAGATCCTCGAAAAATTGCTCGAGTCTTCGAATTTGATAAGCGTTTAAGAAGTCTCGCCGATGTAGAAGAGGGAATGGAAATAGTCGGTATAGTAAACAACGTTACCAATTTTGGAGCTTTTGTAGATATCGGAATAAAAGAAAGTGGCTTAATCCATATCTCCAATCTATCGGATGCTTATGTAAGTAACCCTGCTGATGTAGTTTCTGTTCATCAACATGTTAAGACCAAAGTAATTTCTATAGATTTTGATCGTAAACGAATCGGGTTAAAATTAATCTAACTTCGTTACGAACGAGGGTTAGCTTGTTCCAAACATCGGAAATACGGCAACGTGGGTTATTGTCGAGGCTTACTTAAATGCTAATCGCTTTTTTCAAAGCCATTATATATCCAAAGTGCAAACCTTCATGCACATTATTAAAAGCAATAGCCTTTTCCGTGCTGTCTAGAGTGATATTATAACTTGTAGTATATTCTGAGTACTCCGTAAATAAACCATTATTATAATCTTGTTGAATTAGTTTCGCAGTAGAGATTAATAGTCCTTTAATTTCGTTGATTTCATTCTCTGAAACATTGTTTGGCGCTGAAGTCCCTTTCCTGTATTTATCGATTAATTCTCCAGGTATAACGGGACTTTGGCCACTTAGTTTATAAACTAATAGCTGCTGCGTGGCTAAGTTGTGTGCTGCATTCCAAATAATATTATTGTTAAACCCTTTTGGGATTTTGGTTAACTCGTCAATAGATAAGTCCATAATTGAATTAAGTACGTTTTTTCGGGTAATTAGTAAAATTTCAAATTGTTGGTCCATTGTATTGTTGTTTGAAAAAAAATATTCCCTAGCGTTCGAAGTGTAATATAGTAATAAACGGTCATAAAAACTAAAAGTAACAGCTACTATAGGTTTATGTCAAAAATTGTCTCTAGAGTTAGCTGTGTAATACAATAATAAACGGTCGTAAAAATCACCAGGGTCTTTGTAAAATACTTTAAAAATGTATTCGTTTTCAGTATCGAAATGAGTTCCTTCAATAAGAGAAATATCAGCACTTTTAGCAGTGTCACTAACATATAGGTAAGTGTAATTGTAAACGCCTTGTTTTAAGTAAATTTCAGCTTTGTAGGCTAGTGCGTCATAGTCGTATTTTAGTCGGTAAGCGTTGTCTATTTCCCAATTGGTTAATTGGCCATATATGTATAAGTCTCCTTTGTTTAGAGGACGAGAATAAGGAATAGTAAACGTGGTATAAGCATAATCACTTTCTAGGTTGTGATCAAAGCCATCTATATTTTTAATAAATAGGCGACCGTTAGCATCTCCCGTTTCGAGGTATTTTTTGTAAGTTCTTTTAATATCTGGTTTTAATTTTACCTTATATGAACTATTCCTATCATCAATACTAAGCACCCTCTGTGTGTAGTTTTTCAGTGTGGAAATATCAATAAACCGAAATTCGTTTCCTCCGTCAAAAACATTGTCTTCTTCATAGTTGTAAATCAATTGGTCTTCCTTAACAAAATTTGGAGTTAGTTCGGTACATGAATTATCCGTTCTGTGATTTTGTTCAATGTGTACTTTTATATTCGAATATGGATTGATAACCTGCATTTTATTATAGGACAAGGTAAAGTCAACTTCTTGTCTATAATATTTGTCGTCAAGTTTGGCAGGATACTTAATTTTTGGTAGAATACGCATGCTGTTTTCAGTAACGTAAAATTTTTGCGTTAAGACGGGATACTGATCTTCACCTTCAGGGTACACACTTATAATATAATTTCCAGACTTTGTTAATTGTATGTTTTCATTAGGGAACTCTACCCAGTAATGGACATAGCTTTGATATGCATTAAAAGAATATTTATTATTATCGATATAGTTCTCGTCAAAACCATTAATGTAATCCATGTCTGTTAGGCCACTTTGTGTCCAATCTGCATTACAGTGAATTATTTTATATTGATAGGTAGTTAGGTCACCATCTAATTCGTCAAACCTCAGTTCGAGCGTTTCTTCCGAGTTCAATCTGATTGCTGGGTCAGAAAGTACCGATCCTTTCTTATAGAGTAAAACTGTTTTTATTTTGTCGTTATAGGTTAGGTTCTTATAGAGTATAGCTTCTTCTTCAAAAAACTCTTCCTTTTCGACTATAATAGTTGGTGAGTTTGTAGTTTCTGTAGCAGCAAATCTTTCTTCAGTTGAAACAGCTTTTGGAGTGCAAGTGCATAGCATTCCTACCAACATCAATGCAATTAGAAATATAGGTGACGGGTTTTTCTTATTTATAATCATTCTAAATTAGTGTTCAATAATTGAATTAAAGATATAACGCTTTATTAGAAACAGCAAATTTTTAATTTTGCGAAGTTAATTATTTGAAAAATCACCTTATGTCAAAATCCATAAAAATCCGTAAAGGATTGGATATCAGAATTAAAGGAGATGCCGAAAGAAGCTCTATTGAAGCACCGTTGTCATCTACTTATGCTATTAAACCAACTGATTTTCATGGTCTTATACCAAAGTTATTGAAAAGAGTAGGAGATCAAGTAAAAGCTGGAACGCCAATTTTTCAAGATAAGTATAGAGAGGAAATTAAATATGTTTCACCTGTAAGTGGAAAGATTCAGGAAGTTAAGAGAGGTGCTAAAAGAAAGATTTTAGAAGTTATAATAGAAGCGGATAAAGAAATTTCTTACGAAGAAGGTTCTCCTCTTGATTTAGCTTCTTTAGATAGAGAAACAGCAAAAGAAGCATTATTAGCAAGCGGGTTATGGCCATTTATTAAAATGAGACCTATTGACGTTGTTGCGAATTATACAGATACTCCAAAATCTATTTTTATTTCAGGTTTTGATTCCAGTCCCTTAGCACCGGATTATGATTATCTACTATATACAAGAGATAAGGAGTTTCAAGCAGGGGTTGATATTTTGAATAAACTTACAGACGGGAATGTTAATCTACAATTAAGAGCTAAAGTTGGTTCGGATGCAGCATTTACTCAAGCTAAGAAAGTAGTTGCTAATAAAGTTTCAGGTCCGCATCCAGCAGGAAATGTTGGCCCACAAATTCATCAAATTGACCCTATAAATAAAGGAGAGGTTGTTTGGACAGTAAATGCACAAGATGTTGCAATAATTGGTAGATGTCTTCTTACAGGAAGGTATGACGCTTCTAAGTTAATAGCGTTAACGGGTTCCGAAGCTACCAATAGAAAATATTATAAAGTAATTATTGGAGCAAATGCAAGTGATGTATTAAATGGTAACTCCAATACAGACAACGTTCGCTATATTAGTGGCAATGTATTGACCGGTTCTCAAATTGAAGCTGATGGTTATATTGGTTTTTACGATTCTCAAATAACTGTAGTTCCAGAAGGGAATGAATACAAATTCTTTTTAACGAAAGGTTGGTTAGGGCCTGGATTTAAGAAATTGTCAAACAATTCTGCTTATCCAAGTAAAGTGTTAGGCCCAAAGAAATTTGATGTTGACACGAACTTAAATGGAGAAGAAAGAGCGTTTGTTGTTACTGGAGAATATGAAAAAGTATTCCCATTTGATATTTATCCTGTTCATTTAATTAAGTCAGTTATGATAAATGACATTGATTCAATGGAGAAATTAGGGATTTACGAGGTTGCACCAGAAGATTTTGCTTTATGTGAATTCGTATGTACCTCTAAAATTAATTCTCAAGAAATTGTTAGACAAGGTTTAGATGTCATTCACAAAGAATGCATGTAATTCATAGTTTATTTTAATTAAAGAAATTAGATAGTGAAATTTTTAAGAAAAATATTTGACAATGCTCACGCTAAGTTGAACAAGTCAGAAAAAACTAAAAAGTTATTTCCATTAGTTGATTCTGTAGACACATTAATGTTTACGCCAAATCACACTACCAAAGGAGGAGCGCACATTAGAGATGGTATCGATCTTAAAAGGACGATGATGTTCGTAATCATTGCATTAATTCCATGTTTGTTGTTTGGAATGTACAATGTTGGATATCAACATTTTTTAGCGAGTGCTGTCCCTGAAACTTTGGCTTGGACCAATGTAGATATGTTTTTACATGGTTTGGTAAGGGTTTTACCATTTATAGTTGTTTCATATGCTGTAGGTCTAGGAGTTGAATTTATTTTTGCAATAAAAAACGGTCATGCAGTTCAAGAAGGATTTTTAGTATCGGGAATGTTAATACCCCTTATTATGCCAATTGACACACCACTTTGGATGGTAGCAGTGGCTGTTGTGTTCGGTGTTGTTATCGGAAAAGAAGTCTTTGGTGGTACTGGAATGAATGTATTAAACGTAGCATTAACTGCCCGTGCATTTTTATTCTTCGCACACCCTACGTCAATGTCAGGAAATAACGTCTGGATTTCAGGATTTAAAGAAATGAAAGATAAGGGCTTATTAAAACAAACGGTAAATGAAGCTGGTCAATCAGTAGATGCTATATCGGGCGCTACTCCTCTTGGAGATTTGGCGTCATTTGCACAGGAAACTCCAGCATTTTCGGATTTAGCAGCTTTTGAGTCAAAAGGACATTCTTTTTCTGAGTTGTTAATGGGCTTGTATCCTGGAAGTATTGGAGAATCATCTGTTTATGCTATTGGATTAGGAGCGATTTTTTTATTGGCGACTGGTATTGCTAATTGGAGAATAATTGCATCTTTCTTTGTTGGAGGTTTGGCAATGGCATTTGTATTCAATCAAATCGCAGGACCAGAAGATTACTATTTTCAATTACCAGCATTAAACCAATTAATGTTGGGTGGGTTTATATTTGGTATGGTGTTTATGGCAACCGATCCAGTTACAGCGGCCCAAACGAGTTCAGGGAAATACATATACGGATTCTTAGGTGGGTTTTTAGCCATATTGATTCGTGTAGTAAATCCGGCATACCCAGAAGGTGTTATGTTAGCTATATTAATAGCGAATGTATTTGCTCCCCTAATTGATCATATGGTAATTAGTATAAATATTAAAAGAAGGTTAAAACGAGTTAAAATAGCATAATCATGGCAATTAATAAGGAAAGTAACGTATATACCGTAATTTTTGCAACTCTAATGGTTGTTGTGGTAGGTGGTCTATTGGCATTTATTTCTACTTCATTGAAACCAATACAGGAAGATAATGTTAGAAACGAGAAAAAGCAATTAATTCTTAAAGCAATTGGCGCTGATGAAACCAAGTCTATAACTAGAGAAGATGCTGGAGCGGAATTCAAAAAATACGTAGTTAAACGATTGATTCTTGACTACGAAGGTAATATCATAGAAGGAACCAGGTTAACCAATGAAACTGCAGTTGATATTAAAAATGCAAAGGATGCTTTTGCTGTGGACTTGAAAAAAGAATATAAGAAATTTGTGCAACCTCTAACAAATAAATTTGAAGGAGATGCATTGAAACTTGAATTAGCAAAAGAAAAAAATATTCATTATCCATTGTTTATTTGCGAGGTAAATAAGAAAAGACATTATGTTATACCGGTCATGGGAAAAGGCCTGTGGGCTGGAGTATGGGGTTACATTGGACTGGAAGCTGACGGAAGAACAATATCTGGCGCGGCATTCGATCATAAATCAGAGACACCTGGATTAGGTGCTGAGATTTCGAAAGATTTTTTCAGTGTTCAATTCGTTGGGAAAACGATTGTAGATGAAATAGGAAATTATACGCCAGTAAAGGTTGTTAAACCAGGAACAGGTGTTACACAGCCATACGTAGATGGTATCAGCGGAGGTACATTTACAAGTGTTGGTGTAGATGAAATGATGAAGAGAACATTAGTTGTATATCACAAATTCTTCCAGAATGAAGATGGTAAAGAATTATTAACCAAAATTTAACTTCGAAAAATTAGAATTATGAGCGAAGTAGCTGTAAAAGAAAAGGAACCATTATTCTCCAAAAAGAATAAGAAGATAATAACGGATCCGTTAAACGATACTAACCCTGTTACTATTCAAGTTCTAGGAATATGTTCAGCATTAGCAGTAACAGTAAAAATGGATGCTGCATTGGTTATGTCCATGGCGGTATTAGCTGTATTGATTGTTGGTAATGTTATTGTTTCTTTAATGCGGAACATGATTCCTGGAAAAATTAGAATTATTGTTCAATTGGTTGTAGTCGCTGCTTTGGTAATTATTGTCGATCAAGTATTAAAAGCGTTTGTATATGATGTATCTAAACAATTATCTGTATTTGTTGGCCTGATTATAACCAACTGTATTATCATGGGTCGATTAGAAGCATTTGCTTTAGCAAATAAACCATGGGCATCTGCATTGGATGGTCTAGGGAATGGTATTGGTTATGGAATTATATTAGTTGTTGTGGCTTTCTTTAAAGAGCTATTTGGATCAGGAACCTTGTTAGGCTTCGAGATATTTGGGAGCCAAGGTAAAACTTTAGCGGATTCTACCGGATTGTATTCAATGGGTTATGAGAATAATGGAATGATGTTATTACCTCCATCATCATTAGTGCTAGTAGCTATATACATTTGGATACAGAAGAGTAGAAACCCAAGTTTACAAGAAGGACATTAAAAATTGATAATACTGTAAAAAAGTAAAAAATGGATTTATTAAAACTATTTATAAAAGCTGCATTCGTAGAGAACATGGTCTTTACGTTTTTCTTTGGAATGTGTTCTTATTTGGCGGTTTCGAAAACTGTTAAAACAGGTGTTGGACTTGGAGCCGCAGTAATATTTGTATTAGGTGTTACGGTTCCTGTAAACTATTTATTAGAAACTTATGTTCTTAAAGAAGGAGCATTAGCTTGGTTAGGTGAGCCAGATATGGACTTAAGCTTTCTTAGCTTTATTATGTTTATCGCTGTAATTGCTTCCATAGTACAACTGGTAGAGATGCTGGTTGAAAAGTTTTCTCCTGCATTGTATGGTGCACTCGGAATTTTCTTGCCATTAATTGCTGTAAACTGCGCAATTCTAGGTGGTTCATTATTTATGCAAGAAAGACAATTCGAAAACATTGGTGAAGCATCTGTATACGGATTAGGTTCTGGTTTTGGATGGTTTATAGCAATAGTACTGATTGCAGCTATTCGAGAAAAAATTCGCTATTCTCATATTCCGGCACCACTCAAGGGTGTAGGGATGGCATTTATCCTAACTGGATTGATGGGCTTGGCATTTTTAGGATTTATGGGATTTGAACTTTAAAAAAATTTTAATACAAACAAAAGATGGATTTTAAATACATTATAATAACAATTGCAGTATTCTTGGTGGTTGTGCTCGTATTAGTAGCAATACTTCTTTTTGCTAGAGCGAAATTAATGCCTTCAGGTAAACTTAAAATTACTATTAATGGCGAAAAAGAATTAATAGTTGAGGGTGGGAATACATTGTTATCTACATTAAGTGCAGCAGGTATCTTTTTGCCATCTGCATGTGGTGGAGGTGGAACATGTGTACAATGTACGTGTCAAGTTCATTCAGGTGGAGGTAGTATTCTGCCAACAGAAGCGCCTCATTTTTCGCGTAAAGAAATAGCGGATAACTTTCGATTAGGTTGTCAAGTGAAAGTAAAAGAGGACATGGAAATAGAAGTAGAAGAGGAAGTTCTTGGTATTAAGGAATGGGAAGCTACTGTTGTTTCTAATTATAATGTTGCTACATACATTAAGGAATTTATTGTTGAGATTCCTGAAGACATGGATTATAAAGCTGGTGGTTATATCCAGATTAAAATTCCTAAATGTGAAATAAAATTTTCTGAGATGGATGTCAAAGCGCATCCTCAAGATCATCCAGGTGAACCTGATAAATTCGAAAAGGATTGGGCTGAAGGTAAATTTGAAATGAGAAATTTAGTAATGAAAAACACAGAGGAGGTAGTAAGAGCTTACTCTATGGCATCTTACCCAGCTGAAGGTAGAAAAATAATGTTGAATGTGCGTGTAGCTGCTCCGCCTTGGGATGGTAAAAACAATGCTTGGATGAATGTTAATCCAGGAATTGCTTCTTCATATATCTTTGACTTAAAAGAAGGCGATAAAGCTATTGTTTCGGGTCCTTATGGTGAATTTTTTATTAATCACTCAGATGCTGAAATGCTATATGTTGGTGGTGGTGCTGGTATGGCTCCGATGCGATCTCATTTATACGAGCTATTTAGAACTTTAAAAACAGGAAGAAAAGTTTCATTCTGGTACGGAGGTCGTTCTAGAGCAGAACTTTTTTACATCCATTATTTCAGAGATTTGGAGAAAGAATTTCCGAATTTTAAATTTTACATGGTTCTATCGGATTCATTACCAACTGACAATTGGATAGAAATGAAAGATATTAATGATACGGAAGGTGATGGTTTTACTGGCTTTGTCCACAATGCAGTAATTGATCAATACTTGAAGGATCATGAAGCTCCTGAAGATATTGAATTTTATTTCTGTGGACCACCAATGATGAACGTCGCAGTGCAAAACATGTGTGACGATTGGGGTGTTCCTCCTGAGAATGTTCGATTCGATGACTTTGGTGGATAATCAATAAATAATTATAAAAATCAATCCTCCTGCTTTTTAAGTAGGAGGATTTTTGTTTAAATACGTAAAATGAAAGTCATACTATTACTATTAGTCACCTTTGTCTTTGTAAGATGCGGAGAGAACCAGGGTTCTAATAATACCAATAGTGAAGTGATATTGGATAATTATTTTCAAGTGACTGGGTTTGCTCAAGGAACAACTTATTCTATAGTTTATCAAGATGTGTTAAAAAGAGATTTGTCTAATTCAATTGACTCCTTGCTTAAAGATTACGATAGTTATCTTTCTACCTATGTGGATACAAGTTTAATCTCTCAATTTAATAATTCTGAATATACTCCAACGTCTTCAAAAACAAGATGGAGCAATGATTTTTCTGATTTGGAGATTCAGCCTGATGGAATTTTTGAAGATTGTTTTATAGCAGCAAAAGAAATTTATCATGCTACAGATGGAGCATTTAATCCCGCAATTTTTCCATTAGTACAATATTGGGGCTTTTTTAAAGGTGAAATAAGAGCAGATCCTTCTGAGTTTGAAATAGATTCTATTTTGAAAATAGTTGATTTTTCTGATTCCATGATTAACCTGTATACCGATACTGTCTCTAAAGGAGATGTTATATTTGGTTCGATTCCTGTAGTAGGTAAATTGAATGGAAATACAAAGATTGATTTCAATGGAATTGCACAAGGGCACTCAGTAGATATTATAGGGCGTTATTTATTATCTCTTGGGGTCAATAATTTTATGGTTGAAGTGGGGGGGGAAGTGTTATGCAAAGGAGTGAATAACAAAAACACTTACTGGCAAATAGGAGTAGATAAACCTGTAGAAAACTCATCGCCTGGGAGTGAAGGTTTTCAATTTGTTGTTAAAGTAAATAATGGAGCAATTGCTACATCTGGAAATTACCGTAAATTCTACGAAAAAGATGGTTTAAAATATGCACATACTATTAACCCTAAAACAGGGTATCCAGTTCAACACTCTTTGCTAAGTGTAACGGTAAAAGCTGATAAATGCGCGTATGCAGATGGATACGCAACAGCCTTCATGGTAATGGGAATGGAAAAGACCAAGAAATTTTTAAGCGCAAACCCTGAACTTCATTTGGAAGTTTATTTGGTGGCTTCTAGCGGAAAAGATGCGCATGAGGTTTGGATGACTGAAGGTTTTCAAAGCCTTATTCTAGAGTGATAAACAGATTCATACTTGTGTAGCTTCTATTTCCTATTTGAACTCCAGCTATTAAAATTAGCGGAAGCTTCATAGCTAGCTTTTTCCGAATTGGTTTCTACAAAATAATTGGCCATAACAGCAGCGATTTCTTGCATATTTTTGTCTGTATTGTCCATAACAGAAGTATCTGAAAAGTATTGCGGCACAAAATGTGTATCAAAATCTCCTGATTTAAATGCAGCATGATTAATTGTGAACTTACAGAAGTCTAATGTTGTTTTTATTCCAACAATATCGTAGTCACCTATTGCCTTGGTCATTTTTTCAATAGCTTTTTCTCTGGTAGGAGCATGTACAATCAATTTTGCAATCATTGGATCGTAATAAATGGGGATTTCCATACCTTCTTCAAAACCATCATCAACTCGAACACCTTCTCCAGTTGGTCTTTTATAAACTTCTAATGTTCCGATATCTGGTAAGAAATTATTTTGAGGGTCCTCAGCATATACTCTTACTTCTAGAGAGTGTCCGTTGATTTTTAAATCATCTTGCGTAAATGCAAGTTTCTCTCCTCTAGCTACTTTAATTTGTTGTTCTACTAAATCTAAGCCAGTTATCATTTCTGTGACGGGATGTTCTACTTGCAAACGAGTATTCATTTCTAAAAAGAAAAACTCTCCTTTTTCATATAAAAATTCAACGGTTCCAGCACCAACATAGTTACAAGACTTAGCAACATCACAAGCTGCTTTTCCCATTGCTTCTCTTAACTCAGGAGTTAAAATAATAGAAGGTGCTTCCTCTATTACTTTTTGGTGTCTTCTTTGAATCGAACATTCCCTTTCAAACAAGTGAACCGTATTTCCATGCGTATCTGCTAAAACTTGTATCTCTATATGACGAGGTGATCCAACGTACCTCTCAATAAAAACAGCTCCATCTCCAAAAGAACTTTCAGCTTCACTTATGGCTAAATTCATTTGTTCGACAAACTCTTCTGCTTTTTCTACAACACGCATTCCCTTTCCACCACCACCAGCAGCAGCTTTCACTAGAATAGGGAAACCAATTTCTTTTGCTTTGTCTAATGATTTTTCCACATCTACTATGGCTTCATCCACACCTTCAACCATTGGAATACCATATTCCTTAACCGTTTCTTTTGCAGATAATTTATTTCCCATTAATTCCATAGATTGTGGAGATGGCCCTATAAATGTAATCCCAGCATCTGTTGCTTTTCTAGTAAAATCTGCATTTTCACTTAAAAAACCATAACCTGGATGAATTCCATCAACATTTAAGTCTTTACAGATTTGAAGTATTTTATCTCCTAACAAGTAGCTCTCAGAACTAGGAGGTGGGCCAACGCATATAGCTTCATCTGCAAACTTTACAAACGGAGTATTTTTATCTGCTTCAGAATATATTGCTACGGTCTTAATTCCCATTGCTTTACACGTTTTCATTATACGTAAGGCAATCTCTCCTCTATTGGCTACAAGTATTTTATTCATTGTATTCGAAATAAATTGTGCTTAAAGATACTATAAAACGGGAAATAAAAAGAAGAACTAGAATCGTTCTTTTTTATAGAAGAAATTTCCAAGTAAGCCTAAAGTCAGCCCATATACAATGTGTCCAACCGTACCTCCTATAATAGTTAAAGGAGTTATCTCAAACATTAGCGTTTCACTTTGTGGCGAAATAAGCAAAGTCACATCCAAAGACAAACAAATAAACAATCCAAAAAGAACCCCTGGGAGGATATAGTTTTTTCTTTCTTTTAAAAATGAAAGCAGAACAAAAAAAGTAATTCCAAGTCCACCTCCATTACCAATATATCTCCATAAATATCCTAATGTAAACTCTTCTTCTTCTCCAATCAGCCATCCACCTATTTTTGGAATAAAATCATCCCAACCCATTGCCATAAATGGCAAACGGCTAACATCATAAAAAGAAACAGCAATTATTCCTGATAACCAACCAATAAGTATTCTCTTTCGCAGCTTAGGCTTATTATGAGACAGAAAAATAACCAGACTATAAAGTAAAATGATAACTGGATACGATGAGAAAAGATTAATTAAGCCCATTACGTGTAAAGCTATTGCCGAAACAGGTAACATACCACAGAATAGGCAAGCCCATTTAGATAAATCATTATTTCTTAAAATTTCATTCACTTATACGAACTGTATCTAAAATAATTCAAAGGAACCAAATGGCTCCACTTAGTTTATAGGTGCAAAAAGCAAATTATTCCATAGAACTAGCTTTCTGTTTAATATAACAAAGTGCTACACATTTAATTTAAGAAAGTTCATTTCAATAGAAATACGCGAATGAATAAGCGATTGCTTTGATTTATTAAACGGCAATAAAAAACCTCGAAATCAATTCTATTGAATTGAAATCGAGGTTCACCCACCATAAAACAACTTTAAATAGTTTACCTTTTAATAGATAGTATAGGTTTAGATAAATCGTGTAATAAGTTCATAAATAAAGGTTTATTTTCTTGATGCCGTTGTGCACTTCTTAAAATTTTTTCCTGCTGTTTCATTGGAAGAAGAGTTAAACTTAACAACAGCCTTTCGATTGAAATAAAAAAAACATCACTTTTGTAAAGCACCAATATTTCATGTTTCAAATCCAATTCCAAATTGGACAATATACTTTCGAAGGATTTTTCTAATGGAGTCATTTTTTAATTCTGTTAAATATATTCTGTGCTTTGCAAAGGCTGTGCCGAAAATTATTTATCAGTCCCTCATTACTAAATATTATGGATTACGCATATTGTAACTCTTTCTTAAGTTAAAACTGATAGTCGATGACTAAAAGGTCTCTCGTCTTTTAATCTTAAAACCTTTTGTCCATGTTCTTTATTCCATATCTTAGCTACATGATTAGAGCTTTGATAATTGATGACATAAAAGATGCGAGAGATAATATCCGCTTAGACATAGAGACATACTGTTCGGATGTTGAAATAATAGGAGAAGCTGAAGGTGTTGTTACAGGCGCTAAAGCTATTCGAGAATTGAAACCAGAAGTGGTTTTTTTAGATATTCAAATGCAAGATGGAACGGGGTTTGATTTGCTGGACATTGTAGGGGACATTAATTTCAAAGTTATATTCACAACCGCTTCTGATGAATATGCTATTAAAGCATTTAAGTTTTCAGCGATTGACTACCTACTAAAACCAATTGATCCAGATGAATTAGTTGCTGCAATTGAAAAAATAAAGAACACAAAAGTATTACCAAAAGAAAATCTCAATTTACTATCTGAAAGTATCAAGGATCATAAATCCATGACGCGGCTGGCGCTCAATACTTTAGAGAAGATTCTAATTGTTGAGATAAAAGATATCGTACGGTGTGAATCTAGTGTAAACTATACTACTTTCTATTTTGCTGATAAATCTCGCTTAATGGTTACTAAGACATTAAAGGAATATGACGACATGTTAGCTCCATTAGGATTTATCCGAGTGCATCAATCTCATCTAATTAACTCTAGCTTAGTTAAGGAGTTTATTAAATCGGATGGTGGCTACCTTATGATGAAAGACGGATCTTCTGTCCCGGTATCTACTCGAAAAAGACAAGCTGTAGTTGAAGCTTTAAACACATTGTAATTATGATTAGATTACGCACATTCATTACTGTTATCGCATTAGCATTTGTTGTATTTCCATGTCAATATTTCTCTCAAGAAACTAAAACGACTCTTCAAAAAGAAGGAAAGTACGTTATCTTATCTCCAGAAAAGTTTGCCAAAATAAAAGCCGAAATGGAAAAACAGGATGATTGGTCTCCCATCCTTATCGATGGCTATTCAAAAAATGAATTGGTAGCATTCTACATACAAAGCTATGCGGATTCAACTATTCTAACTTGGGTTGATTTTGCCTATAATAAGATTCACAGTTTTGACAAGATAAAACCAGACCCACATCAAGAAAGGAAAATGCAAAAATCAAAACTACTTCCTAGAACGAAGGAAAACATGCACGGATTTATGATGTTAATGACAACGGAGCAGATTGAAGCAGTGGGGTTTTAAGTAATGAATAATTCAATTTTTAAGTCATTCGCTTCTAATAATATTTTTGTAATAGATAAAATATATTCTAAGTCTGACTATACTAAAATCGACCTTTCAGCGAGCAATGAAACTCTAAATAAAATTAATGTAAATGCTCCTAAAGAAATGGAGGATTACATTAACGAATTTACTAAGATAAAAAACGCAAAAATTGCAATTGGCGGTTACCTTGAGACTCGAAACTTATACAAGAGAAGTAAATATTTCAATGAACAAACTAACCCAAGTGATGAACGAAACATTCATCTTGGAGTGGACATATGGGCCAAAGCAGGAACAAAAGTTCTGGCTGCTCTAGATGGAGAAATACACAGTTTCAAGAACAATACAAACCATGGAGACTATGGGCCTTGTATAATTCTAAAGCACCAATTAGAAGAATCTGTTTTTTATACGCTATACGGTCACCTAAGTCTGGATTCTATTAAGGATATCAAAATAGGGCAAAGCGTGAAGCAAGGTGATGAAATTGCTCAATTGGGTGATTCTAGCATTAATGGAGATTACGCACCTCATTTACATTTTCAAGTCATTAAAGATTTACAAAACAATTTTGGTGATTATCCAGGTGTTTGCAGCTTAAACCAATTGAGTTTTTTTAAAGAGAATTGCCCAAATCCAATGGAGTTATTAGGAATACTTTAGAGTAAATTAATCAATCAGCCCCAAACAGTATTTTAAGCGAATAATCTTTTTAACCGAAGAATAAACTTGAAAACGAAAGTCTTCATCCTCATTCATTTTAGAAAGGATGTCATTAATATCTTTTTCTTCCTCTACCGGCATAAGCAATTGATCGCAGCCGGCCATTACTGCTTTTAAACCAGAATTTGGAACAGTTCTAACCCCTCCCATATTCATTGCATCCGTAATAACCAATCCTCTAAACCCCATTTCGTTTTTCAATAAATTTGTTACAATCTCCCGAGAACATGTTGATGGTAAACCTTCTGTATTGTATTTTTCGTTATTCTTAACTGCAATATGAGCTACCATAATTGACAAAACTCCATTATCAATAACGGGTTGGTAATTTGGAACCTCTTTCATTTCTCCATCAATAAAGACTAATTTTTCATGTGTATCTCCAACTACGAACCCGTGACCTGGAAAATGTTTTGCCGTAGCTACAATTCCATTCTTTTGTGTTTCTTCAATAAAAACATTCGAAAACCCAATTACTGTATCCATTGCTAAACCAAAACTTCTATTACTGACAGTTTTGTTAGGTGATGCATCTATTACTGGAGCAAAGTTTTGGGTAATTCCTATCTTATTTAAATCTGTAGATATAGTATTCGTTACTTCCTTTACTTTTTCCTTCGTTTTAATCGCATTTGTTTTTGGAACTGGAGTAGTGCCTTTAATTTTATATTTGATTAACGTAGGCTCTGCATCAGCACTATAAATTGGTGGCAAATATCCATGGGTTTTACAAATGCTATCAAACTGGTTGACAAATTCCGTAAAACTTTCAACTGTCCCATTTAGCAACAGAACACCTCCAACTTTACCTTGCTGCATTAATTTAACAACGTGTTCTGTAGGTTTTCCATGTTTGCCAACTGCAGGAACTATCAATTGTCCAACACGCAAAGTATCATTAATATAACTGAATTGTTCATCTATACGCCTTTCTAATTCAGGGTTGTAATTATAAAAATCAGCTAATGTAAAATCTTGTGCAAAAGTGTTTAGTGCAAAAACGAATGCTATAAATAACGATAAGTATTTCATGAAATGATATATTATAAATGCTAAAGTAACACTTCCTTAAATGGCTAAAATTATGTGGATACTAATTTATTAAATTGCAAATGTTGACATGAACGTTATCTTTGCACTCATATGCAGGAAAGACAAGAGGAGTATCAAGCGAATATCAATAATAATACAGCCGCATTTCAAGAGGTAAAAAAGAAAATTACACAAATTGTAGTTCTTCGTATTTTCGTATTTGCAGCAACTTGTTTTGGATGCTATTTGTTTTCTTATAATGCAGGACTTGCAATATCTACAGGTGTTTTTGGTGCACTTTCCTTTGTGTTCATGGTGCAGTACCACAGCAAGTTAGATCGTAAAAAAAACTACTTTGAGGAATTGATTAGCATCAATGAAATTGAAATTGAAGCTTTAAAAGGAAACATTGATAATTTAGAAAATGGAGCAGAATTCTTGAACCCAAATCATCACTACAGTTATGATATTGACCTATTTGGAGATGGTTCTTTCTTTCAGTTTTTTAACCGTACAAAAACACTCGGTGGAAGAAAAAAACTTGCGTCTATTATAGTCAGTAATGAAATTGACAATATTCAGAACAAACAATCCGCTATTAAAGAGTTAGCAAAAAAAAGCAAGGAGCGTCAGCACTTCTGGGCTAGTGCAGGAACTATTATAACAGAAACCACATCCAAAACCGTTGAAGATTGGTTAAAAAACTATAAAACGTTTGCATCAAGTAAACTAATTTCCTTATTGATAATTCTTTTCCCTATCGTATCTGCTGTTCTACTTGGACTGCTTAGTTTGGACTTAATAGATTCAATGCTTTTTATCATTTGGTTTTTTGCCGGATTAATTATTACAGGAGTATTTTTAAAGAGAGTTAACGCTATTTATAACGAAGCCAACAAAATAACAGAAACTATCAATCAATATTCCGAATTATTGCAAATTATAGAATCATCTGATTTTAAATCTGAACTACTCATTGAACAACAAGAAAAAATAAAAACCGAAAGCGCAAATGCTTCTCTGATTCTTAAAAAATTGGGTAGAGCACTGGACAGACTAAACAGCCGAAACAATTTTATTGTTGGAATCTTTGGGAACGCACTATTGCTATGGGATGTGCTGTCTATTCACCTTTTGGAAAAATGGATAAATAACTATTCAATGAAAGTAGAAAGCTGGTTTGATTCTATCTACTACATTGATGCAATTCAATCTAGTGCGAATTACGCTTACAACCACCCTGACTTTTGCTTTCCAAAAATAAACAATGATGATATGGTTATTGAAGCAAAAGAATTAGGTCATCCACTTATTCCAGAAGCAAAAAGAATTAACAATGATTTTAGTATCGATAAAAAGAACTTCATAATAATCACTGGAGCTAATATGGCTGGAAAAAGCACATTTTTAAGAACCTTATCTCTAAATATCGTATTAGCAAACGCAGGATTACCAACGAGTGCCAAAGAATTTAATTACTCTCCTGTTAAGCTTATTACGAGTATGCGAACTTCTGATTCATTGCAGAAAGAAGAGTCCTATTTCTTTTCTGAATTGAAGCGTTTAAAGTTTATTGTAGACAATATTAAGACAGAGAAATACTTTATCATTTTAGATGAAATTCTAAAAGGGACAAACAGTAAGGACAAAGAAATGGGGTCGAAAAAGTTTGTAGAAAAATTGGTAGCTTCTGGCTCTACTGGAATAATTGCTACACATGATCTAGGGCTTTGTGAAATTCACAAGCGTTTTCCTCAAGTCATCAATAACTATTTTGATGCGGAAATTATTAATGGTGAATTATATTTTGATTACAAATTTAAAAAAGGAATTTGCCAGAACATGAATGCATCTTTCCTTTTGAAGAAAATGGAAATTGTAGAAGATTGAAACTTGATTTTTTGAATTACTGGGCTTATTTATATTTTTATGCCCAAAATACATATATCATCAATCTGTTCAAGATCAGCTCTCCAATCTTCAAATACCGTATTCAAGATTCCTTGCTGCTCATTCATAGGGTTGTGTGATATGGAAATCAGTAACTTTTTTAGATTTTTCATCTTATATTTTTTGCCTTTAAGGCCTCCAAACTGATCCGGAAAACCATCGGACAAAAGATACAATCTATCGTCTTTTTCTAAGGTAATTTCATGTGTAAGAAATGGTTCAGGAAAAGGATAATTTCCAATAGGTTGCCGATTGGGAAGTGTTTCTAGCAACTCGCCATTTCTTATTATCCATAAAGGGTTATTCGCCCCAGCCCACTGCAATTTGTTCCCTTCAATAGAGCATAAAGAAATATCCATACCATCTGCCATTTCTTCTTCTCCGCTCTTGCTAAATTCTTGAATGACTATTTCCCTGGTCTTATCTAATATTTTTCCAGGGTCTGTCAAGCCATGTTCACGAACACTCCTGTTTAATCCATTATTGCAAACAACAGAAATCATAGCGCCAGGAACTCCATGTCCTGTACAATCTGCCACTGCAAAAAGCGTTTTTCCATTTTTTAACTCAAGCCAATAAAAATCTCCTGCAACAATATCTTTTGGTTTGTACAAAATAAAATAATCCTTTAAATGGGCATTAATAGTCTCAGAAGCGGGAAGAATAGCAGACTGAATTCTCTTGGCATAATTAATAGAATCTAATATTTCCTTATTTTTTATTTGAACAATTTCCTTTTGTTCCTGAATCAAAGCATTTTTCTTTTGACTAACTAGAAACCGATTGAACATAAACACACCAAACAAAATGACTATCGCTAATCCTCCATATAATGCATATCGCTTAGTTTGCTCCTGATCAATCTGAGCCTTATGTGTTTCAATTTCAGCATCTGTTACTTTCTTCTCCTCGGCAGTTAATAAGCTATCAGCCAAAGTCATCTTGTCATACTCGTTTTGCAAATTTTGCTTTATAATTAGTTTATTATTTTCTATGTTTTTGAGGCTATCTTTCATTAAAATATATATTTCATACATCTCAATGGCCTTTTTCCAATCACCTTTTTGTTTGTTTATTTCAGTCAACATTTCCGCCGCTATTTGAATATCTAATGGATACCCCAATTCCGTAGCAATATCGAGTGATTGTTGTATGCATTTATCAGCTTCCACATAATTTCCTTTTAGTATATAGGTTTCCCCCATGTTAGAAAGAGTTGTGCCCACACCTTTTACAGAATTATTATCGCTATAAATTTTTAAACTCACCTTAAAAAAGTCTAAAGCTTTGTTGTATTCCAAATTATCTTTTGCCACCATTCCAAGCATATTATTGGACATAGCAATTCCTTTTAAATCATCAATTTTTATGCGTATAGCTAAACTTTCTTGGTGGTATTTTTCAGATTTAACCAAATTACCTTGTTTTTGATAAACATAGCCTAGGTTATTTAAGGCTAAACTTACATTTCTGTCGTCTTCTAACTCTTTAGACATTTCTAGGCTCTTTGTGAAATCTTTAATGGCCATGTCATATTCCTCTAGTTTTGTATACAAATAAGCTAGGTTGTTAAATATTGAAGAAACACCAGACGAATCACCTATCTCCAACCTAATCTTCAGGCTGTTTTGATATAGCTCTAAAGCTTTTGGAATATTCCCTTTATCATCATAAATATTCCCCAAATTATTTAAGATAGTTGCAATTCCAACTTTATCACCTAATTCCGTTTGAATAATCAAAGTTTCCTGGTATAATTTAATAGCATCATCTGCATAACCCGAATTGGATTTTACGTAAGCAATACTCATAAGCGCGGCAGCTAATCGTTCCTTAAAGACTAATACCTCAGTAGCATGGTGCTGTTTTGAATGCTTTAGAAAATTTCTACAGTCCACGGCAATACTGTCCCAGTATCCTTCTCGTAAAATCCACCCTGCAAAACCAATTTCCGAGCGTAATAGTATTTTTGCAGTGTCTGAAGATGCTATAGAAAGTTCATATTTCAACGAATCAACTGTGCGACTATCTTGTGAATAGGATGAGATGGAAATGATTACAATTAAAAAAGCTCCAATTATTTTCATTCTATTTATTCAGTTTTACCGTCAATTATTAAACAATTTAGCTCTAATGTATTGCTTTGGACTCTATAAAACAAATGAGTTATTTAAAAAGAGTATTTACTAAGGATAATTTTACTATGATTTTGACTGGGGTTTTATTATATTTGACATGTTAATTATGTGATATCCTAGATGGTATTGCCTGAAACCGCATAATTACCTTTTTTGACATTAATATCATTATGTATCTTAAGGTTTTATTGTTGCAGATATTAGCATTCCTTTATGCTTTAAGTTTTTCTGCACAGACTTTAATCATAAATGAAGTTTCTCAGGGTGAATCTGGAAACATGGAGTTTATAGAATTTGTTGTTGTTGACACTGCTGCGGTTTATGATTGTGGTGATACTTCTCCTCCTACAATAGATATAAGAGGTTGGATTATAGACGATAATAATGGTTATCATTCTCCTGCAAATGAAGGAATTGCCGGGGGTGCTGTTCGATTTTCAAATGATGCATTTTGGAGTGCTGTTCCTCTCGGTACTATTATTTTAGTATATAATCAAGGAGATATCTCACCGTCAATACCAGCAGATGATATTTCTTTGTCCGATGGTAATTGCCATATTGTGGTTCCTGTTAATAATACAAGTCTTTTTGAAAGTAATAGCACAACACCAGGGGATGTCGCTTGTTCTTACCCTGGGGGTGTATGGACTGCTGGAGGAACTTGGAACAACATTGTATTAAGAAACGGCGGTGATTGTGCAAGAATTCTAGATCTGGCAGGTTGTGAAGTTTTTTCTGTTTGTTGGGGGGATAATAGTCAAAATACGCAGATTTATTTTAGTGGTTCGGCCAGCAATACGGTTTACTATTTTAATGATACTGATCCAACAGATCAAGTCAATTGGACTTCCGGTTGTTCTGATAATGAAACCGTATTGGATGCCACTACATGTGGAAGTAACGATCAAACACCTGGAAGTCCAAATAATGCTGCAAATGCATCTTATATTGCACAATTCAATAATGGATGTGCACCTATTACTCCAATAGCTACTACTGCTTTATCAACGGATGCAAGTTGCGGATTATGCGATGGAACAGGTACTGGAAGTAGTTCTGGATCTATACCTGGATATATCTATGCTTGGTATGATGCGTCTTATAATTCGATTGGACAAAATACAGCAGCTGCTACCGCATTATGTCCTGGGACTTATCATGTTATATCCTCTTCTTCAATTAGCTGTGCTGATACTGCTACTGTAGTGATTAGTGAACCGGGAGGTCCATCAGCACCAATTGCTGGAGCAGATGCGATATATTGTTTTGGAGATGCCTTGGTAGATTTAACGGCAAGTGGTTCTGGAGGATTGTTGACATGGTATGATGATATTGGCTTGACCAATGTTTTAGGTTCTGGAGGAACACTCACTCCAACTAATACCACCGGAACAACGATTCATTATGTTACAGAAATCATTGCTGGCTGTGAGGGGCCTCCTGCGTTGGTCACAATAACAATAATCCCATTACCAACTGCAATTATAACTGGAGGCGGAACAATTTGTACGGGAGATCCAATACCAGATATGACTGTAACATTAACGGGTACTGCACCCTGGTCTATTACTTATACTGATGGGGTAACACCGGTAACTGTACCTGGGATT
>Ga0105350_10000583_pt1 | contig 24139 bp, 19 predicted proteins | sample EN1Hudsemesocosm_FD_83506 | JGI IMG/M metagenome (GOLD analysis project Ga0105350, IMG submission 83506) | Methane-oxidizing microbial communities from mesocosms in the Hudson Canyon - EN1E Hudson Canyon | ecosystem: Environmental > Aquatic > Marine > Cold seeps | place: Hudson Canyon... | reverse complement strand
TTACTTTAAACCAGCCATGGCAGTTCTCTAAAATAAAACGGCGACAATATTCTGTCTCAGTTATTTTTTCAATATTACTGATTTGTCGATGACGAAAAAAACTTAACATCAATGACCAGTCAAACGGCGGGCGATAAGGTAAGTAAATTGATAATGTATTGGAATTTTGCTGTGTAGAAGAAAAATTTTCTGCTGTTATGTTTTCTTTCGTTATTTTTGTGCCACGCATTTCTGTAGGTGTAGCAGCGTATGCATTTTTAATCACTTCATTAAAGCGTCGAATACTATTAAAGCCTGAGGCATAAGCAATGTTTGTCATGCTGAGTTGAGTTGTCGTTAATAACTTTCGGGCTTGCAATAAACGCTGATGATGAAAAAAATCACTTGGGGATAAACCATAATATTGAACAAATAATCGTTGTAGCTGGCGTTCACTTATCTTTTGATGTTTGGCACATTCAGCAATACTGTTATTGTTTTCGTAATAACTTTGCACGATATGCTTTATTTTTTCAGGTAATAAAGGTGCAGGAGCAAGCTCGGGAAAGCAACGTTTACAAGGGCGAAACCCTGAGTTTTGAGCAAGTTCAGCACTTTGGTAATATTGAACATTTTCTGGTTTTGGTGGACGAGCTGGGCAAACGGGACGACAAAAAATGCCTGTGGTTAATACTGCGGTATAAAATTTACCATCAAACCTAGCATCACGACTTAAGCGAGCGCTTTGGCAAATGTCGATATCTAACATTTTATCGTTCCGTTATTTATTGTGTCTTTATTTAACTGAGTATAAATACTTCAACAGATAAAACTCGCGAGAATCGGACATCAATGATAAAAATCATAGCAAGCCAACATTTTACTGTATGTATATGCCCCTTCGTTGATTAAGCCTTTAAATAAAATAAGAACAATACAATTTAATTGCTTATTAAATATTATTTTTCGGATGCTATTTTATTGCGGTACTGCAGTGCAATGACTTTCAAAATATCACGCCAGCTGATTATGCCTAAAGGCTCCATTTTATCATTTACAATCGGCAAGCATGAGATATGGTTATCGTGAAACAATAATACTGCCTCGTTTAAAGTATCGTTTACGCTAGCCGTGGTAAGGTTTCTATTCATTACTAAATGTAGTTTTTTTTGTAGCAATGAGTAATCACGTGGTGTCTCCTTTTTTGTGCCAATAGTCGGGCTTAAATGTTTATAAATGTCGCGGTCGGTGATAACGCCAACGAGCTCTTTATCGTTAAGTACTAAAATATGGTGGATTTTATGCTGATCAAATATCGCTTTTGCTTTACCTAAATCATCATCCATTTCGAGTGTGATTAGGTTTGTAGACATTACTTTATTTAAGCTCATTATTATATCTATAAGAATTTTTTATACCTTTAACATAAACAAAAATCTTTTAGTAAACAATCACCTTTTATGTAAAGTTATTATTCTTTTGATATATTACAAAAGGAAATGATGATTGTCACAAAAATGTCACACAACTGTCTTATAATTTACTCTGTACTAAAATTTCCAAATTTTAAGGTGTTTTGAGTGGCAATTGCATTGAAGTCGACTGGCCCACGCCAGTTGAAAAATACATTAGCACAATGGTTAATAACATTAGGTGGCATAAGTGTTTTATTTACACTCGTGTTGATCTTTTTATATTTATTATATGTGATACAACCTATTTTCGAATCTGCAAAAATTGAACCTGTAGGTCAATTTGAAATAAGCACAACAGCTCCTACTATAGCTACGGGTGTTGATGAACTTAAAGAAATAGCATTTCAAATTAATCAAGATGGAATTATTGATTTCTATCAATTGGTTAAAAGCCCAGCTTACGAAAAAGGCGCTTTAGTGCTGAGTGAAAACTTACTCAGTGGTGAAGCTAAACTAGTCGATGTTATTCGATCTGGCGTTGAAAATAAGTTGTTGCTAGATAGTGAAGGCAATGTGCAACTTGTTGCGGCAAAATTCTTCTCAAACTTTGACTCTGGTACTCGCGAAATCATACCAAGTATCGCTTATCCATTAGGTAAAGAGTTTATTGACGTTGATGAAAATAAAGATGTTTTGTCAAAACTTTCATTTGGCATGAATGAGGAAAAAGCTGTTTTTGTCGCTTTTACTCAAGATAAACGCCTAATTAAGACTAGTTTAATTGCAGAAGATGATTTTACTTATGATTCTTCTCATGAAGCTATTTATCAGGAAATTGATTTCCCAGTTGACCATGTTGACGAAATATTAGTTACTCCTGATATGGGCTTAGCTTTTGTTCGAAGTGCCGATCAAATTTTTGTTTACGATCTTACTGATGAAGACGTTGTTGAGCTTAAAGCAACGATTATTCCTTCATTAGAACAAAACAGCACAAAACCACAGCACGTTACCTCTATGGCTCTACTTTCTGGAAGCAGCTCTATTTTAATTGGGAACAGTGTTGGTAAAGTGTCGCAGTGGTTTGAAGTTGCAACTGATAACGGTCGACAGTTTAAAAACATTCGTAGTTTTGATGTGAGTGAAACCGAAGCGGTTACCAAAATTTACACTGAACAATTTAGAAAAAGCTTTTATACGTTAACACCGTCAGGCGAAATGGGGGTTTTCTACACAACCAGTGAAGCCGATTTATGGCGTGGTCAGTTAACGACTGGAAAGACTAGCGCATTCTCTATATCCCCCCGAGCTGATGGTTTGGTGATTGTTGAAGGTGATCTGATAAAAATCTTTAGCGTTGAAAATGAACACCCTGAAGTGACTTGGAGTGCTTTATGGGAAGAGGTTTGGTATGAAGGTTATCCTGAACCAAAATTTATTTGGCAGTCAACATCGGGCTCTGATGACTTTGAAGGAAAGTTTTCTTTAGTACCAATTTCTTTCGGTACCATGAAAGCGGCTATGTACGCGATGATGTTTGCTGTTCCTATCGCGCTAAGTGCGGCTATTTATACTGCGTACTTCATGACGCCAGGTATGCGTAGAAAAGTTAAGCCAACGATTGAATTAATGGAAGCATTGCCAACCGTTATTTTAGGTTTCTTGGCTGGCTTGTGGTTAGCGCCAATAATTGAAAACTATTTACCTGCAATCGCAATGTTATTAGTTATGCTACCACTGTCGGTATTTCTGACGGCATTTGCTTGGCATCAATTACCTAAAGATATGAAAAACCGTATTCCTGAAACATGGGCCCCCATAATACTTGTTCCTGTATTATTGGTAGCTGGCGGAAGCGCTTTTCTTTTATCACCATTTTTTGAAACATTATTTTTTGGTGGTGATGTTAGACAATATATTACGAACGACCTAGATATTGATTTCGACCAACGTAATTCATTAGTTGTTGGTTTAGCCATGGGCTTTGCCGTAATACCTACCATTTTCTCAATGGCAGAAGATGCAATATTTAGTGTGCCAAAACATTTAACCAGTGGTTCATTAGCACTAGGTGCAACACAATGGCAAACCCTTGCAAAAGTTGTATTGCTAACGGCGAGTCCTGGCATATTTTCTGCCGTGATGATGGGCTTAGGTCGTGCTGTAGGCGAAACAATGATCGTTCTTATGGCAACAGGTAATACAGCGATTCTAGATTGGAGCATCTTCCAAGGCATGCGTACTTTAGCGGCTAATATTGCCGTTGAAATGCCAGAATCAGAAGTCGGTAGTTCACATTATCGAATCTTGTTTTTAGCTGCTTTTGTTTTATTTATTTTCACTTTTATTTTTAACACGTTTGCTGAGCTGATACGTCAGCGCTTACGTGAAAAATACAGCTCGCTATAGTTAAGGAACTGAGTTTATGAATAGTTGGTTTAAATCTGGTTCTCCGTGGGTGTGGTTATCTGCTGGCGGAGTAAGTATCAGTTTAATTTCAGTTCTAGGTTTATTGTGGTTAATTGCTTCACGCGGATTATCTTACTTTTGGCCTGCAGACATTTATCAATTTGAGACGGTTAATGAGAAAGGCCAAGCAGTAACGATTATCGGTGAAATATACGATCGTGAAAGCTTACCTACAAAGCAGTTGTCACATTTAAATTTAGGCTTAGATCCTAATAAAGAGACCATTGAGCGGATCTTAGTAAAAACGGGTAACCGTGAATTAGTTAATTTAGATTTCCGTTGGTTGTTAGTGCCACTCATTAACAAAACGACTAAACCTGAAGATTTGGTGGTTGTCGAGCGTCGTACTAATGGTAACTTTTATGGTTACGTCGAAGGAATTATTCTAGACGGTAAGCCTGAAAGTCTTGACAAAATGGATGAGCTGGTTGACCGGGTTGATGTATTCCAAGATGAAATGGATGAACTACAAAAAGTTGATATTGGTGCCATTAATTATCAAATAGAACGTTTACGTTTGAAAAAGCGTAAGCATATACTTGATGAAACATTAACGGCTGAACGTGAAAAAGAAATTGATGACCAAGTTGCTAGTTATAACGCTGAATATCAGATACTAGAAACAGCGCTACTTGCTATACGTGACAAAGTGTCTCGTGATCAATTAGTGGTGCGCTCAATGGGCGGCGAAGTCATTAATATCAATTTTGAACAAATACTGAAAATAACCTACAACAACAAATTGTCTGTTTTTGGTAGAGCATCAGTATTTATTCAGCAAATTGGCAGTTTCTTAGTTGATGACCCTCGAGAAGCGAATACCGAAGGTGGGGTATTCCCAGCCATATTCGGTACGGTCTTAATGGTTTTATTGATGACAGTTATTGTTTCACCTCTTGGAGTAGTTGCTGCTATTTATTTACACGAATATGCGGGTAAAAATGCATTAACTAAATTGCTTCGTATAGCGGTGATTAACTTAGCAGGTGTACCATCAATTGTTTATGGTGTATTTGGCTTAGGTTTCTTTGTTTATATGGTAGGCGGTAGTTTAGATCAGTTATTTTATGCTGAAACTTTACCTAGTCCGACTTTTGGTACTCCTGGTGTTATGTGGTCAGCATTAACGTTAGCAATATTGACGTTACCTGTCGTTATTGTATCAACCGAAGAAGGTCTATCTAGGATACCGTCAGCAATGCGTCATGGTTCTTTAGCATTAGGTGCAACCAAGGCAGAAACGTTATGGCGTATTATTCTTCCTATTGCCAGCCCAGCTATTATGACTGGTATTATTTTAGCTATTGCTCGTGCTGCAGGTGAAGTTGCTCCATTAATGTTGGTTGGTGTAGTTAAGATGGCGCCGAACTTACCCCTTGATGGTAACTTCCCATTCTTACATTTAGATCGTAAGTTTATGCACCTAGGTTTCCATATTTATGATGTAGGTTTCCAAAGCCCTAATGTTGAAGCAGCAAGACCATTAGTTTTTGCAACCGCATTTTTATTGGTAACAATCATTGTTTCACTAAATATGACTGCAGTGACCATACGTAATCGTTTAAGAGAAAAATATCGCATGTTAGAGCATTAATTAAATTCATCACCCTAGTGAGTCTAAATAGCTAGGGTGAGACTTTCTTCTTATATTAATAGGAATGAAACACAAGAAATTAACGCTTTAACCGTAATGAATAAAATTTAAGTATTGAAAGAGAATAATATGATTTCAGTAAGCCCAAGAACATTAGACCCAAAAGTTAAACTTGATCTTAATAACTTATCGCCAGAACAAGTGGCGTTAGAAATTAAAAACTTGAACCTGTATTACGGTGAGAAACAAGCACTTCAAAACATCAGTATGTCTATCCCTAAAGGACAAGTTACCGCGTTTATCGGTCCTAGTGGTTGTGGTAAGTCTACTTTGTTACGTTGTATTAACCGGATGAATGATCTTGTCGATACTTGTAAAATTGAAGGCGAAATTAACCTTCATGGCCAAAATATCTATGGTAAGCAAGTTGATGTATCTGCATTACGTCGTCAGGTCGGGATGGTATTTCAACGACCTAATCCATTCCCTAAAACCATTTATGAAAATGTTGTTTATGGTTTACGTATTATGGGTGAAAATAATCGCCGTGTATTAGACGAAGCAGCGGAAAAATCATTGCGAAGTGCTGCGTTATGGAATGAAGTTAAAGATCGTTTACACGACAGTGCTTTAGGTTTATCTGGTGGTCAACAACAACGTTTAGTTATTGCTCGTGCTATAGCGATTCAACCTGAAGTATTATTACTTGATGAACCAACTTCTGCACTTGACCCTATTTCAACACTCACTATTGAAGAGTTGATCAATGATTTGAAAAAGCAGTTCACTGTAGTGATTGTTACTCATAACATGCAACAAGCAGCACGTGTTTCAGATCAAACCGCTTTTATGTACATGGGCGACTTAATTGAATACAGCGACACAAATACGCTGTTTACGACACCTGCTAAAAAGAAAACTGAAGATTATATTACTGGCCGTTACGGTTAATTCGTTAGGCATAGCATTAAAGATTAATATTCTACTTTTATTGTAGAGCATAAGGAAAAATAATGGATAACGTAAATCTTGGTCGTCATATTTCAGGCCAATTTAATGAAGATTTAGAAAATGTAATCAACCATGTTATGCACATGGGAGGCTTAGTTGAAAAACAATTAACTGACTCACTAAGTGCTGTTTATGATGCCGATGAAGCACAAGCTAAAAATGTGTTAGCAAATGATTATAAAATTAATGCATTAGAAGTCAGTATTGACGATGAATGTACGCGTATTATTGCTAAGCGTCAGCCTGCAGCAGGTGATTTACGTTTAATTATGGCTATTGTAAAAACAATTGCTGATTTAGAACGAATTGGTGACGAAGCACAAAAAATTGCGCGTGTTGCATTAGAAAATTTTTCTTGTGAACAAAAAGCGTTATTGCTTAATTTAGATAACTTAGGCCGTAAAGTACTAGAGTTTTTACAAGCAACGTTAGATGCATTTACCCGTATGGATGTTGACGCCGCAGTTCTTACGCATCAAAGTGACGAAAAAATTGACCGTGAATATGAAGCATTAATGCGTCAATTAATGACTTACATGATGGAAGATCCTCGTTCAATACCACAAATTATGAGTGTTATTTGGTCAGCTCGTGCATTAGAAAGAATTGGCGATCGTTGTCAAAATATTTGTGAATATATTATCTATTTCGTGAAAGGCAAAGATGTTCGTCATACAACGGCTGAAGATATTAAATCTTTGTAATTTTGTAAAAACACGCTACGTTTAAGTTGATTTGTTAATGCTTATAATATTCGGTTAAATAATAGGTAGATATATTAAAAAGTACTTAAAATTGTCATGTTATAGTCATAAAGTGCTTGAACATCGTGTTAAATGGGTTAATATCCGCGACGAATAATAACAAAGAGCGATTAGGCTCTCGGAATAAAATTATGGCTAGAAATTCAATACTAGGTGTCTTTGCAAAGTCACCTATTAAACCACTAGAAAAACATATTCGATTGGTCACTAAGTGTTGTAATCAACTTACTCCTTTTTTTGCAGCTTGTGCTGAACAAGATTGGGCAACAGCTGGAAAACTCCGTACCAAAATTTCAAAATATGAACGTGACGCCGATGATCTAAAACGTAAGATTCGCTTGGAATTACCAGGTGGTTTGTTTATGCCTGTAGACCGTGCTGATTTATTAGAGTTACTTACTCAGCAAGATAAAATTGCCAATAAAGCTAAAGACATAGCTGGGCGAATTTTCGGTCGAAAATTAGTTATACCTGAAACATTACAAGCTTCTTTTGTTACTTACGTAGCTCGAAATATAGATGCTGCAGAGAAAGCCGCTGACGCTATTAATGAATTGGATGACTTACTAGAAACTGGATTTCGTGGCAGAGAAGTAGAATTGGTTGAGAAAATGATCAATCAATTAGATGAAATCGAAGATGATACAGATGGCATGCAAATAAAATTGCGTAGCGACTTATTGGCTATTGAAAATGACTTAAATCCAGTTGATGTAATGTTCTTATATCAAATTATTGAATGGATTGGTGATTTAGCTGATTTAGCTGAGCGAGTTGGTTCTCGTTTAGAAATATTACTGGCCAGAAAATAGGGTAAATCATGGATATATTATTAACACATGGCCCAATGTTGGTCATTATGGCTGGCGTTGTTGGCTTCTTTATGGCTTGGGGCATCGGTGCAAACGATGTTGCTAACGCGATGGGTACATCAGTTGGTTCTAAAGCGCTAACCATTAAACAAGCGATTCTTATCGCAATGGTTTTTGAATTTGCTGGTGCTTATTTAGCGGGTGGTGAAGTTACTTCAACTATTCGTAAGGGGATTATTGACGCTTCTTACTTTGTTGACAGTCCTGAATTACTTGTATTTGGTATGATTTCAGCATTATTTGCTGCGGCTACTTGGTTACTTATTGCTTCAATTTTAGGTTGGCCTGTATCTACTACACATTCAATTGTTGGTGCTATCGTTGGTTTTGCTGCTGTGGGTGTAAGTCCTGATGCGGTTGAATGGGGCAAAGTACTTGGTATTGTAGGTAGCTGGATAATTACACCACTTATATCGGGAATTATTGCGTTTATTATTTTTAATAGCGCACAAAAATTAATTTTTGATACGGATAATCCATTAGCTCAAGCTAAACGTTGGGTACCGTTCTACATGTTTTTAGCGGGTTTCGTACTTGCTTTAGTTACTATTAAGAAAGGTTTGAAACATTTAGGCTTAAACATCGGTTCTGTTGATGGTTATGTCTATGCGATTATTGCCGCAGTTATTGTCGCTGTTATAGGTAAAATATTCATAAATCGCTTAAAATTCGATGAAAGTGCAGCAAAGAAAACACATTATGCGAACGTAGAGAAAGTGTTTGCGTTATTAATGATTGTTACAGCTTGTGCAATGGCATTTGCTCATGGTTCAAACGATGTTGCTAATGCGATTGGCCCACTAGCTGCTGTGGTAAGTATTGTTGGTAACGACGGTGAGATCGCGGCTAAATCTGCTATCGCATGGTGGATATTACCACTAGGTGGCTTTGGTATTGTTGCTGGTCTTGCTTTGTTTGGTCACAAAGTTATTGCAACGATAGGTAACGGAATAACTCACTTAACACCAAGTCGTGGTTTTGCTGCTGAATTAGCTGCTGCATGTACTGTTGTTATTGCTTCAGGTACTGGTTTACCTATTTCAACAACGCAAACATTAGTTGGTGCAGTATTAGGTGTAGGTATGGCTCGCGGTATCGCGGCGATTAACTTAAGTGTCGTTAGAAATATTGTTGTTTCTTGGGTCATTACTTTACCGGTTGGTGCTGGTTTATCAATTGTTTTCTTCTGGGGAATGGTTGCAATATTTACTTAACATTTAACGATGTTGATTTAAGAAACCAGCAGTGATGCTGGTTTTTTTATGCCCATAATTTGGTGTTTTTTACGATTATTATTAAACGTCGTTTCAACATAAGTGCATAACCTATATAAAAATATTGTTTGAAATATAGAGGATGATTGTTCAATAATGCATTAACTCTATTTTTATCATTTAAATATTTTGGAAGGTCATGTTAAGAAAATTAACGTTAGTAATCAGTAGTTTTATTATTTTAGCCTCGCTCACCTCATGTAATTCAAATAATGAAAAAAGTACGAATGTTAATCCACTGGCTGGTCAAATGAAATATAGCAATTTTCAGCAAGCTATTATTGATACTACACTTGAAATGAAATCAAATGAAGGGCTGTTGTCAGAGGATGATTTAGCCAAATTTGCACAAAGTTTAGGTGATGCGAGAATTGTTGGTTTAGGAGAACAAACACATGGTGCTGGCAGCGTATTTAGATTAAAAACACAGTTAATAAAGTATCTACATGAACATCACGACTTTGACGTCTTTATATTAGAAAGTGGACTATTCGATGTACAAAATATATGGAAAGAAGCTCAAGCTGGACAGCGTATAAAAGATATTGCTCCTGATAATATTTTTTACATGTATGCAAAAACAGCAGAAGTAACACCACTGTTTGATTATATAAATAAAGAAATTAAAGGAGATAACCCACTTATTCTTGTAGGTTTTGATAGCCAGCATACTGGCGGTATTGCGAATAAAAGTCTGGTTGACGCTCTAACACAGGCGGTTAACCAATCGTCAGGTAACATAAAACAATTCGTTCAATGGCAAGTATTCTCTGATCAAATACAACAGGTACTCGATGTAAATAACACTCGCTTTAATAACGAGATCGAAAATTTGTTTTTTAAGCAATTACACGAATTGCAGCAAATTTTTTCAACTGATTCAGCGCTTAATATTTGTGATAGTGGCTTTTGGTATCGGATCAGTAAAGGTTTAGAAGCTCAGGCTAAAAGACAATGGAAAATTGCTGATAATCGAAGCCAAGAAATGGGCGAGAACATCAAGTACTGGGCGGAAAAATATCCTGATAAAAAAATAATAGTGTGGGCACATACATGGCATTTAACACGTGATGGCGGTTATCAGGTCAATGCTGGGCAGATAGTTACTGAGGCATACGGTAAACAATACTTCATGGTACACTTCACGGGAGCGTCAGGTGAGTATGTAGACTTCGTTACTATGAAAAATAAAGTAATTAAAACCACCGACAAAAATATGGTTGAGACTTTGTTAAATGATAATACTACAGAAAATGTCAGCTTTTTAAATCTGAAATCATTAAAGCCAAATAATGATATATCTAGTCAGCAAAGCACTTTACTTTTTTCTAATGATTACAAACAAACTTTACCCGCACATCAATGGTCAACATTTTTTGATGGCATATTCTTTATTAAAAATATTGAAGCAGCACATTTTGAGGATTAACAAAGATATAATTAGGTAAGAGTTCAGGTATTGCTTGCCTGAACGAGTTTTACCCTATATTATTACGCCTCTTTGAAATTCGTCAGAAATTCAAATTGCCTTGATAGCTCAGTCGGTAGAGCAGAGGATTGAAAATCCTCGTGTCCCTGGTTCGATTCCGGGTCAAGGCACCATATTTATCTTAATTGATACTGAAAAGCCCACAAGAAATTGTGGGCTTTTTTTCGTTTTAATTGTCGTGTATTAATTATACTTCCCCATATAGATATATAATTGACTGTATTAAAGAATTCGCTAAGTTATTTCTGCCAAAAAGGAAGATTACCTTGAAAGTCTCTTACTCACTTTATTACAGATGCTTAAGATAAATATGTAGCCATAGAAACTTGTAATAAAAGAGAAATCTATAAATAATGCCCAAGAGGGATATTTGTTAGCGATGTTACACGTCAAAATCGATAAAGAGTAAGGTATGTATAAGTCATCGAAGAAGAGTACTAAACCTCAAGAGATTTCTTTAAAAAGAGTGCAGTCATATATGATCTGGATGATAGAGAGATACGGGGACTATTCAGCAAAAGCTTTACTTCAAAAAGCGAATGTATTATTTAAAGATGATACCCAATTTAATCAAACGGCTCTTGATTACTTAATACAACACGAAATAATTGATGATGCTCGATACGCTAGAAGATTAACAAGTAGTTTTGCATCAAAAAACTTAGGCGCCAATAAAATAAAAGAAAAACTGTATTTGAAAGGGTTTCAAGCATCAACCATTAATGACTGTTTAAATGAATTAGAAACAACAGAAGATGATTATTTTGAAAAGGCGTTAATGTTAAAAATTAGAAAGTTTGGAGAAGATCCAATAGTAGATATTAACTTGAAGCAAAAGGCGTTAAGGCATTTGACAAGCACGAAAGGTTTTTCTTATTCGATAGCCATTAAAGTAATCTCCTATGTATCTGATGAATCATAATACATATTTATACCTCAGCATTTGATGGAATCAGTACTTATTTAAAATAAAGCTTAATTTCGCCTGAAATAAACAAGTTAGGTATAGCTTGCACATTATTTCCTTATTTAGTGCATATTATTTACACCTTTTCTTGTTACCTTTTTATCTGAGAGTCTAACTGCGGGAAGTGTTGATATATTTATAATAAATGGATAAGACATATAAATGAATAAAGCGTATAAAGGTCTTATAACAATTTTTATAAAAATCTACTTCATATTTTAAAATGAAAATATTTACTAAATTAATTTTAGCATTGCTGTTAACAAGCTTAATGATACTGACAATTATTTTTACAGTGGTTCAGTTAAGTTTTGATCGCGGTATGCTTGAATATGTTAATCAAAAACAGTTAGAAAATTTACAACAATTCAGCGACAATTTATCAAGATATTATCAGAAAAAAGGTAGCTGGCAGCATTTACTAGCCGGTAATGATTTAAAGCAAGTAAGACCTCAACAAAAGCCATTCTCTCGAAATGGGCAGCCTCGAAGTGGTAAACATGTTAAAACAAAACCTTCGGATGGCACTATTCCACAAAGTAATTCGTCATGGATGAAAATATTAAGATTGTCAGAGCAAGGAGAAAATCTCCCTGCAAATATCGATAATTATCTAAATAATAAAGCAGATGAATATTCATCAGGGCCGCCCAGACCGCCTCGTGACAAAAGACGTGATACTCGTCCGCCACATCAAAAAGAAGGGAGAGGAAGAGAAGGGCCTCCGCCTGAATTTGGACGTGAAGCTGTGAAGCCTGCATTATTAGATGCAGATAAAGTCTTAATTATTGGTCATCATCGTGAAAACTTTAGCCTGAAATCTATTGAGCTCGATAATAAAATTATCGGCTATCTTGCATTACCTCCCGCTATACATTTAACGGATAAGTTTGATTTAGCTTTTGCAAAGCAAATGCAAAAAAATATGCTGTACACATTCTTCGGATTTTTTGTACTTATTATTCTTATCGCTTTGCCATTGTCTCGACATTTTGTTTTGCCCATTAAACGTTTAGAGCGCTCGATGCGATTGCTCAATAAGGGGGACTTCAAGGTAAACCTGAAAGTAACAGGTAAAGATGAATTAGCGTCGTTATCTCAAAATTTTAATGACTTAGCACAAACACTTGAACAAAATGAATATTCTAGAAATAGATGGTTAGCGAATATTTCTCACGAACTACGAACGCCTATTGCTATCATAAAAAGTGAAATTGAAGCGATAGAAGACGGCATAAGGGCTTTTGATTTACAAAGCTTGCATTCATTATCGGAAGAAGTACAGCATTTACAAAAGTTAGTAGCAGACTTAACAGAATTAACGAATGCTGAAATTGGGGCTTTAAGATACCAAAAAGAACGCATTAATGTTTCAACGCTTCTTGAGCAGAATATTGCTCGTCATCAACATAAGGCGAAAGAAATTGGTTTATCAATAAGTTGTAACATTGAAAGTAAAAATTTATTTGCTTGGGCAGATGAAACGAGAGTTAATCAACTATTCGATAATTTTTTGAATAATAGCCTTAAATATACCCAAGCACCGGGCGAAATATTCGTTAAGCTGACTAAAGATTCAGGAATGGCAATAATTACTATTGATGATACTTTACCTTGTGTTCCTGTGGAATCGTTAGACAAGTTATTTGAACATTTATATCGTGTCGATAGCTCAAGAAATAGGAAAACAGGTGGTTCAGGACTTGGCCTTTCTTTATGTAAAAGTATAGTATTGGCGCATAAAGGCACAATTACGGCCAGTGAGTCATCAAAAGGCGGCTTACGTATTCGTTGCACTTTCCCCCTTGCCTAGTTAAATGTAGAAATAAGAAGTTAAGGAAGTATTATGGCGCATATTCTAATTGTTGAAGATGAAGAAAAGTTAGCTAATGTATTGTCTGAGTACCTCGCGTTGGGTAATCATCAAACAACGATTTTATTAGACGGTCTTAATGTTATTGATACGGTAAAAGAGCAAGATATTGATTTGGTGTTGCTTGATTTAATGCTACCCGGTAAAGACGGTTTAACAGTTTGTCGTGAACTAAGGGAATTTAGTGATATAGCTATAATAATGATGACAGCTAAGGTAGAAGAGATTGACCGATTATTAGGGTTGGAATTAGGAGCCGACGATTACATTTGTAAGCCTTATTCACCTCGAGAAGTTGTGGCTCGCGTTAAAGCGCTGTTAAGGCGTACTAACAACACTCAAGAAAAAACACCTTCCAATGTATTAGAGTTAGACAACGATACTTATCAAGTAAAGGTATACCAGCAAGTAGTGGAGCTTACAGCGATTGAATTTAATTTACTGAAAATACTCAATAAAAAGCCTGGGAGAATATATTCTCGTTCACAGCTAATTGACTTGATTTATAAAGATAATCGCATTGTCAGTGAACGAACTATCGATAGTCATATCAAAGAGTTACGAAAAAAACTGAATGCTATATCAACAGAAAATGAGCTCGTACAATCTGTGTATAGTGTTGGCTACAAATTAATCTTGATTTAGTGTTATTGTTTACATTCACCGGAAACTTATTAAATAGTTTGTAAAAAAACACCATTCATCCTTTTCTCGCCGCTATTCATCGCAAGCACTTTTATGAACGTAAACTTTTGTAAAGTCATTACGTGTATTCATAGATATTGTTTACAATTAAGCTACTAAAAAATAGCAATAGTGGTTTCATCTTTTATGAAAGACCGTATTCGAACGAATATTAAGCACAGTTTCATTGTCGGTTTAGCAACCAGTATGTTGCTGGCTTGCTCTAGTACTTCAGAGCTTGATCAAAATATTAAAAATATCGATTTACCAGCTACTTGGCAAGAGAGTAAAGAAAAACTCCAGGTCCAAAATAATTGGTTAAATCAGTTGGACCACCTGCAGGTTAAGCAATTAGTTAAATTAGCCATTGCCTCCAATCATCAATTAAAAATGCAAGCATACAATGTTGAAATACAACAACAGCAATTAATTGTTTCAGGCAGTACATTGTGGCCATCACTTGATTTGTCTCTACGTTCAGGTCGAAGTAGAAATAATGCAACACAGACATACTCTAATGCGAGTTCTGTTGATTTGAATTTGACTTACGAACTCGACTTATGGGGAAAGCTTTCAGCAGCTGACCAACAAGCGAATCTTACGTTCATGGCTGAACAGGCAAATTTTGAGCAGAGTAAACAACAATTAGTCGTTGATGTTGTTACCACTTGGTTTGCGGTTGTTGAAGCAGAGAAGTTACTGTCGTTATATGAAAGTCGAGTGAAAAATTCACAGCAAAATTTGGATATTATTGAGTCAGGTTATAACAGTGGTTTAAGTGCAGCTCTAGATGTTTATCTTACTCGTAATGAACTGAACAGTGAATTAACACGGGTTTCAGAACAACGCTCAACAAAAACAAAATTAATAAGACAGCTTGAGCGGTTAGTGGGTGAGTATCCCGAAGGAAAACTATTAGTTGATGCTGATTTACCCTTGCTTACTTCAGAAATTCCTTTAGGGCTTCCATCAGAGCTTATCAGTAGAAAACCTGAGTTAATGGCGAGTTGGTATGAATTATTGGCTAAGGATGCAGGGGTTGCTTTTGCCCATAAACAACGTTTTCCAAGTTTGAGTTTAACGGCATCGTTGGGTGATAGCAGTAGTGATATTAGTGATTTACTTTCTGGTTCCTCTTTAGCTTGGTCATTATTTGGTAATCTTTCTGCGCCATTGTTTAATGCTGGTCGCTTAGAAGCCAATGAAGAGAAAGCTCGGTTATCGTTGAAACAAGGAGAGCAACTTTACCTTAATGATTTATACGATGCTTTTTCTCAAGTTGAAAATGCTATTACCCAAGAGAAAAACTTAAAAAATAGCTATAAAAGCATGTTAGCAGCACAAGAGAATGCCAAGATTGCAGCAACGTTGTCTTTCGAACAATATCAAAGTGGTTTAGTTGAATATACAACAGTACTTGATGCCCAATCTCGCTCATTTGATGCGCAAAGTACATTGATACAAATTAAAAACCGCTTAATCGCAAATCGCATACAACTACATTTAGCACTCGGTGGCGACTTTTCTGTCTCTGATGAAAGTGCCACTACTCCAATATCAAAGGCTGAATAATTATGTCTCCACAATTTTCTTCAAGTACAGCAAAAAATCAAAAGCCGAGTCTAAAGAAAAAATTGACAGTGCTCGCGGTAATTATCAGCGTAGCTGCATTTTTGATATTTCTCATTTCAAGTAACCCTCCACAATCAAAACGATCTAAACCTTCAAAAAAACCACAAATAACAGTGCAAACCAAGGTTTTAGCCGCAGAAACTTATCAAGTGATGGTAGAAAGTTTTGGCACTGTAAAGCCTCGTACACAAAGTATACTTTTCGCTCAAGTTTCCGGACAAATAACTGGAGTAAGTGAGCAATTTCGTGATGGTGGTTTTTGAAAAAGGGGATGTTCTTGTTCAACTTGATGACCGAGATTACACGTCAGAAGTTAAAGTATCTCAAGCAAGCCTTTTATCTGCTAATCAAGTTTTACTTGAAGAAAAAGCAAGGGTTGATCAGGCCCTTGCTGACTGGCAACGTTTAGGTAACGGTAAACAAGCCAGTGCGTTAGTCTTACGTAAACCTCAACTTGAAGCGGCTAAAGCACAGGTACTCTCAGCGCAGGCAAAATTGGATAAAGCCGAACTTTCATTAGAACGTACTCAAGTTATTGCGCCTTATGCTGGACGTATTTTGAAAAAACAAGTAGATCTAGGGCAAGTCGTTTCAAGCAACACACAGCTTGCGACTATTTTTGCTGTCGATTATGTAGAAATTCGCTTACCTATTAAGAATAAAGATTTAGCATTAATAAATTTGCCTGAAGTGTATCGTGATATTGGCGAACATGGGAGCAAGAATGATGTAGTGTTAACATCAGATTTAATGGGAGAGCAATCTTGGAAAGGAAAAATAATTCGTACAGAAAGTGCTATTGATGAACAATCACAACAGCTTTATGTAGTTGCTCAAATTAATCGACCGTACGATGCTACGACGTCATTTGGGTCACCTATTAAAATAGGTCAGTACGTTACAGCTAAAATAGAGGGAAAAGAATTGAGTAATTCCCTAGTGGTCCCTAGCAGTGCAATCTATCAAGGTAGTTATGTATACATCGTAGAGAACGGTTTATTAATTCGTAGGGAAATAATGCTGGGTTGGAAAAATGGTACGCAAGCGATTATTGAATCAGGATTGGTTGTTGGTGATGAGTTAGTACTTACTACTCTAGGACAGGTTAACTCAGGTACGCCAGTGGCTATTGAAGGACAAGTTACAAATAAAGGCAGTAAACAAGGGGCTAAAAAACGTGAAAAAATGGCTAAGCGTAAAGCGGCCAAAAAAGCAAAAGGTGAATCATTATGATCGCATGGTTTGCTAAAAATCACGTAGCCGCGAATCTGCTCCTTATTACCATTTTGATTGGCGGTTTATTCAGTTTATCAGTTCGAATACCTTTAGAGGTTTTTCCATCATTTGCTACTGATCGCATTAACGTAACTGTGTCTTTACGCGGTGCAACACCTGAAGATGTAGAAAAAAGTATATCCATTAGAATCGAAGAAGCAATACAAGATTTAGAAGGTATTGAACAAATTTCTAGTCGTTCATCTGAAGGCGCTTCATCGGTTAGTATCGAAGTTGAAAGTGGCTATGATGCACGAGAAGTCTTAGCTGACATTAAAAGTCGTGTCGATGCTATAAATACTTTTCCTGCCGATGCTGAAAAAGCTGTGGTTTCTCTGGCTACTCGTAAACGAGAAGTAATATCTGTTACCGTAGCAAGTATTTATGGTGAGAAAGAAACGCGTGAATATGCAGAAAAAGTTCGTGATGATTTACTAAATGTTCCTTCCATTACTCAGGTCGACCTCAGTGGAGTGCGTAACTATGAAGTCTCGATTGAAATACCGCAAGACAAGTTACAGCAGTATAACTTAACTATTTCTCAGGTTTCAACGGCAATAAGTAATTCGAGTACGGATGTTTCTGCGGGAAATTTAAGAACAGTAGGAGGCGATATATTATTATTGTCAAAGGGGCAAGCGTATCGTAAAGATGAATTTTCTGAAATTGCGATAAAAACACATACTGATGGCTCAATCTTACACTTGTCAGATATTGCCCTTATTACTGATGCATTCGAAGAAACACCGGTTAGAACACGATTTAATGGTAAACAAGCCGCCTTTATCGACGTTTACCGTATTGGTCCACAAAGTGCTATAGATGTGGCTGACGCAGTGAAAAACTATATTGATGGTGAACAAAATAGCGTACCTGAAGGTGTAGAATTAAGTTATTGGGATGATGATTCCCAAATCGTAAAAAATCGTATTTCAACATTAACAACAAGTGCGATGCAAGGTGGCATTTTAGTTCTGGCTTTATTAAGTTTGTTTTTACGTCCGTCGATTGCTTTTTGGGTATTTATTGGCATTCCAATTTCCTTTATGGGCGCTTTTATTGTCATGCCATTTTTTGGTATCACATTAAATATTATAAGCTTGTTCGGTTTTATTTTAGTCTTAGGTATTGTGGTGGATGATGCCATTGTCACCGGAGAGAATATATATACCCATTTAAAGACAGCTAATTCTGGTGAAGAAGCGGCGATTCGTGGTACTCAAGAAGTGGCAACACCGGTTACTTTTGGCGTATTAACCACAATTGCTGCATTCTTACCTTTAGCTTTTATTGAGGGCGCGCGAGGCGCTTTATTTGCTCAAATTCCTGTTATTGTTATTCCGGTATTACTGTTTTCTTTAATCGAATCTAAGTTTGTTCTGCCATCACATTTAAAACATTTAAAGTTACGCAGTGAAAAAACTAAAATATCAAAATTCAGTCAATTCCAACAACGTTTTGCAGACGGATTTGAAAATACAATACTGCGTTACTATCAACCATTATTGAAAAAAGCGATTAACTTTAAAGCGGCGACTTTTATTAGCTTTGTTGCTGTATTCTTAATCATAATTACGTTGATTATGAATGGTTGGACAAAGTTTATATTCTTTCCAAGAGTGCCTAGTGAAACGGTCAGGGCTTCATTAACCTTACCTGCCGGATCTCCGTTTGAAGTCACCAACAAATATATTTTGAAAATGACAGAAAAAGCGGAAGAGTTACGAGAAAAATATATCGATGAAGACACAAACGAAAGTATCATTATTAATGTTTTGGCAACCACTGGTGGCAGAGGTGGCACTACGAATACAGGCAGTGTTCGATTTGAGATAACGCCACCAGAATCTCGAAATTTATCTATTGGCTCAGCGCAATTAGTCAGAGAATGGCGAGCGTTAATAGGTCCAATTCCTGGTGCTGAAAGTATCACCTTTAGGGCAGAACTAGGGCGTTCATCAGATCCTATTAATGTACAGCTGAAAGGAAGTTCATTAGAGATACTTAAAGAAATCACTGATAAAGTGAAGGTTCGTTTAGCGACATACCCAACCGTTTTTGATATAGAAGATAGTTTATCTGACGGTAAAGAAGAGCTTCAAATTGAGTTAACTGAACAAGGTAAAGCCTTAGGCTTAACGCGTGTGAGTATATCTCAAGAAGTGCGAAGTTCATTTTTTGGCTCACAAGTTCAACGTATTCAGCGTGGCCGTGATGATGTTCGAGTGATGGTACGTTTACCATTAGATGAGCGCCGAACAAAGGCTGACTTAGAGAATATTCTCGTCAGAACCCCAAGCGGAGGTTCAGTGCCTTTGTCTCATGTAGCGAAATTATTACCAGGTAAAAGTCCTTCTACAATTTCTAGAATTGATCGATTTAGAACCGCTAATGTTAGTGCTGATATTGAAAAAGAAAATACTAATATGACGGTGTTACAAGCTGAATTAAAAACGTATTTAGATGAGTTGATTTTGCAATATCCAGGCGTAAGTCATTCCCTTGAAGGTGAAGCTAAAGAGCAACGCGAATCTTTTGGTTCATTGACTTGGGCATTAGTATTTGTTTTCTTTATTATTTACGCGTTATTAGCAATCCCATTTAAATCGTACTTACAACCTATTATTGTGATGAGTGTTATACCTTTTGGTATGATTGGTGCTGTTATAGGTCACTGGATCATGGGGATGGAATTAACCATTATGAGCTTACTCGGTATGCTGGCGTTGATTGGCGTTGTCGTGAATGATTCATTAGTTTTAGTTGATTATATTAATAAAAAACGAGCAGAAGGGATGAAACTTATAGATTCAGTACTTAATGCAGGTGCTTCTCGTTTTCGCCCAGTAATGCTAACAAGTTTAACAACCTTTATTGGTTTAATGCCGCTATTATTTGAACAATCAACACAAGCACAATTCCTTATTCCTATGGCTGTATCTCTTGGTTTTGGTATATTATTCGCTACTTTTATTACCTTGATACTTGTACCTGTTAATTACCTTATAGTGGAACGATTAAAAGAATTAGTGGGGGTTAAACCTAATGTCTATGCTTTCGATACCTAATTAGCTTTATACATTTTAGGCAATAAAAAACCCAGTTTAAAACTGGGTTTTTTCATTTTGAAATAAAACTAGAAATCTTCTAGCATAAACTCTAACGAGTCTTCATAAGCTTTTAGTTCTTTTTCTAGTTGGAACCTTTCTTTTAATTGTTCTATTTCACGCCATTTTCTTTTCTTATTAGTGCTTTCTGAGGACTTTGGTCTTTTACCAAATGAGCCCAATACATCTTGAAGTTTATCCATAGAATGCTCCGTTTTTATTTAATAGCACCTTTTTAATAACACATTCAAGATGATAAGCAAATAATTAAAGCAAATAAAAACAGCATTAACTGTTGATAAAGTAACTATTTTCAGTTGTTTATTAACACTAACTGTATGAAAATTAGCTATTAAAGTAGTTTAGCTAGCTGCTTTTCTAATTTTATTTGGTCAATGGTGAAGTTTCTTATGCCTTCAGCAAGTTTTTCTGTTGCCATAGCATCTTCGTTCATTGCCCAGCGGTAACTACTCTCAGATAATTTAGTTTCACTAGCAAGTTCAGGTTGTTGACTAAATAATTTTTGCTCAAGGTTTTCATTACTCTTTTCTAATTCATCAAGTAATCCTGGGCTAATCGTTAAACGATCACAACCGGCTAGTTGACGAATTTCATCGATATTTCTAAAGCTTGCACCCATTACTACCGTTTTATAGCCTTTGCTTTTATAAAAGTTATAAATGCTTGTTACTGATACTACTCCAGGGTCTTCATTTGCAGCGTATTCGCTTTTTCCAGTGTCTTTTTTGAACCAATCGAGAATACGACCAACAAAGGGAGATATTAAATAAACACCGGCTTCTGCACAGGCTTGTGCTTGAGAAAAACTGAATAATAATGTCAGATTACAATTAATACCTGATTTCTCTAATTGCTCTGCAGCTTTAATGCCTTCCCATGTAGATGCTAATTTAATAAGAATGCGATCATTAGTGATGCCTGCTTCTTTATACATCGCCATGAGCTTATGTGCTTTTGCGATAGAAGCTTCGGTATCAAAAGATAAACGAGAATCAACTTCTGTTGATATACGACCAGGGACAGTCTTTAATATTTCTAAACCTATTAATACCGATAACTTATCCGCAGCATCAATGACTTGTTGATCTGCACTTGATGATTGTTCTTTTGCCCAAGAAACAGCTTCTTTAAGCAAGTGCTGGTAACTTTCAAGTGAAGCTGCTTTTAATAATAGCGATGGGTTAGTGGTTGCATCTTGAGGTTGAAATTTTGCGATGGCTTCAATATCGCCAGTGTCAGCAACTACTGTGGTCATTTGTTTTAATTGTGAAAGCTGATTAGTCATTTCCTTTACCTTTTTAACTTGAAACTTCAATTTGGAGAATTATTACAACATTAATGGCTAAAAAAGCTATAGATCTTTGATGTAATGCTTGATACAGCTATATTTGTAACAAATTTTCGATATATAGCAAGCATGTTTGACATTTTTTTAGATACGTTTTTATTTGGCTTATCATTTTCCTTCATGTTTAGCTGTTTTATTGTATTATATGACTTATATATGTTGTTACTGTCATTTTATGGATCATTTATGCTACTTGTTGTTTCTCCAGCTAAAAATTTAGACTTTGAGTCGCCATTGCCTACGGATAAATATTCCCAACCTGAGCTTTTAGAGCACAGTAAAATTTTGATCGAGCATTGCAAAAAATTAACACCGGCTGATATATCTTCACTGATGGGAATAAGTGATAAATTGGCAGGATTGAATGCCGCTCGATTTGGTGAATGGTCAATGCCCTTTACGTTAGAAAATGCCAGACCAGCGGTATTAGCTTTTAATGGCGATGTGTATACAGGATTAGACGCAAAGTCATTTAGCGAGGGCGATTTTGAATTTGCTCAGAAACATATGAGAATATTATCCGGTTTATATGGCTTACTAAAGCCGCTTGATTTAATGCAAGCCTATCGGTTAGAAATGGGATCAAGATTATCCAACGACCGTGGAAGCAACTTATACCAGTTTTGGGGGGATATTATTACTGACAACGTTAATGGCGCGTTAGCTCAACAAGGTGATAAAGTATTAGTTAATCTTGCATCTAACGAATACTTTAAATCAGTAAAGAAAAAAAATCTTAAAGGTGAGATCATAACTCCTGCATTTAAAGATTGGAAAAATGGTCAATTTAAAATGATCAGTTTTTTTGCAAAAAAAGCACGAGGCTTAATGGCGCGTTATATTATTGAGAATCGCTTAACCGATATTGAACAGCTTAAATCATTTGATATTGCTGGTTACCAGTACAGTAAAGATTTGAGTCAAGGTAATGATTGGGTGTTTACTCGCAAAGAAGCTGAGTAGTCACAATACGCTGCTATTTAATGTTATATATTTATAAAAATGAAAACAAAAGAAAGGAAAAGGAATGCTCTCATTATTCGTTAAACTGTTTCATGCATTGAACTCGGAAAGTTCAACAAGACAAATATCATTAGCTATTTCATTAGGCTTTATCGTTGGACTATCGCCATTATTAACGCTACACAATATTGCTTTTATATTCGTCGTTTTACTTCTACGAGTAAATATAGGTGGCTTTATAGTAGCTTTAGGTTTTTTTAAAGGGTTAAGCTATTTATTATCTTCGTTAATCATAATGGTAGGAGAATCATTATTGACAGCCCAATCATTACAGCCTTTATTTGATACTTTATACCAGTTTTCGATATTTAAGTTAGCTCATCTTCATCACACCTATACATTAGGTGCTTTAGTTATTGGTTGCTTGTTAGCTATCCCACTTTATTTTCTATGCAATTATTTAATTGAAAAATACAGAATACACATTAAGGCATTTTTTGATAAGTTTCGTATTGTAAAAGCATTGAAAGCATCAAAATTTTATAGTGTTTATTCTCAGGTTTCTGGTCAAGGGAGTTTGTCATGAGTCGTTTTATTAGGTGGCAAGGCCTCGCCAGTTTTTTCGTCGTTATCGCATTAATAGTTACTTTTGTTTATTTCTTTGCTGATTCTTTAGTTAAAAAAGGCATAGAAAAATCCGGAGAATGGTATTTAGGTGCAGAGGTTAATGTGAGTGATGTCGAAATAACGTATGCGCCATTAACATTAAATATTGAAGGCTTTCAAGCAACAGACCCAGAAAAACCTACGCATAACTTAGTCAGTTTTTCTCAAGCGTCAGCAGGTGTTGATATTTGGCAATATCTATTTGGTAAAATATATATTAGTGAACTAAATATAACCGCGTTACGAATTGACCAACCAAGACTCAATCTAGGTGAAGTATATGCTTCAAACGATAAAGGAATAGAAGATGGTTCAGATGGAGCTGACGAGTCAGCGTTACCTGAACTTGATATGAGCTTACCGAAAGTTGAGGATTTACTGAATAATAGTGATTTATTAACAATTAAACACGGTAAAGCTTTAGAGCAAAGCTATCAAATTGAAAAGGACAAACTTAACGAGCTTTATAAAACACTACCAAACGAAGATAGTTTGGCTATTTATAAAGAAAAAATAAAAGCACTCAGCAATACTAAAATTAAAACTTTAGCTGATATTGAGAAACTTAATAAAGAGTTTAAAGCGCTGAAGAAACAATTCAAAGCCGATCAAGCCATTGTGAAGCAAGCTAAAGAGCAGATAACAGCTTCTAAAGAATTATTGTCAAAACAGACTCAAGCATTAAAAGATGCGCCTAACGCTGATTGGAAAAGTATTGAGAGTAAGTATCAGCTCG